>WNGA01001586.1_pt1 | contig 49934 bp, 55 predicted proteins | sample 5400061 | NCBI WGS metagenome assembly WNGA01 (sample SAMN13153366, study PRJNA577476) | soil metagenome | isolation source: 100 cm soil or saprolite under grassland replicate 2 | place: USA:California | collected 2016-06-15
CAATATATAATTCATGGCTGTACACTGGATTCGAGACGCTATTTCTCTGACAAGATAGTATTATGGACTTCTGGTGCCAAGATCGTATCAAAAGAGGAATACCCTAGACTACATGAAATTGTCGAAAGACTTTCAGCTAATAATGGACTGCCCAAGCTAAAGTTGCGATGGTTAATTCCATGGTACCAAATGCTTTTGCTACAGGCAAGGGTCCTAAAAACTCTGGTTGCAGTAACTTCAGGGATTTTAGGCCTTTTGGATGATGATGAGCTTGAAGGTGTAATAGGACATGAATTGAGCCACGTCAGGAGCAGGGAAGTTCTAGTTTTAACATTAGCCAGTGTATTCTCTACGGTTGCTTGGTATCTTGCGCAATTTGGATTTTATAGTGGATTACAGACCAGAGATCTTTCGAAATGAAAAGCGGAATGGAATAAGTAAAAAACACTTGTGTAAATATTTGTCAGTATTTATAGGATGAAAGATGATGAGACAGAACGCAGTTTCAGTCTATGGTTGTATTATTCCGTATTCTGCCCTGAGTTCTTATTATACAAGTGTGGCTTCATAAAGACGTCATCGATCATATCGCCTACACGACGAGGCCTATGCTAAGCGGTGGTTAGTTAGGTAGGTCCAACTGGAAGTTGTTGGTTCATCACATGCACCATGACAGTATCATCATCTTCTCTATCAATCTCATCACGTACTGTCAACTTGAATTCATATGTAGCTTCCCCTGAGACGACCCCGGGGGCCATGAATGAAGCCCTAGATTTATCGTCATTAGTAATTTCAAATGGTTCATTATTATTTTGTACCTTAGTACCATTAATTCTGACCAATTCCCATTCAAAGTCAACAAATTTTTTGAAACCGCCTCGACTTTCAGAACCATCTAGTTTTACTTCCTTATTTTCAGATACCTTAAAATCATCACCTGCATCAGCTCTAATCTTAGGATATTTTCCAGCCTCTGCTGTATCCAATGTTGAAATTTGCATTGTTGTAAATACACTGGCAAAAACCAGCAAAATATGTACGGATTTGTTCATCCTCATAAGATCGCCGTAAATCTTAAATAATTTTTTCTGTGAAATATTTCCTTACAACTATAGATTGATTTAGGACAAGTATAATGCTATATGAGTGGTAGAGCCAAAAGAAACTCCAAAGAAAAATGAGTGTTCGATACTTTAATCTGGATCATGTCATTAGTATTTTTTCATACTTTTTTTGCCAATAATTTTGGTTAGCTCACTAGAACTTATTTAGCATATCCTTCGAAAAAAGAATTAGAAAGAATATTTTATTTTCCTTAAACACATAGCCAATTATTGAAAGTCATGTAATCGTTTGTCTCTATGTAATTCTATTTTCTTCTTAACCTCGACTTTGTGTTTATTCAACACGTGTTCATTGGCACAATTGTCATGCATTATACCAATATCGCAAAATTCACAGGATGTAACAAAGTCTTGATCACGTAATGTTCTTTTACAAAATTTGCAAGTATCAGTTTCAATATCGTAGATTGAAAGAGGCTTTAACCAAGATTCACGCCAAAGCACTATTACCATTAACAAGGATTTTTGACATGTCATATTTATTCTCACGTGATATTAGAACATCCAATTCCTTTCTAGGGGATGTAAAGATATAGATTATCTGTTAGGAAATAATGAATTTACAAAATTATGATAATTACTATGACGATTTAAAATTTTTTATTCACTCTTAAGCTTAGAACTGCTTCTCTAATACGTAGCTATGTAACAGTTATCAATAATAAAACATGTAAAGTATTTCTACAATAAAAAAAGAAAAAAATTATCGTGAATCCACTTAGTTACTGGCCTTAATACTTCTCAATCATAGGAGCCAGGCTTGTCTTCACATTTCTCTACTTCATATCCGGCAAGATTATCTCCTCTATCGTGTGCCCTTTCAAAGCATTTTTGTGTTTTTTTATTCGCATCCTCATAGGTATTAGAATTCTTGAATTTCTTCCAGTTTATGTCATCGTCATTTCCGTATCCGCCAGTATATACGCGTGCATTACTGCTAGTAAGACCAATCATTGCAACAGCAACAATTGTTCCCAACACTAGGAATGTTTTTATTGATTGTATCTTGTTCATTATTTACTGTATAAATTCACCATACATAAATCCACCTTTTGTATTTTTTGAACATGACAGTACTATAATATTCTAATAAATAATTCATATTATACATATTTTTGTATTTCTTGTTACTTCTTATTATTATCTTGAAATATTATGTAAACCATATGAAAATTCCCTGAGATGATTGTATTAAATTAAAATAATAACAATGTTATTCAAGCTCGAATTAGAGTACGGTCTAGATTCTCTAATCAAGAACATTGTATCGAATCAGATTTATAATCTTGTAGGAATTAATGTTTTAACAAATCTCATACGAAACTATCTTTTCTTAGCTTTATTGTAATAGGTTTTTTTTGTAATGATGAAATATGATGGACATCAAAATAGTTTGTACCTGATGGGTCTAACACATCACAGTGCAAAGTTTCAGCATAAGCAGGATTTAATAATGATTACTCATAAAATGGCTTATGCACAAAACATTATAATCAGCTAGAAATTTCTGCATACTTTCGTAAATATTGTTTACTGATTCAATTATTTCTATTTGAATCAGGAATCTGTCGATCAATGGAACTTTGTGATCTAGAAATAAATAACTATCAACATATACTATCATTAATCATGAAAGTCCCTCAATACCATATTTTTATAATCACATTACTCATAATAGGATCATTCACATTTGCCCAAGCAAGCGTAATACAACTTGAAGATAAGGAAAAATCTCCCGAAATATTGCATTTTGTTAGTGAAACAAAGAATCTGACTCAAAATGAAGATGATTCTGTGTATCCACAGATAAGCTCATCGTCAAATAATCTATTTGTAGTTTGGCAAGAGTCTGTAGACAATTATGGCAAGAATTATGATGTATTTTTTAGAAAAAGTAATGATGGTGGGAATACATTTGGCTCACCCATAAACCTAAGTAATAACCCTGGATTTTCAGAACATCCCCAAATTGCAAGTGTTGGAGATATTATTTACGTCGCTTGGGTAGATGATAGCTCTGGTAAACGAGAAATAATGTTCTGCAAGAGCTTTGACAGGGGTAAGACATTTACTAATAGTATTGCAGTAAGTCAGAATTCGATGGGTCCATATCACGTCGAATTAGCAGCAGAAGGAAAAAACGTCTACATAGTATGGAACAGTTTCGATATGGATGCGAGTAATATGATATTATTGAGCAAGAGTGATGACGCAGGTAAAACATTCGGAGAATTAAGAGAGATTGGTACGGCAGATACGGAAACGTATCCCAAGATAGCTGCATATGGAAATGAATATTATGTAGCATGGAACAAAAAGAACAATAAAGATACAGAAATTTTATTTATTAAGAGTGATAAAAATGACAAAAATACAAGCTATATCCCTAATGTTAGCAGGCTAAATAATGAGGATATAGATGGTGGAGAATCTCAAGTGGCCGCATCTGGTGACCATGTCTTAGTTTCTTGGACTAATAATTTGCCAGTTGATGAAAAACATGTTTATATTAGAAGCAGTATAAATAATGGTAACGATTTTGGGAATACAATTCGTCTTCCTTCTAATAACTCGTCAAATGTAGAGATTATTATCATTAATGGTATAAGATATGTTGTATGGCAAGATAATATATATGGTAATCAAGATATTTTCTTAGAAAAGAGTAATATTAATGGAACTGGCCTCAATAAAGCTATAAATTTAAGCAACAATCCTGGAATCTCAGAATGTCCATCTATTACAATAACAAGTAATGGAATCCACATGGTATGGGAAGACGATACAACAGGAAATCATGAAGTATTGTATAAACGGCTATACTAAATTCCTTTTACCCCATGCTCATTATTTTTTGTTTCTTTTCTAAAGAATCATTGTTTTTTCAAAGTGAAAGCATTAATCAGGAGGAAAAAGAGGCTTAAGAATTGCTAAGGTGCAAAACCCAGTTCATTTATCTACTTTTATTTTGCTTGTATTAGGTATTGACATTGACCTTATTTATCTCTGCCAGCTCCAAATAAACTCAGAACACTACTTACCATCATTCCAATTGTATATGAAGATTCATATTCTTGTAAAAATGGAATGAAATGTGCAGTTAGCAGAGTTCCTAATGCAACCATCGCTCCATATTCAGTTACCTTTTTTAAGATAGTTCGCTCCTTGTTAAATGGAGCGAGAAGCATACCCAATATCCACACACCAAATAACCAAATCATTACTTTTGAAGCAATAATTGAAGGGGCAGAGAAAGATGCTCCAAAATACATTGCAGTAACTATAAAGTCCCCCATCATTAGATTCGCATATATTGAATCAAATGGTTTGAGCTTTGTAATGTAATATCCAAAAAAAACTCCAATTAATGCAACGGCTGCTATACTGACACCTACAAATGGAACATTATTAATACAATGGAAAAATAAGACATAGGGATTAATACTCCCACAAAAAACATAACTAGAAACTATTGACATCAGAAATGATTTTACAACTACACTAGCTAAAAGAAGTAGTGCTTTATGAGACCGATCTAATTTATACAAAAAAAAGTATTCCCCGGAAATATTCCATATTTAATTTTAATAGTTCCACAAATTAAATCTTTAATTCATAAGAAATCCAAGGAGATTTCTTGAAATACAAACAGATGACAAATAAATTTAGAGATCAAATGACTAAAATTCATTATTCCATAAAATAATTAATAACCATAATCTTACTAAAAAATAGTAATCTCATAGGTTCGTTAAATTTATGATAATGAAATTTGGTCTATTAATATGGTACAAATTAATTCACATACAATGAGTTTCCAAATGGTTAGCTTAATCATGAAGCGTCTATTTTTTTGAATCTAAATATGCAATCATCTGGCCCCTAGCATACCCTTTTCCAACCTTTGTAATTTTAATTCTTACTCTATCATCGGGTTTGGTCCCTCTTACAAAAGTAATCAGTCCTCTTATACGTGCGACGCCGGAATCACCGTTTCTACTCATATCCTGGATATTTACGTCATATTCATCACCAATTCTTACGGGATATTGAAAAGATGAATCGTATATCGATCTTTTTGTAGACAAATCACTATTATCTTCCTGAATATTTTTAGCAACGGCCTTGTTATTTCTATCGTGTAAAGAGCCATCTTCAGAGTCCAAACTTACATTAATTTGGTCCTTCACGTATTTCAATCTTTTATGTCCTATTTCATTATGAGTAAAAAGCTCGGATAAATTGAATCTATAAAATTCAGAAATAATAAAAGTAAATATACAATCCCTATTGACTGAATACTGGTTCTTAAAGTTCATCCATTGTAAATTTGTTATAACACATATTGCATCTAAATTTCTCATTCCCAGGATTACTTGATAGTACTTCAAGTTGACTCTTAGTCCTACATTTTGGACATTTGCCGTAAACAGTTTTTCTGGTTATGAAACTGATTGTATTTCAATGCATATAAATATTCTACCATAGCAATGCCAAAACAAGTTTTAGTACCAGAAGCTACAACATAGCATACCTTTACTATTTCAGAATATAATGCCATACCAAATAACCAAATAAATTCAATCAAAGTTCAGCAATTCCAATTCAAAAGCAATAATTTGCTATTAAAATATTAAATCCATTTTCGATATTTCTAAAAGAACCTTTGGCGCTATTAAAATAGCTTCAGTTGAGAAAAAGGCAAATCTTAGAAGGCAGTAACTTTTTCGAGATTGTTCGGGTTAAACCTATTCCATAGAGTACCAAATGTTGCCCCAAGGATTTCCCAAAACATAACGATCGTTGCCGCACTAACAAGTCGAAACGCCTCAACCAAATTCATTGATATGGATATTTTGTCCGGATTTGAAGGCATGGCTAAATAAGATACAATCATGATAGCACCATATATAGTGCAGGCAATAGCAACCTTCTTGGATACTGTTTGATTTATTTTTTTAATGAGAGCAGTTACACCCAGTGCGCCAGCTCCTGAAATGACAAGAAATGTTACAAACAAGCCTTGCCGATAATATATCGTATCTGGGTCTCCAACGGCAGGTGGATTTGAGGGATATTTTAATGAAGGGACTATAAAGAGAACAAAACACATTATTGATGCTAAGAGTATTGCCTTCACTTTGACATTATTACTTGGTAACGAATTTCTTGAATAAGCAAACACTATCCCAAATAATGAGGATAGTGAAATCCCGTAAACAATTCCTCCAACGATTTCGCCACTCTTTTGCCAAATCCTGTACCCAGCCATTTCATCCATATTCACATTTTCACCTGCTCTAATTTCATTTTGCGTTTCTAATTGGATAGCGTTATCAATATATGGTTCGACTACCCAGAGATTAACTATCCCAAGTATTGTCCCTGCGACGGCACCAGAAACAAGAGTAACGAGGAGGAAAGGAAATGATCTCATAGTTCATTATCCAGTACTGTCAGTGACATGGAAATCCGGCGGCGTGTCTCATATCATGCACGAATTCATGTAACCAATTGCTATCGAATGCCTCTTTCCCTTCAACCAAACTAAAAAGTTGCCCTTGGTCAAATCCTACCGAAAATAATCCAAATAGCATGATTGCAACCAGAACGCCTATTGCTACCTTGGGAATATCTGATCGTTCTATTAATAATTGTCTCGTGTATGACATTCTCATTCATTAATATTGCTAATATATATAAATAATTGGTTGGTTTATCCAACGAGACCGATTTTAACCTCTGAAATTCTATAAATTACACTACCAACTGTAATATCTCAAATGTAATGCACACCTATGTCAAGATTCTCCAAAAGGTAGCAAGCAGGATTGCACCAAGTCGAAGTCTTTCGTTTGAGATAGTGCACGTATTCAAGACATTACAACTCATTCAAGAAAGAGGACATGTTAGTAGACATACTCTAGGTAAAAAACTAGGTTTAGGGGAGGGAACAGTAAAAACACTTGTCAAACACCTAAAAATTTATGATCTTGTTCAAACTGATAGGACTGGAACAAGGATGAGCGAAAGGGGTAACAAACTGCTTTCGGAACTAGCATTATCAATGCCAGCTGAAATGAGCATATCCAAATGTTCCGTTGCGTTAGGTAACTTCAACTATGCAATATTGCTAAAACAAATGGCCTACGTAATAAAAACAGGAATAGAACAACGGGACGCAGCAATAAAAATGAACGCACTCGGTGCCACTACATTAGTGTATAAATATAAGAGATTCATGATTCCAAAAACCAATTTTGATGCACTTCATAAAGAACAGAAGCTCCATACACTGTTAGTAGAGGGCTTAAATCCAGAGGAAGATGATGTACTGATAATCGGTAGTGACAATAAGTCCGAAAGATCAGCAGAATTTGCTGCAAAAAGCGCAGCAATTGTAACAATCATGAATCATGATAAACACATTTTCTAGTACTGCTCTCATCGGTTAACTTAAATCTTGAGTTTTAATAACTCATTTAAGTGTCCAGAATAGATACTAGACCAGATGGAATCGAATAAAACTTCAATGTTTGGAGTATTTGCAGTACACAGCCCAGAATCTTGTCCGCTAAATAATGAACAGAGTAAAAAAATCTTTAAAGAAATGAAGAGCAAAATTGAAACAAATATTTCAAGATTCAATGTAAAAAGGGTAGTTGCCTTTTACATGTCAGTTCTCGAACATGAATGGATTATCATTTTGGAAGCAGAAAATGCACATAATATAGAGGAACTAAGTATTGCGGTGGGAATTTCTTCATTCAATACTGTAAAAATAGTACCATTAAGATTTTTTGATGATGTATTTAAAAAGCTAGAAAGTTAGCCCTTTCATTCATCCCACAGGTCAAGCTGCTCTAAATTTTTTCTATCTGATGGAATAGACAGGCTTTATCAAATCTGCAATATCTACCCAACACTTGGCAATTTCATCCATAGTGTATATTATATTTATTATGTTCAGTACAGATTGATAATTCCCTTCTAGCTTGATATAATCATTCTTTATGAAGTTTGATATTGCGTTGAATTTATTGAAGAGAGTTACTACTTGAGAAGACTTTTCAGTATCCTTAGTGATGAATCCAGATATGGATTTTTCTTGCATTTCTAAAATTAAGTAATTTCCCTCAATAATTTTTTTATATTTTATTTCATCAAAGGAGCCTGATAGCTGAGAAGATAGCTTAGAAATAAGATCTCCGGCATTCTCTAAATGATTTGCAGCAATTCTATAATCGAGTATATCGATATTACTAAGATCCAGACTAGAAGCTAATCTACGATCCATCATTGCCGTTCTAATTAGTCGTACAATTAAGAAGTATTGCCTGTTTACTTCATCATCTCTTCCCCTCACAAGAAGATCGATATGGGTTTCTCCAGTTTTCATGGCACTAACTATATCCCTGTGCGTTCCGTTGACAATAGAGCTCATTTGTTTCAGTATTTTTGAAATATTCATAGAGCGGGCATCCAGTAGAAATTGAATAGTCATATTAAGACCGTCTTCGTCAACGATTTCAAGACCAATCAAGTTTCTCATTGCTTTTTTAATGATTTCCCGATTTTCAAAATCGATTTGAGTTTTGCCTACGATCTTTATGAGGTCATAGCCTAACAGATATGCTCCATAAATCTGATTAATTAATTTGTCATGAGATAGATCAAATAGATGAATCGTTATTTCTGTACCCTGACTATTTCTTTCTCTGGCAGGAAATATAGTAATTGAATTATCATGATTATTTTCAATAGATAAAATATCTCCCTTTTTAAGACCAAGTGTCTTTATCCATTCGGCTGGTAATGACATCAAGACACTGCTTCCAATTTTTTGCAAGCGTCGTTCGCTCTGAAGCATAATACATTTAAATAGATATAAACTAATTAAACATTATTCTTATATTTTTCAAAATATTATATTATGACACAAAATGACTTTAGAAATAACTCCTCCTATTTCTATTGCAAAGGCGTACAGTCCAAGCCATCTAACCGGATTCTATAGTGAGGTTAAAGATGAATCAATCCTTAATCGTGGTTCTCTGGGGGCAGGAATTTCGATTCGCAAAGGGGTCAGAAGCTCGGTAGAGCTTTATGATAGTGAAAGCAATAATTTCATAATTGTCATCAACGGCGTTATTTCTAAAGATGCGATAGTTTCAAAATTCGTAATAAATGAATTTCTAAAAAGAACGAATAAGAATTACTTTATTAAAGTAAGTCATGAAGTCAATTTACCAATTGGATACGGAATTGGCACAAGTGGGTCTGGAGCATTGAGTTTGGCTATTGCACTCAACGATGTCCTTTCTTTGGGTCTTTCTGATACGGAATCTGCTCAGATAGCTCATAAAGCCGAGATAGAATGCAAAACGGGCCTCGGTACTGTACTCTCAGAGTTTCATGGAGGGTTATGCATTAGAATAAAGGGTGGCGCTCCTGGTATTGGAAAGACAAATGTAATAAGAATAAATAACTACAAAGTTGCAATTTTCTGTTTTTCTCCTATGTTTACTCGGTATTTTATTGAAAGTATTAGAAAGATTTCAAATGATGAATGTAACAATATGATGATGAAAGTGCTAAAGACAAAAAGTACTGTAGACTTCTTGGAATTATCTTACAAGTTTTCACAATCTCTCAGATTCGTAAATAAGACTTGTAATAATCTGATGGATCTTTTGACACAAAATGGTTTTCATAGTAGTGCTGCTTTATTTGGACAAACTGTTTTTACAATCGTAAAAGAAAATGAACTAGAAACAATAAAAAAGATTTCAAAAAATTTCCCAACAAGATTATTTATTTCTGATATCGAAAATGAAGGTGCCAGATTAATAAAAAAACATGATACATAAAATTCCTCAAACTCATCCAAGGGCAAGTTCGCTCATAATACGAGAAAAATTAGTTGATGGCTTCAGGAATGGAATTGTTGTTCCACAAGGACTGATTGCACATGGTAGAGGAGAGGCATTCGATTATCTACTGGGCGAAAAGACAACAAAATATGCATATGAGGCTGAAAAAGCCGCAGTTTGTTTACTATTGCTATCGAATAAGTCAATTATTTCTGTTAATGGTAATACCGCCGTGTTATGTGCAAAAGATCTAGTTACACTGAGTAATGTTACTAAATCAAGAATTGAGGTAAATCTTTTTCATAAGAGTAGAACCAGAACCAATGCAATAGCAAGTATATTAAGAAAAGAAGATGAATTTGATGTGTTGGGATTGGATAACAAATCGAAAACGATAATTAGAGGTGTATCAAGTAATCGCAAATATGTCGATAAAGATGGGATAATGAATTCTGATACTATTTTTCTTGCATTAGAGGATGGAGATAGAACGGAAGGTCTAGTAAGAATGGGCAAGAAGGTCATATCTGTCGATCTGAATCCTTTATCTAGAACGGCGATAGCATCTAATATAACTATTATTGATAATATTGTGCGTGCAATACCAAATATGGTAAAAATTTCAGAGCAATTAGTTAAGAAGGATAAATCCTATTTATTGCAGCTAATTAAGAATTTTGATAACAAAGAAAATATTCACAAATCATTGGTAACGATAAAACAAGGAATTTAAATGGGAAAGCAAAAAAAATCAAAAGTTACAGTCTCTGAAATTTTGGATAAGAAAAAAAACAAGGAAAAAATAACAATGTTAACATCTTATGATTATTCTATATCTCATATTTGCAATGAGGCTGATTTGGATATAGTTTTGGTAGGTGATAGTGCAGCTACTGTGATGTTAGGTCATGATACGACTAGAAAAATACGTATGGAAGAAATGTTGACATTTTGTAAAGGGGTAGCAAATGGAATTACAAGGCCATTAATAGTTGCTGACATGCCATTTGGATCTTATCAAACTGGTATGTCTAATTCAGTTAGAAACGCTCTTAAATTCTTGAGATGTGGCTGTGATGGAGTTAAGTTAGAAGGTGGGTGGGAAATTGTTGATATTATCAAAAATTTGACGGGCCTTGGTATTCCTGTAATGGGACACATTGGATTAAAACCTCAGACTACTCCTTTACATCATGGATATGGCTTGCAGGGGAAAACGGCGGAGGATGCAGTTATGCTGATAAGAGAAGCTAGAGCTTTAGAAGAAGCAGGTGTTTTTAGTATTGTTCTTGAAAAGGTTACCAGTGAAGTCTCATCAGTTATAACTCAAATTGTCAAAGTACCAATAATTGGGATAGGGTCTGGTCCTCATGTAGATGGACAAGTTTTGGTTATTCATGATATGTTGGGTTTATTCCAAGACATGGAACCTAAATTTGTCAAAAGATACCTAAACATGGCAGAACAAATATTTGATGCAATAAAACAATACGAGAATGAAGTTAAATCAGGCAAGTTCCCGCAAGAAGAACATACATATCATATGACAGAAGAAGAATATGCAAAATTAGAAAAAATGCTAAAAAGGGTTTAGACATGAATACATCAAATGAGAATTCTCAAAATAAAAAACATGTCTCAAAAGAGATTATAGGCTTGGAGAGCAATGCTTTGACGGGAAAGAAAATTGTCCTATGCATTACTGCCAGTGTAGCTGCATACAAAGCAATAGATCTTAGTAGATTGCTGATGCGCAATGGTGCTGAAGTGTATCCGGTGATGTCAAAATCAACCGAATCTAAGTTACTAACGAAAGAAATATTGGATTGGGCTACTGGAAACAAAACCGTAACAGAACTTACATCTGGATTGGAACACATTGCCCTCGCTAATTATGGCAAGTCAGATCTTATCCTTGTATATCCATGCACAGCCAACACTTTGGGAAAATTTGTCAACGGAATAGAAGATAGTCCTGTGACTACTGTTTTGAGTGTAGCTTTCGGATCAAGAATACCGATTGTAATTGCTCCGGCAATGCATGAGGCTATGTATGAGAATATCATTATAGCAGAAAATATCCAAAAATTAAAGTCATTAGGAGTATCGATACTGGAACCTTCGATATCAGAAGATAAAGCAAAAGTAATTTCTGCAGATAGTGTAGTACAATTTGTAATTAATAAAATTGGAAATAAGAAAGAAAGGATGAAATCAAGGATGAATGTATTGGTAACAGCAGGTTCAACTGTTGAATACATTGACTCAGTTAGAATTTTGACCAATTTAAGTTCCGGAAAAATGGGATTGAATATAGCACAACAATGCTTGGATAAAGGGTTCAATGTAACTTTAGTTTATGGTCATGGTACCTTGAATATTCCAGATGATCCAAGAATGAATATTATAAGAGTCAAGACTACTGAAGAAATGTTTAGGGCTGTGAGAGAAAGAATTATGAGAGGAAAACAACATGTTGTTATTCATGCCGCTGCAGTTGCAGATTTTTCCATATCACATTCAAGCAAGAACAGATCTTACAAAATGGATACTCGAAATGGAACTAAAACACTTAAACTTGTTCCAACGCCAAAAATTGTCGACAGAATAAAAGAATTTGATAAGAAAATTTTTTTGGTGGCGTTTAAAGCTGAGTATGATATTTCAGACGAATTGTTGATAAAAAAAGCTTTTGACAAACTTAGAGAGTGTAATGGTGATCTAATCGTAGCCAACGATGTTTCAAGAAGAGGATGCGACTTTGGTTCTGATACTAACGATGTCTACATAATAGATAAAGAAAAGAACATAACCCATGTTCCACTTAAATCAAAGAGGGAAATAGCTAGAAATTTAGTAAAGATTGTTTGCAAAAAGCTAAATATCGATTAATATTTTTGATTACAATATTAGTAAGTCTTTGGTAAATTTGGTCAGAGTTAAATCATTGATGTTGGTTCTATCGTTAACCAAAATAGTATCCTCTATTCTAACACCAAACTTCGAATTTATGTAAATGCCTGGTTCAATGGTAACAACCATGTCTCTTGATAATTTCTTTGACTCATTTTGACGTATCCATGGTCGTTCATGAACCTCCAAACCAACTCCATGCCCTGTAGAATGTATAAAATTTTTTCCATATCCTTTATTGGATATCACATTGCGGCATGCTTCATCCACTTTTCCACATTCAGTCCCTTCCTTTACATGTTCGAGTCCCTGCTGTTGAGATCTCCTCACAACTTCGTACACTTCGGACATTTCAGGACTTACCTTATTTAACGCAAATGTACGTGTAGCATCAGAAATATAGCCCTCATATCTAAGAGTTAAATCCACTACAATGAAATCCCCATCAGTAAATTCTCTATTTGATGTTTCGAAATGAGGTAGAGCGCTATTTGACCCACCCGCTATAATGAATGGATTTAAAGTATAGCGATAACAGGTAGAAGTTGCTTCAAGGTTCATTGCTTCATAGAGTAACTTTGACTGCAATTGTTTTTCCGTAAGTCCTTCCTTTATCTCCTCATTACATATTTCGTAAAGTTTGTCTATTATGCGTGATGCGTTCTTAATTTTTTGAATTTCATCCTCACCTTTGATAATTCTAGAATTGTGATATGGCCCTTCGTCCAAGACAAATTTACTGATATCTGTATATGGTAAAATAAATCGAATTGTTTCATAATCGCTGCAATCAGAATAGAACCTGAATTTTGATAAATAAGGAATTATTGACTTTATTAGTCCTGCTCCACGTTCAACAGAAGTAATAGTTTCAGAATTTTTTGACTCATTCAAAGCCCGGGTGCTTTCTAACTTGGGAACAAACAATTTGTTTTCATCATGTGTGCAAATAGCTATTGACTCACCCCAAAAGCCTGTCAAATAGAAAATATTTTCTGGCTTGAAAACCATCAATGCATCAAATCTACCGGCAGCTATAGAATCAAGGATCTTTCTCGCACGTTCTTTAAACATACATTAAAGCAAAATAAAATCATTTATGTCTCTTTCCAAATTTTTACGTAATTATAAATATTGGCTATAATCTTTTCATGGATGTAATTGGAATATCTTGTAATGCTTCCAGGTCCAACTAATGTTCCTAATAGGGTTATTAATGCAATGCTAACACCGATGATAAACCATAGAAGTGATGATTTTAGAAAATTATACAAAGATATCGTAAGTAAGACACAAACAGTATTTGAAACCGAAAGTGATATTGTAGTACTTACAACATCAGGCACTGGCGCTGTCGAAACTTCAGTTATAAATCTAATAAAAAAAGATGATGTCGTGGTTATACCTGTTAATGGAGAGTTTAGTACTAGACTTGCAGATCTCATCGATAACTACGGTGGGAAAGCTATTAGGATTAATTCACCATATGGACAAAACCCGGCAATAGAAAGGATAGAAGAGGCTTTTGAAAAAAATTCTAAAATTAAGGCACTATATGTAGTTTATAACGAGACTTCTACCGGTACGACTTTGAGATATTTAGCCAAATTAGGTGACATCTGTAAAGCTCATGGAGCATACTTTGTTGTAGACGCAGTCTCAATTCTGGGGGGTGATGAACTACCTGTAGACAAGTGGAATGTAGATATCTGCTTCACCGCAACTCAGAAAGCTCTAGCCGCCCCTCCTGGAATAGCTCCAATTTCAATAAGCAAAGAAGCAAAAAAATACATGATTGAAAATCCCCCGCCTAGTCAATATTTGAATCTAAAGAGATATTTCAAATATTACAGTGACAGTTTTGAAACCCCTTTCACACCTGCCGTAAGTCTTTTTTATGCTTACCAAGAGGCATTAAATATTATTATTGAAGAAGGAATGGAAAATAGGATTAAACGGCATAGAAAGTGTGCTGATGCATTCTATTCAGGGCTGGAAGCCTTAGGTTTTACGCCATTTGCCGATGCAAGTTCTAGAAGCAATGTGGTAATAGCGGTAAATTACCTTCCTGGCATTGATGACAAAAAATTTCGACAACTGATTTCAACCAAATTCAGGGTTCTCTTAGCTGGCGGATTTGGGGAACTTAAGGGAAAAGTATTTAGAGTAGGATCTATGGGCGAGGTAAGTAGTTACCATGTTATGAGAACTCTTTCTGCCATCTCATCATCGATGTCAATCTTGGGCGTGCCGCCAATAAAGGATGGATTGTCAGTTGCTAACATTATTCTGACTCCATAGCGGCGAGTTGTTAAGCTTAATATTATGGTAAATCGACAGCAAATTTCGTGGCAATAACGAAAGGTTCACTCATTCTTATAGACTATACTGCTAAGGTAAAGGATTCAGACGAAATTTTTGAAACTACTATTGAAGAAAATGCAAAAAAATCTAATCTGTACGATCCAAGCATAAAATATGAACCTAGATTAGTCTCGATAGGTGAAGGATGGGTATTAAAGGGACTCGACGAATTTCTATCCACCGCAAAAATCGGTGATAATTTGAATGTTGATATCCCTCCTGACAAGGCATTTGGTTTAAGAGAACCAAATAAGGTCAGAATGATTCCACAAAGAAAATTTGGTGATAAAGCTGATGAAATAAAGGCTGGAGATGTAGTTGATATCGACGATAGACACGGTTTTGTGAGGTTTATCGGTTCCGGACGCGTTCAGGTCGACTTTAACCATAGATTAGCGGGGAAAACACTAAGTTACAATGTCAACATATTAAAGGTCTTAAAAACTGATGAAGAAAAAACATCTTCTCTTGTCAAAAGAAGGCTTCTAGCAGATAGCGATAAGATTTCAATATCTTTTAACAAATCTGAACTTACCATTACTTTGCCTGAAGAATCTTTTTTGATTGATGGACTGCAGGTTATAAAAAAGGCAATTTCTGGTGATTTATTTAAATTCATTCCGTCTATCGAGAGTATAAAATTTTTAGAGATCTATAATAAATCTAAACCGACATCAAAAGCACAAACGGATGAAGCAAAAGCACAAACGGATGAAGCAAAAGCACAAACGGATGAAGCAAAAGCACAAACGGATGAAGCAAAAGCACAAACGGATGAAGCAAAAGCACAAAAGAAATAGGCCCTTGTGATAGATAGGTCTCTCTCACTATTAGAAATCAGTTCATCTTTTTCCATGTTTTGTTAGATCACGCTTACTGATTTTACAAGTGCTCTAGCCAAATCTTGATCCATCTTTATCTTATTAAGAATCGTATATCTTTCTGGTCTGAGGGATTGAGCGATTAATAATGATTTTATTATCTCTTCCTCAGTCACATCAAGCTCCTTGGCAGTAGTCGGAGCTTTAATATTTTCTAAGGTCTTGATGATGATGTCATGATCTAGGCCGTGAATTTTTGACATGATTATTGTACCTACGCCAACTCTTTCTCCATGTAATCCACAATTACTTTTTGAAACATATTCTAATGCGTGACTAAACAAATGCTCTGAACCGGAACAAGGCCTACTACTGCCGGCTATGCAAGAAGCAACCCCAGCACTTATTAACGCCTCGACAATTGTCCTTATGTGAGCACGATCGCTTAGTTTACTAGAATTTTCTATAATTATTTTTGCGCTCATATTCGCAAGATTGGCAGCATAACTTCCAAAGTATTCATTATTATCATCTCTTGCTAATTCCCAATCTTTAACTGCCGTGACTTTTCCGATTAGATCACCACATCCACTTGCCTGAAGTCTGTACGGGGCTTCTGAAATGAGTTTGGTATCTGCGATAACACCAATAGGGGCATGAGCTTTGAGCGAGTATGGTTTGTCCCTCCCCTTAATGGATACAAATGGACTTGAGATTCCATCATGTGATGCGGAAGTGGGCACACTAATAAATGGAATATTAAGATTAAAAGAAATCATTTTTGCAACGTCGACTGATCTTCCTCCACCAACGCCTACAATGAAATTGGGCTGTTCTTTTTTTATCATTGATTGAGAAGAATTAATATCATTCATCGAAGCATTTGGAGTCTCAATCCACTTATGCTTCAAAAAAGACCTGTCTAGAGCTTCTACACATTCTTCTCCAACTCTTGTTTTTACAGTATTTCCAGAGATCACAATGACTATTGTGGCTTTATCATTCAGATCTCTAATAAACGATCCAAGTTGATGGATTACATCGTTACCAATCAGTATCTTTCTTGGTAATTCCATCAGGTGGTTGGGGTTCGATGTCAATTAGCCTTGATATACAATTGTTATGTTTCATTTTATTTCTATCGCTTTGTAGACGAAAAGGGAAGAATATGGCAAAGGAAGTTAAATAAATTCTACACTTAACGGCATTCGACATGCTATTAATCGGATGTATGCTTTGAGAACCTTTAATTAGCTCGCTATATAATCCATTGTACAAACTTTTACATGAAGAGAATATAGGTTAGTGAATATTGATATGTATGATAGAGTACAAGATGAAGAACGAAATCAAAACATTGTTGCTGCTATTCTAAATAACATTCCATCAGAATCTGAAATAACCAAAATAGAATATGAAGGGCCTTTTATCGTACTGTATTCAAGAAAACCCACCATCCTGCTAGAAAATCAAGAGATTATTTCTAAAATGGTGAATGCAATTAAAAAAAGAATAGTTATCAGAACCGATACATCAATCAGATCATCTGAAAAATCAGTTAATCAAATAATTCGTTCTAGCTGTTCCAATCCAAATGGTCTCTCTGAAATTTTTTTTGATCCCGCTCTAGGAGAGACGACAGTTTTTGTCAACGATTTTAGAACTCTTACAGAGCTGAATCAGCTACAGATTCCTCTAGTAGAAAAAACAGGTTGGAAATTAATATATAGGCGTGCTCCAAAAAATCTGAAGCTTCTCAAATCTGTAAATGAAATATTGCATAACGCATCGGAAGATCGAATGTATTTTTACAAACGAGTTGGTGAAAAAATATTTAGACAAAAATTGTCTGGTTCTGAAGAAGCAAGTATTGTATGCTTGGGAGGCTTCTCAGAAATTGGTAGAAGCGCAATGTTAATCGTTACTCACGAAAGTAAAATTTTATTGGATTTTGGAATTAAAAGTTATGAACATGAAGATAGCGACTTACTGCCACGACTAGATATTTATGGGGTAGGCATGAACGAAATAGACGCAGTTATTATTTCACATGCCCATCTGGATCACTGCGGATCCGTTCCAATTTTGTGCAAGTATGGATATGATGGTCCCATATATTGTACCGAACCCACTTTTCCAATTATGATATCAATACTCCGGGATTATGTTTCTCGGAGTAAAGAACCTTTATACTCTACAAGAGATATAGAAACTTTAATTACTCACGTAATTCCTCTAAATTATGGTGCAGTAACAGATATCTCTCCAGATGTTAGAATAACATTTGCAAATTCCGGACATATGATTGGCTCTGCTTCCACGCACTTGCATATTGGAAATGGAGATCACAATATTGTGTATACAGCTGATTTAAAATTTGGAAGACTGAATACTGTGGATAATGCATTTTGGAATTTCCCTAGAGCAGAAACACTAGTAATAGAAAGTACAAATGGAAATAGGGATGATAAATTTGTTACAAGAGAAGTAGCAGAAGAAACTTTAGTCAAAAGTATCAATTCAACTATTCAAGAAGGTGGAAGATTGTTGATTCCCGTCCCTATTGTTGGTCTATCACAAGAAATTTGTGTAACATTGGGAATGTTAAGAAGTATCAATAAAATAAATCCTGACAATATTTTTGTGGACGAAAAAATAATGGATATGTTTAATTTTTATGAAATTTATTCGGATTACTTATCAAAGCCCCTTAAACAACGAATAAGTGACCAGACTGAAGATCCAATTTTTATTAACAGCTTAGTAAAATTAGAACCATCCGTTAAATGGGAGAGATCAATAATATTGTGTCCATCTTCGATGCTTACGGATGGGCCATCCGTGACATATTTGAGTCAAATAGCAAATGATTGTCTGAGTAAGGTTATTCTACTGTCTGAGAAATTTCAATCTACGGCCGGAAAACTACTTCAGGAAGGAGAACGTAATATTACCATAGGAGGAAAAAATCTTGATATTAAATGCAACGTTGATGTGATACCAGGATTTAGTATCCATAGTGATTACAATCAATTATTAGCTTACATAAACCGGTTAAAACCAAAACTAAAAAAAGTAATAACCAATCATGGAGAAGGAAAGAAATGTCAAAACCTATCTAATTCTATTAACAAGATATTCAAGATCCAGAGTTTTCATCCACTAGTTGGAGAATCAATAAAGGTGCTGTGATTTTATAGAGAAGCTATTTGAGATCATGTACTCCTTTCCATATCTTTACGGCTGGTGGTGTAATCACTACGCGTTCTTCACCCAATCTTGCAATATCACCTCCGGCCGATTTAACGAAATTATATAAATCATCTATAGCCTTTCGTAATGTTTCAATATCTTTCTGGGCCATGGGTGTTATTCGTACTATCAAAATCATGTGTTTTTTTGCATCATTTTTAATCGAATCAACATCGCTAATGTCTTTGAGAGTAATGGCCTTGAGATAAATGGGTTGATTTTGCAAAGTGGCAGATCCTCTTATGTTGGTAGCTTGAGAGGCTGAAAGTCAAATAGTTATTCTGGTCAAATATATTTTACTCGTTACGTCAATTTTGTATAATATAAGACCCAACAAGGCTTCATTAGATGTAAAAATAAAGCTCTATTTTATTGATTTTTCTTAAGGAGTTTTTCTAAATATTTTAAATTAAATTAATTTTTTAGCAAATAATATACACAATTATTTGCTTGCTAAGGCTAGTTAAGAGCCCCTTATGGTTGAATCGGCCTTAATTTAAATGAATTCTAGTTATATTTGATCAGAAAGTTCATCGGGTAGCTCACTTTAGATGATAGCAATTCTGGAGTGAAAAAGACTCCTAGATTATCAAGTTATTAAATTGTTATTAGGAGTTCAATTCTATTAGTAATCGATTTATCGTTGAATAAACCCCATTTAGGTTTGTAATACATAGTGCTATGTTCTCAATATTATTATTATTCATTTGAATTCCCTGATTATACTTTGTTTCAATCTTATTATTGTCAGTTTCCATATAAATAGTATAAACTGTATGATCCTGTTGAAAGGAACAGTGATGTACATATTGTCTAATTTCAAAGTTATTAATATTTATGCCGTCTACAACTTGTTTTTTCAATATTGTGATTTTCTTAGTTGGATCATTCTTCCAATGATTTAGATCAGCATCGCGTTTAAATGTCATCTTTTGTCATACTCTAAAAATCGAACCCATTCAGGAAACCATAAATTATATTCTGAAATTCCGATACCTTTAGAGAGAATAGAAGGAGAATTGTAAAATACTTTATCCGCACCCAACTCTTTGGAAATCCTGGTATTTAATTCCTCGAGAGATGCTACTTGTCCAAAGTATTTATGAGCAATCAATTCTCTATTTTGCGTATAAAGGCCTACTTGGCGTCCATCTACTGTAGGAACGTAGCTAACGATAACAGAAACTGATCCAACACCAACCTTTCTTAAATAATAAATAGATTCTTTGGTAGTTATTCCAGTTTGAATTGTTCCTTGAATCAGACCAATCTTTTTCTGACTAATTTTATGTTTAAGGATGTATTTTAAAGATTTTCCAGAAGTTATCATTTTATTCTTACTAATATTTTCGGAAAAATCAATCATGCGATCAGAATCATCGTATCTATCATTGATTATAGCCTCACCCAAGTCAAATTTTGGAAGGTGATTCCGATACTCTGCACTAAAACCAAGTGTCATTGGTCTGGGATAATCGGGTTCTGCATAAGCTGCTTCAATATCAATGTCAGTATATCTTGAAAGGAAATCTGCCTGTACTTTTCCAATTTTTTTTCTAACTTCATAAATTCCCTTTCCACCTATAGTTGCAGTAACATGAGATTCTCGTATGAATTCAAATGGATCTATCATTGTCCTGGTCGTAGGAAGTGATAGTATCTTTTCCTGTCCAATTTCAGTATCCATTTTGATTAATTGTCCTGGCCCTACGTCTTGAAAATTCATTTTTGGAAAAGGAATCCGAAGCGAATTTTCTGAAGCTATTATAGAGATTGATTTGTTTTTGTCAGTACCACTTACAAGTGGTTTAAAACCAGTAGAATCTCTATATGAATAGGTTTTTCCATCATACATCATAGTAAGATTTCCTCTTAGATGTCTATCCAAAAATTCACAAGCTTTTTCAGGATTTTCTTTATCTATCAGCAGCATTTTGAAAATGCAATAAATCTTGTATAGCGAGTCAGCACTTGAAGAATTCCCTATAAGGGGGTGGAGATGTAATTTTTCAATGTCTACAAAGAAACCATCAAGAATCACATTTACTTTATTCATACTTTTAAATCTTGGAGTTCTCTTAGATAAATAGCCCAATCCTACCATATGTTGAAGGTTACTGTTATTATCCACGAGCTTTAGAATTGATTTATCACCTGGGAATGATCCAATACCACTCGAAACCAAATTATCTATAATTATTTTCCAATAAGCCTTGCCTCTATGTTGAAGCATTTGCAATGAATTAATGAAATACGAAATCAGGGTTTCTCTGTCAGTTGTATAATTTGCAATTGCGAAAATGCCGGCCAAGTATCAATATTATGATCTGAAAAGAAATTAAATTTTGTGTTTAAGCAAATATGATTTTTGATGAGGTTGAAACCCAACTCAAAACATTAATTTATGAATTATAATAAACTTACCAAGTGCTTATAGGATTAATTGGTAAGGCAAATGTAGGCAAGTCTACCTTTTTTTCTGCATCAACAGAAAACATTGTCAACATTGCAAATTATCCGTTCACAACAGTGAAACCTAACCTTGGAATTTGCCACGTGAGAACAAAATGCGTGTGTACAGAGTTTGGCGTTAAGGATAATCCAGTTCATTCTATTTGCGTCGATGGAATAAGGTATATACCAATTCAAATAATTGATGTCGCTGGTCTAGTCCCTGGAGCTCATCAGGGAAAAGGGCTTGGAAGCAAATTCCTAGATGATGCACGGCAAGCCGATGCCCTTATACACGTTATTGATATCTCAGGTTCAACTGACTTTGAAGGAAGGCCGTTGACACCAGGTACGGGCGATCCACTCGAAGACCTAAGATTTGTCGATGAAGAATTTGATTTATGGCTTGCTTCAATTATTAAAAGAGATTGGGATCACATAAGAGAGCTTGATTCTTCAGGGCTTAATACAGCCCAAATATTAAAAAATAGATTATCGGGGTTGGGAGTCACAGAATCGACTATAGATAAGGTACTGAACATATTCAATTTACATAACAAGAAAATTAGATCTTGGACAGAGCAGGAATTATTCAACTTTTGTCAAAGTATAAGAAGAATCGAAAAACCTGTAGTTATTGCAGCTAACAAGGCAGACGTTTTAACATCTCAAAATAATCTGGAAAAAATCACGGAAAAATACACTCATGTAATACCTTGTACTTCAGAGTTAGAAGTGTTATTACGGAAAGCTGCAAAGAATGGGTTCTTACATTATCTTCCAGGAGACGATTCATTCGAAATTAAAGAAAATATGCAATTAAGCGAAAAACAGAGGCACGCACTTCAAATTGTCTCAAGTTTTATTAAAAAATATGGTTCAACTGGAGTTCAAGAAATATTAAATGTAGCTTGTTTTGATCTGCTAAAGAAGATAGTTGTCTATCCTGTCGAAGATGAGTCAAAGTTAACCGATAAAAAAGGCAATATTCTTCCGGAAGCTTATTTACTAAATGAGGACTCAACTGCAAAGAACTTAGCCCATCTTATACATGACGAATTGGGAAAAGGTTTCCTTTTCGCCATTGATGTAAGAACAAAAAGGAGATTGGGAGCTGATCATAAATTAAAAAATAATGACGTAGTTAAAATTGTCTCTGCAGCAAGCAGGAAGTAAGTAATGATAATGTTATGTCTTGGAATAGAAAGTACGGCACACACTTTTGCTTGTTCTGTAATAAAGTACTCGGATTATGAAAAATATCCTAATATTCTTTCTGACGTTAGAGATAGTTTCAAAGCTGCTGACGGCTCAGGGATCCATCCCAGAGAAGCAGCTCGTCATCATGCCTCGGTGGCAATAAACGTACTGAAACAATCTTTAGAATCATCTAAAATTAAATACAAGGACCTAGACATTGTTGCCTATTCTGCTGGTCCGGGTCTTGGGCCATGTTTGAGGATTGGCGCTGTCATTGCTCGATCTATATCTTCATTTTATGATAAAAAATTAATCCCAATAAATCATGCATTAGGACATATTGAACTTGGAATGACCCTAACCGGTGGTGTTGATTCTTTAGTCCTTTTAGTTTCAGGAGGTCATACTATGATACTGGTATTTAACAACAGAAGATGGCGTGTTTTAGGAGAAACTTTAGATATCACATTAGGACAACTTCTCGATCAATTTGGCAGACACCTAGGATTAGCTTCACCATGTGGCTCAGAGATAGAAAGGATAGCAAATAAATCATCTAAAAATTATATCTCGTTACCATATTCAATAAAGGGTAATGATGTTACTTTCTCAGGGATACTATCTGCTGCTAAGAGATTAATTTCAACTAATAAATATAGGTATGAAGATATGTGTTATTCAATTCAAGAGACTGCATTTGCCATGATAACTGAAGCTGTTGAGAGAGCTCTCTCTGCTACTGAAAAAAGAGAACTACTAGTAGTTGGTGGTGTATCTGCAAACAAAGAACTTTCCCATATGCTCAATCTTGCATGCCTAAGACATAAAGTAAAGTTCAATTCATGTCCTATTTCATTTGCAGGAGATAATGGAGTACAAATAGCCTGGACTGGAATACTGTCTTGTTTGAAATCAAAAAATTTTGTAGATATACCTAATTCCTTTGTCAAACAATCATGGAGAGTCGATAGTGTGGATGTTTCGTGGAGAAACTAAGTTTAAGAATAGTATTGACACAAAATTTCGAGTAACTTCAAAGCCACGAAATTCTACGGACTTCACGATTTTATTCCGGGTTCTGTCTGTTAACACGTATTACAATCACTATCAAGTTAACATAACCTTAATCCGGTAGCTTTTAATAATTTGTGGGTTTATGTATCATATGTTGAATAAACATTCTTTTCGAAAGTCTGTCTTTCTGTTTACGACACTGGTACTTGTAACAGGAAGCGTAACTATAGCGATACCGTCTTTGAATATTAGTGAAGCAAACCCAAACAAATGGCAGGATCACAAGGATATGGTCTTTGGAGGTATTTCAAGCATTCAAAATAACAATCAAGGGAAACCTGAATGGGTTCTATCTGGACATTGGTTCACAAATATTATAAATAAAACAAAAGATAGTTTCAATCAGACAAATCCAGCGAAGTTTGACTCATGGTTCTATATGGCCATGTTAGATGGATCTGCAATGCATAAACATGCAATATCTAATTTTTCACTGAGTGATATTAGCAGTCAAGGAAACACCACTTCGTATAAAGGAACGGTCACAATAACGCTAAAGGAAGGGCCCGTTAAAGAAGTACCAATTGAAATAAAAGTAATGAACAATCACGTTATTGCATTATCACTAGACGCAACTAAAACTAAGAACCACTTTGGTGATACACCAATATATGGTATCATCCCAACCAGGGCCGATGTCATGAAGATGATGTCTCATATGGGTAACAAGACTATGACGGAGACGAATATGAATATGAGCCAAAAGTAAACAATCCAATGATGATCAAATCCCGCATGTCAAATCCATATTAAGCTGAAGATGGAACCAAATTCCATCCACTTTTGATTGAATTTAGTAAGACTCAGCAAAAGATGCCGATACCAATATTATTCTTGATGATATTTTCTCATTAACAATTTCAGGTAGTATGATCAGAAGAAAAGCATTCTAGTATATTGCTTGAGTACTATGCCTACTTGATTCTATTCGTCTACTAATCCTTTTTGAATAATCCTTTTTGGGTTTCTATTTCCTTTGCCCACTTCTGACTGCTAAATACACTGAATTTATATTTTGAATTACCTATTTCTACTACGACCTTCGTAAGTATGAAACCTTCAGAATTGACTTTACTCACTCTATCTAACGTAGTATTCAATAAAACATTTCCCATCTTTTTATTTAAAGTCGTAAGATTCCCTTCTGTTTTTTCAAAAATAATCCTTTGATTGGTTAAACTTAAAATCCCACTACCAAGTTTTACTTCAGAACAATCTTCCTCAAGAACCAATTTTTCTCCCGGATTTGGGTCTATTTGTGGTGCCATATTTTTATTTCCAGACTTTGGATATATTATCATTGCACTATTATGTCGAACTGTTGTTCAAAGGAGCCGAATCAAACATTTACTTGACTAAATGGTATAATAAAAAGGCAATTTCAAAAATTAGAATCCCAAAAATATATCGACATAGGATGCTTGATGACGACCTGAGAAGGAGGAGAACCATCAGCGAATCTAAGATGATTGCACTGGCAAAAGAATTTGGCTTAAGAACACCATACATTTATTTCGTAGATACCTTTCGTGCTGAGATAGTCATGGAATTTATTTCTGGAACAAGAGCAAGCAAAGTTTTGACATCATCAATTTGTAACGACATCGGAAGGTTCGTTTCCACCCTTCATTTGTTCAACATAATACATGGGGACGTTACTCCAGCGAATTTCATTGTAAATAGAAAAATTACGATGATAGATATGGGACTCTCTTTCCATTCAACACGTAGAGAAGACAAAGCTATGGACATAAGATTATTCAAGGAAATTCTGAAGAGTACTTATTATCGCTATTATTCTGAATTTTTTGGTGATTTCTTGGATGGGTATAAATCTGTCAACTCAAAGGAATTGGATAAAATTTTGCAGAGGATAGATGAAATTGAAACAAGGAAAAGATATGCTCTTACATGAATATTTGGTGTATTATGCAATTTTATTGCACTGTAGCATCATTTGTAGGAATCGCAGAGTCAATAACTATTTTGACCTTATTGCAACCTGGAGATTTTGTTATTGAATTAAGGAACAATTAATCCCGTGAGTATTTAGCAAATTTTTTATTTTATTAGAAGTATTGCAATCTACTACCTCAGAATATTTTGTCTCTGCCAAGTGCTTATTTTTGTCTTGAAGAAACAAATTTCTATTATTGTAAAACTTTACATCATAAAGAATAGCTTTTCCTATTATCGCTCCAGTGGTAACTGAATCAGGATCGATTTTATTGTTTTCACAGGCCTCATTGTCTATTTTCTTAGATGCATGAATAAGAAATTCTCCTCTAAATTGGTATTCCAAGTTCTAAGTTCAATTGTTTTCTTACCAGATACCAACATTTCTGCAAAGGGTTGTTTCAGAGAAAGACATTTGGTCACGACAAGAAAGTCAAGTCCGTACATAAATAAATCTAACCTTGTAGTATTATATTATCATACACAAATCCAAAAATACTATTGATACCCTCCTTCCGGAATAATATTTCTTATACCCCCAGTTGGATTAACAACATCACCTTTTCTTCTTGGGATGATGTGGATATGACAATGAAATATAGTCTGACCCGCATCTAAACCGTCATTAAATCCTACATTAAATCCTGTGACAGTTTTATCATTTTCGAGAATTTTTTTTCTAATTTCTTCAACTAATAAAAGACAAGCGTTTTTTTCATACGAGCCCAAATCAAAGAAAGATGCGTATAACGCCCCTTAGTCAAAATTTTTGTAGTTTATGTTATTGGCTGTTTCTTTTCCATTTTCAGTTATACGAATTTTTCCTATTAACTTTTTTATTAAACCGCGAGTACGTAGGTCTTCTACGGCACCATCAATTTGGTCAGTAGTAAATCTTAATTGATTTCCGATTTCGTATTTATAAAAGGTCTTGTAATCTTCTCCTGTCATTTCATTAATCTTCTCCAGAAATTCATCCGATCTATGATCATCATTATTATTTTCTTTTGACATTGTTGTTTATTGATACGATATCCTATGAATACTTTGTCTTTAGAAGTTCTAGCCTCATAAACCTAGTATTATATAATAATCTGGGTTTGGCTATGATTAAATAATTGAGTAAAAGGTTATATCGTATTACTGGATTTAGCAGTTAATGGCAGACGATGATGTCATAAATACGGGGTGTTCCCGCTGTTGGGGTCCTGTAGATTCGGAAACAAAAAATTGTAAAAGTTGTAACGGTCCCCAGGAAACCTGCGACTGTAAAATCGTGCCACACTAAGACAAACATAAACAAGTATAATTTAGAAAAACAATAAATTAAATTTAGAAATTCTAACGAAATTTATAGTGTTTATGCATGCTAAATTTTTTATTTTGGTATTTGGTTTTTTTTCTAAAATTGAGGAGGATAATATTTGCAAGTACTAATGAAAGCAAATTTAATGAAATTTTTCTCTATCTGAAAACCTTTAACATCGAAATAGAATTTGTAAGATTTGAGAGTATCGAAATTCAATCAAATAGCTTGGAAGAGATAGCATTGCAAAAATCTAAAGAAGCATATGGTAAGATAGGCGAACCATTAATAGTGGAGGATACTGGGCTTTTTATAGATTCACTCAAGGGCTTTCCTGGTCCTTATTCCTCGTTTGTTCTTGAAACCATTGGAAATCAAGGAATTTTGGATCTACTCTTAAAGAAGACAAAAAGATCTGCACTTTTTAGATCAATCGTAGCATATAAGGACAGCAATAAGAATATGACCTTCTCTGGTGATACCAAAGGCACCATAAGCGAGCATATTACAGAAGGTGGTTGGGGTTACGATCCAATATTCATTCCGGAGGGTTCAACAGCTACCTACGGACAACTGGGCATAACAAACAAAATGGGAGTGTCACACAGAACACACGCATTGAACAATTTCGCAGAGTGGTATTCTGAAAATTGTTCTAGAGAACAAGAATTTTAATCATTGAGTAATTGGCTTTTCGTATCCTTCAATCCACCTTTCAGTATACCTTTTGAGATTCTGAAGGACTACTATTCTTGATATTTCACTTTCATCCATAAGAGAGAATGTATCTAAGGATTGGCAAAGTAAATGTGAATAACTCCTAATTTCATCCATTTCCAACATATCTGAATTTTCTAATCTTTGTGTAGACATACCTATATGCATATATGATTTTATTTCTATAAAATGTGGATTGGCTATTCTCAAGAGATCAGCAAATTCCTCTATGTAATTCTTTGAATGATTAAAATTCCTTATCATGGTCATTCTCAATACCGTTCTTGTATCCATTTCTGATAATAATTCAAGACTCTTTTGCCATCTGTCCCATGCGTCTGTGTATCTAGGTCTATTGACCAATGTGAACATTTTCTTATTAGAGGCATTAGTTGAAAGATACAGCTGTGTTGGTAGGGCCTCTTCATCTATCAATCTTTGAAGCATCTCTGGTTCCTGTCCATTTGTTACCAAAAAGATTGATTTTGTATTCTCTAGGGTTTTAAGATATTTGATCAGGCTTGGCAGTTTTGGGTACATAGTAGGTTCTCCAGAAAGTGATATTGCATAATGCTGGGGGAAAAGTGATTCATCAAGTTTTATCTTATCACATTTTATGTTACCATAATGTCCAACGATGAGTTTTCTTCGTTCCTCTAATAAATTATTAATTATCATATCTGGTTCATCAACCAGATTTTCGGGCATCTTTAGAGTATCATAAAATTCGGTAGGGCGCCAGCAGTAAATACACCTATTTTCACAGTTCATGGCAGTTGGTGTCATTTCTATGCATCTATGAGTTGAAATACCATAGAATTTGTGTTTATAACAGGTTCCTCCGTTGGAGAAAGACTTTTTTGTCCAATGACAAAGTTCTACTGCAGAATGATTGTAAACACCATATTTCGCTTTCTTTAGTTTTGCTTTGGTTAGAGGGGAGATTTGAATAAGGTTTTGTGTATCTGTATGTGATATATATTCATCAGAACAACTCATAGTACAAAAACGAGTTGCACAATGACATTTAAATGTTAAATGTTAAAATTTATCTTAACCTATCATAGACTAGTAAAATTTAAAATGTAATGAGATGAGACTTTTTTCGAGCCTATTTTTGTTATTCATGTGACCAAATTATTTCCTTCCAAACAATTTCCAAAACTTCTTTATATTGTTATGATTCTAAAAAAAGCCAATTCAAGATGTTAGACACCGATCAAATTTTAAAAATTGCACTTGATATGGTTGACTGGAACTCAATACCTGCCGATACTGCGGTTCATGTAGTGGTAAGAACATAAAGAAGGTAATGTTAATGATAGATGTAACCACCGCAGATCTAATGCTTGCAAAGAATTTAGGTTGTGATGCAGTGATAACTCATTATCCGATTGGTAAAGCTGCTATTAATTTTTATAAAGTTATTAATAGGCATATCGACTACATGAAGGAAAATGGCATTTCGGAAAAAACTGCTAGATTGTCTGTTATGGACCTAAAGAGAAGAATAGAAATCAGGAATCATGCTCAGATATACTCTTCCGTTATTGATTCTGCAAAAATATTAGGTATGCCATTACTAAACATTCATCAACCATGTGATTAGTATGCAAGAAGAGTAATTTCTCAAAAGATTCAGGAGAGAAATGCAAATTTAGTATCAGAGATATTACGGCTTTAGAGGAAATACCAGAGTTCAAAAAAGCAGAGACTAAGATTCAAGTTGCTTATGGACAACTTGATTCTTACGTAGGGAAATGGGTTGCAGTAATAGCTGCAGGAACTAATGGTGGATATCTTGTAGCTAGGAATTATTTTGAAAATGGTATTTCGACGGTTCTTTATTTTCATATTGATTACAACGATTTGGTCAAGTTAGGGAGAGTAATATTCAAGGCAACTTGGTAATATTAGGACATTTGGCCGGAGATTTAATTGGCATAAATGCATTGGGCAATATATTGGAAAAAGAAGGAATACAGGTTGTTCGAAAAGATATCATTACGATTTAAAAATGATTTATCTAACAATTATATACTGTAAACATATCAAAGCAATGTTGATCGGCCTTCGTAGTATAGCCTGGTCAGTATAGGCGGCTGTGGACAACAAAATGAATTTTTGTTGGAAGAAACCGCTCGAGGAGGGTTCAAATCCCTCCGAAGGCCTTACATAATAAACTTACAAAGGTTGCCGTGAATTAGCTTGCTACGATAGGTAGATAGGCCACCAATATTGTTCTTTATTATTATACCATTTCCGTTATAATTTTGGCGGCGTTCTTGGCCCCATTCTTTACATTAGCCCTATTAGTTCTACCCAATTCTAGTTTTTCTTCAATTAAAGTTTCTAATCTTGATATATCGTGATATGAGTAACCCAATTTCTTTGCATTTTGTTCTTGTTCAAAATGATCCTTGATAGGTATGAAAATACCTGGAGTTCCGTAAACAAGGGATTCATCGATAGTGGATCTTCCAGCCAATGATACTACAAGATCTGATGCACACACATATTCGTGCAAATTATCCACAAACCCGATGTTTCTATAGCTGGTATTATTATTTTCAAATTTAGATAATGAGGGCCCTAGAGCAACTAATAAATCTAGATCCGTTTTCATTTTTAAATTCTTATATGCACTTAAAGTTTTTTCAATTAAGTATCGTCCGGCGCTAGTTCCACCAATACTAACTAATATTGTTCTCTTTTCAATCCCTAGTTTTTTACGTAATAAGGCCCTATCAGTTATACTCAAATTTCTTACAACTGGTCCTACATAAGAAATATTATCGACGTCCTGACCTTTATCAGGAATAAGAACACGATTACACTTTTTTAACATATTTTGCATGGATATGTTCATTCTAGATTCAATCGCTGAAAATATTCCCTTAACAAAATGAGTTTCTAGTAAATCAGTAATTAGTACTCGTTTGCGATTTCTTTTTTCCCCCACTGCTATTGACGCAAAATCTTCATCACTGACTATCAGACTATCTTCATTTTTGTCCACAAAACCAGTCGCAATTAGCTTGCATTTTCTATAATACATGAAATATTTAAAAAGCCACCTCAAAGGTGATTGTAACTGCATTAGATTATCAATATCAAATTTTTCGGGGCTATATACATCATCAACGACATATCCATTCCTGGAAAAAATGTCATACGCTGGTCGACCAGTAATAATCAAGATCTTTTCCTTCGTCAAGGACTTTAGCTCTTCGCAAATGGCGATATCTCTCGTAGCATGTCCTAATCCTATTGGGCTCGCAAAGAATATTATCATTTACCCTTGCGTTATAATACTAATGATGAAAATAAATTTTAGCATGAGTTCATAAAGGACAAGATCAATTGTAATCTTTCATTATTAGCTATTAACCTATAAAGAAAAATGTCTGACCTTTGCCAGTTTTACACTGCATTAGAATTGATGGTCAAATAGTACGTTCATGTAGATGTCGACAATTAGATATTGAGGTGCAACTATGAAATGATACTATTATTATAATTACTAAAATTTGTTAATTGGTTATATAATACTTGTAATGATATATAAGTGGTGACAAAAACAACGTTACGCATCATACTTGGAACTCCGGTGTCTGGAATCATGGATATGTCCTTAGGCTAGTCCTGGCTCGGGTGGGATTTCGACGGTTTCTGCTTTCGGTTTTTCAGTATTTTTGATGATGATAGCATACTTCATTTCTATAATTCGCAAGAAGTTCGGACGAAAAAAGAAGTAGCCGCAAGGTATTCATTTAGGAATATATACATAGTGTGATTCTCATTCTAATCTTACACCATCTTGCGATAGTGTCTCATTTATAATGGTAACGTTTTCCACTTTATAGAGTACACATTTTTTTAAACATGAAGAATATTTGGAGATACTTATTTTGAAAATCTTGTCCGGCACGATATATTGTAGGTAATTGTTAGAATTTGGCATTACTGACAAAGCCGATAGGAATATTTGAGTGGTACGTAATCATGATATTACAGGTGAAGATGATACCTGAAAGTATTATTGATTGCGGGTGGCAGTGGCAGCAGAGCGAAGCCTTTTTCTCAATACACACCAAAACCAATGATCTCTCTAGACGGACGACCGATCATAGACCATATACTAAGGTACCTTGCGAGGTTTCCGGAGGTAGAATCATTCGTGATTGTATGTGAATTCGATGACCATGGAAAACAAATTATTAATTATTTTGAAGGTAAGGAAAGGATCGTAGGTAGGCAAATTGTGTTTGTAGAAGACAAAAAAAATGGGACTGGAGGTGCAATATTGAACGCCGAAACAGAGATTGGAAGGGATGAGTCCTTTATTGTATGGTTTGCTGATAATATGTGTGCACTGGATATCGGTAGCTTTGTCAAACAATACAAATTTTTAAATGAAAGTCAAAAAAATCATGGAAAAAACATGATCGGAATGGTTGTGACAAGGGATTACCGGAGAGAAGAAACGGGTAGGATTGTATGCGATCCAAATGAAACTAACAGAATTGTGGAATTTACTGAAAAACCATTTTCAAAATTAGATTTGCCCGAGACTCTTGGAATATATATATTTAGTAATACTTTGTTCTCATTCATAAGCAAACAAAGAGATAGTTCAAATATTGGTAACAGCATAGATCTATCTTTTGATATCCTTGCCAAATTACCGTCATTTGGTTTTGGATTGTATTCTTATCCTATTTCCAATCGCATTGATTGGATTGACGTTGAATCTCCAGTTTATGCAGAAAGAAACAAAGAACTAGTGAAGAGGATTCTTGCGCAAATGGGGTAATGAAATAACAGCATAATTTCAATACTTTTATGGAGATTTAAAAACCGAACAGGCTAGTGGTCCTTTATTTTGTTATCACTAATGAATGAAGATTGCGTCTACCTCTTTTCTATGCTTGAGAAAAAAAATTGACTTTTAACAACATGATAGTTAAAATAGTATGATGTAATAATCATGAGTTGTGAGCAAATTTTGTTTTATACAGATAAATCAGATAATTCATTTGAAAGTCACTTAGTGGGATTAGAAGAACAAAACAGAGCATTATTGCTCGAATTACGCACTTTTATAAAATCGCTCGGTGACAATGTCATTGAACAAACAAGACCCCACAGGATAGCTTATGCTAAATCTTTGAACTTTAGAACCTTTGTGGATGTACAGCCAAAAAATGATTCTTTGATAATTTCTATTAGAAAAGGTAGAACTGAGCCGCTCACTACTTGCACACTCAACAATCCATCAGAATTAAAAGCTATCAAAGTGCAGATTACTGAGGCGTACAAGACTATTAGATAATACTCCTTTTCCATAATAAATCCTATCCCAAGTAACAAAATTATTGGCTTCTAGAACCAATTAGCATCAAATATTGTCTACTGATTTTTATCATCAACTGTATGAATATTGAAAATTAATTAATTGAGTTTGATAAAGGTCTAGTTAGTTTAGCTTTTCTTTCTTTATATTTATTAACCAGCCGGAACCTAGGATCCTAATACAATAGAATGCGCTGAACCAGAATTAATGACTCAGGTTGTTGTGACGGGATTTTTGGCAAAGGTTAGGACATTAGGACACCTTTTAAAGCTTTGAAACTTTCATATTTAGATTTGATTTTCCTAAATTTACGTTGTAAAGCTTGATTAATTAGCAGATATTAAAAATCATAAAATTATTAGATTTCCATAGGGGAGAAATTAAAAATTAAGAGATTTTTAAATAGCGCTTAAAAATTCTTTGAACAGTATCAGATAAGGCTCGTTTACCTGTAATTTTCTTAAAATAGAACAAGTAAAAAGTTATAAACGCAAATTCAGTTCAATCATTTTGCAAATATTCATGATAAGAGAAGAATTCCTTGGTTATATAGTGGCTATTTTTTTCTTATCATACTTATCATATAATCTAATAATATTTCAATTCAATTTCGCTCAGGATGCTCAAGGCACAGTTACACAACCACCCTCAGTTAACGCTCCTCCTTTTATTATTGCTCGAGCGGCAGGCCCTTCCTGGACACAGGTAAATTTCCAAGTTAATGCTACGGGCTCAACCTCTGACAAAATTTCTGTTTATTGTAACCCGGGAAGTGGAAGTGCATTTCCTATGGGGAGTACTATAGTACTTTGTGCTGCCAAAGATCCTGTTACCAATCTTGTTGGTTATGCCATGTTTAATGTGACAGTAAAGGATACTTCACCTCCTACTTTCAAAGTTCCACATAGCATACTCAAACAAGCTGATACCCTTGAAGGTTCTAGCATAACATATAATGCAAATGCTTCAGACTCTGTTGATGGTAATACCAACACAAGATGTAATCCTCCTTCGGGAAGTATCTTTCCGTTAGGTGTCAATCAAGTCACTTGTACGGCAACAGATAAATCAGGAAATAGTGGCCAAGCTTCGTTTAGTGTTATTATAGGACAGACAACCAACAATAAGCCTAGTACAGAAACAGGAGTTTCAACACTATCACAGAATGTATCTAATCAATTGCATTCACCTGAATCAACAGTATCTGATAATGCTACAAAATCTACATCACCTGAATTAACAGTATCTGATAATGCTACAAAATCTACATCACCTGAATTAACAGTATCTGATAATGCTACAAAATCTAATTAACAGTATCTGATAATGCTACAAAATCTACATCACCTGAATTAACAGTATCTGATAATGCTACAGCTGAATCTCCTGCTGTAGATAATATAATAGAAAATGATACTGGGGCTCCTCAGGTTAAGGAAATAGAGAACAATCCCAATGAGAATAATAGTTTGATCAAGGTGAATTTTGATTCAGGAATGAATCCAAGAGTTACAGAAGGCTCGTTAATAAAAATCAATGGTACTTCAATTCATGATTCAGGTAACGACAAATTATCTTTCACATGGAAGCAAACGGGAGGTAAACGTATAAATCCAGAAGACGCGCGCATATCCACACAGACAATTGCTTCACAATTAGCACCCCAAATAGCAGGAAATACCACCAATTTAACCTTCCAAGTCACAGTTCCACGGGTAACCACAGACGATGACAAATTAACCTTTGAAATTATTGCCGAAGATGATAAAGGTCACTCGGCAAGTGACTCTGTTGATATTTTTGTAGATAGGAATCCCAAACTAGTGGGTATGGGTGACTTTCAAAACAGCCCAAATATACTTGAGAGCGCAAACAATAACGAACAGAACAAGAGTAATTTGCCATTAGCCGAACAACGAGATGTTGATAAATCTGTTGAGGTATCCACCTCACTAGACAAAGGATTTACTTTTGTTAATATGTGGGGTTCATTTGGTAAGGGTAATGGAAGATTTGACGGACAAAACGATGTTGACGCGATGAATGGTCATGTATATGTTGCTGATTATGCAAACCATAGGATCCAAGTTTTTGATACTAAAGGCAATTACATAACAAAATGGGGAACTTATGGTGAGGGAAATGGTCAAATCCATAAAGCCTCGGCTTTGACTGTTTTACCATCAGGCAAGATATATTTGAGTGATCAATTCAACTATCGCATCCAAGTATTTACCACTAATGGTACCTTTGTAACCACATGGGGAACTAAAGGAGAGGGAGATGGTCAATTCCTTCATCCACATGTACCAGCCGTAGATTCTGAAGGAAATGTGTATGTAAGTGATAGGGACCTAGCAAACATTCAGAAATTTACTAGCGATGGTAAATTCATGATGAAGTGGTCTGAAGAAGGTTCAGATGATGGCCAGCTCTCAAAACCAGAAAGTGTCGTTGCTGACTCAGATAACGTTTATGTTGCTGATTATGGAAATCATCGGATTCAAAAGTTCACTAAGGACGGCAATTTCATTTTAAAATGGGGATCTAAGGGCGTCGGAGATGGTGAGTTTAATGGACCGGCAGGTCTATCAATTGATAGAAATGACAATATATATGTCACTGACAAGAACAATAATAGGATACAAGTGTTTACAGCTAACGGAACATTTCTGACAAAATTTGGTTCACAGGGTAATGCGACTAGTCAGTTTATTCTACCAGAGGGAATTGGAGTAGATATGAAAACAGGTCTTATATATGTAGCAGATACTGGCAACTATCGTATACAAGTTTTCAGGCCAGTGGATTCATCCATTGCTGTTGCTTGAATGAAGTTACTTTTGTTATGATGCCATCTAAAAAAGTTAAATTTAACATAAAACTCAGAAATATAATTAGTTCAATTAAACCAACATCAAACTCAATTCAATAATGATTATTCAACTGGCAAAGTGGAGAAATTATTTCAGGTTTGGAACTATTCTGTATATAGCTCCCTCGCCGGTTCCTCCGGAGCCTGAAACCACATACAAATAGCCATCAGGACCAACTTTTAAGTCTGTGACGACTCCAAAATTTTCGCCAAAGATTATCTTACTAGAATCATCTTTTTTGCTGTATACTAAATCGGCAAGATTACCGGTTAAATTCAATGACTCTCTGTCGGGAGTTAAGTCAAAATGAAAAATCGTTCCTCTTTTTGCCGAACCTACAAAGATATCATTTGTATACTGTCGACCTAGCTTATCAGAATTTAAAAATACCAGGGCAGTTGGTGCTACAGGTCTGTCCCATACAAATTCTGGATTGCTATATTTTCCTTTACCAGTGAAATCAACAAATTCTACTTCCTTACTAGAATCGTTAAATATACCTTCTTTCTCTCTTGTCTGATTTAATTTCCAAATTCCCTGCACTTTTTCCCATCCACTATTGAAACCTGGCTTAACAAGGTTTATTTCATCTCCGAACTGAGGGCCATTCTCTGTATCCCATAAATTATCCGTTAGTGGATCAAGCCCTATTCCAAAACTATTTTTTATCCCATATGCATAGTATAGATTAAGGGGATAATCAACACCAAGTATTCCATTTCCAACAGGTTTACCATCTTGAGTTATTCGTAGTATTCCTGCACGACCATCAGGAGAAGTGCCATTTATAATATTCTGTGCTTTTGTATCATAACCTGTCTTGTTCTGATTAAATTTAGTTGTTTGTAGATCGCCGATAGCAACAAAAAGATTTTTCCCCTTATCCATCAAAAGTTTACCTCCGTTATGACTTGGACCTGGCAATCCAGGTAGACTTGCAATTAATTTGGGAGCTACGAGTTTATTGTTTTTTGCATCAAGTTCATATCTGTATACATAATTGCCACACTTCTTAGAACCACCTTTTACTGTTGGTTGACCTACCTTTTCACCATTCAAAAACTGCTGACTTACTTCTGAATCGGTAGCTTTATCTTTTCCACATAGGGTATAGTAAAGATAAACCAATGTATTGTCTTTTGAACCGTTAGTACTATTTCCTGATATAGCTATACCCAGTAATCCACGTTCGTCTTTGGTGGTCACATTTAGATGAATTAAAGGCGCAGTAACGTTGCCATTAACTATTTCATAAACATTGCCAGTATTTTTCTCTACTACCAAAAGATCATCATTTCCTAAAAAATCAATAGCTGCTGGGAATTTAAGATTCCGAGCTACCAACTCTACCTTAAGATTTGGGTCTTTTAATGATGGTCCAGGTATTGATGCATTTTGACCATGAATTCTGTAGTCTGAGCCGTAAGTTAACAAAAATAAGAAGAATAGTGAGATTATTGATAGGTAAATAAAAATCAAATATATGTTTTGACACTCTTGTCCTAGTATATCTAGTTTTTGGACCTTGTCTCTGATAGTAAGATTGGATATGCCTATAATTTAGTGCTTTACCAAATTATATAGTAGCGATGTATTCCAACTATGATCTATTAAATCTCACTTAGGATCTATTTTAAATTGTACTCAAGTATCTACTACGTATTTCTTTAGAAAAGATAATGTCTTTTGCCAAGCGTCTTCAGTTTCTTTTGGTGCATAGTTATCTCCAGAAGGATTTGCAAAGGCATGTCCAAGCCCTTTGTATATGTGTATGTTATTTGTAATTCCACTTTGGTTCAATGAAGTTCCGAATTGGTTTATCTCTTTTACCGGGATGGCTTGATCTTTGTCGCCAAATATTCCCAATACAGGCCATTTTATCTTTGATAGTAATGCCTTATCGGTAACCAAAGGAGTTCCATAATAAAGAATGGTTGCGGCTAATGGATGTTCTTGGCTATTTAAGGCCAGTTGCAACGATTCACCGCCACCAAAACACCAGCCAAGTGATGCAATTTTTGAGCTGTCTACGTTTGGGAGCAAACTCAAATATTTTACGGCAGATTGAAGGTTATTAATTGAATTATTTTGACTATTTCTTGCTATCTGTACTAACTCCATTGCTCGTTCTGGATTATTTGCAACTTCACCCTTGTATAGATCGGCAGCTAATACAACAAATCCTTGTTTGGCCAAGAGATTTGCCATATTCTTGATATTCTCATTTAACCCCCACCATTCATGGATCATTACAACTGCAGGGAGTTTTTTACTGACAGTATCATTCGAAGAAACAGGATATACTAAATATCCTTGAGCATCCTGAAAGTATTCTACCGTCTTATTTTGCAAGTTCGCGGTATTCCCCATATTTACAGTTGAACTTAGCTTTGAAACATTTGTTAAGGAGTTATCAGCAGCTCCTCCTACGAGTCTCATATAGCCAGGAATAATCATCATAGAACCGAACATTATAGATAACATAATTGATGTAGCGATTCCGGACATAGGATTAGTAGGTTTTACAACTATTTATGTCTAAATCAGCATAAAATAATTACAATAAACCTATTGACACAGACAAACAAAACTTCTCGCTTTTCCCTATTGGATAGAGTGATAAACTAAAAGTCTGCCTTCCTTCTTAATAATTTGAAAGCAATGTTTGGTCCCAACTGTTGTCTGAAGGCAAGCTCTATCCAGAGGAGTGCCAAGTGTTCTAACATACGAGCATTGACAAGTGGTCCTACATCAACGACATCAAATCCAATATCAGTTGCCAATTCTTTTACAACTCGCTTCGCGTGACTATCATTACCGCATATAAAAAGATCTGCTCTATTTGAATCAAATATCACATTGTTTAATGTCATGGCTCCTATTGTGTTGAAGGCTTTGACGACTTTATCAGTATTAGCTAATTTAGCTATTTTTTCGGCTACGGAAGTATTGTCTAGAGCTAATCCTTTTAGGTCAGGGGTAACTGGATTAGTTGGATCGATCACTATTTTACCAGACAAGTTTCCTGCAATGATTATTGTTTCCTCAACTGAAGTCCAGGGTATAGCAAATACAATGACATCTCCGTATGCTACAGCTTCTCTGATATCTCCGAACTTTAAACTCTGATCTACCTGAATCAATTTATTGACGTTGTGAGATTGAAGATTGCGGACTCCAAACATGATTTCATGTTTCTTTTGTTTCCACCTCTTTCCGAGTGTTCCCCCTACATCTCCGGCGCCAATTATTCCAATTTTCATGTCATGATATATTGTAACTACATGTTTTAAAAGATGTAAGCTACGATTAATCTCTAACAAGTAACCACGAATATCTACATTAGTTTTTCAGCTCGATACCTAGGCTTTAGAAACCTAATCTTCAAGTTTTTCAGCATTTATTCGAAGAAATTGGTAATTTTCCTTTGATATCTTTAGAGGAAATTTATGCAAATATGAGGATTAGGCAAACCACTTCATAGTAAACTTTCTATGCGACGATGCCATATTCATATTAGATAATAATAATGGATATGTCAGTTACTTGTTCAAGCTGCGGCAAAAAACTTCAAGATTATCCTACTTACTGTTATATGTGTGATGACTATTTTTGCTCCGATCAATGTCACCTGAACAAGCACAACAAACAGTGGCAAAAATTTTGATTCTGCATGTACTAATCAGATTTCAATAGCCAATCTACATCTTAATTTATTCTAACCAACGTGACCAAATTTCTTAACAGAAGATAGCAATAAGCTTGATGTTCAATAATGATTTGTATGTCAGTATCCTTTCAAGTGAGACAGATTGATGAAAAATACATGAAAAAAAAACAGGATTAAGAAATTAATTCGGGTAGCTGCATTCAACTATTTTAGTCTAAAATTGAAGCGTTACCATCCCAAGGTCTTAGCAGATTTTGCAGCAGCATTATCCAACACCTCTTTCGGATCCTTCGATTGATATAAAACCTCATTTTGGCATCGTTGACATAAGGTAATGTTTAAAAAACTATCATTTGTTTAGTTTGGGAAACCTAATTTCCAAATACTAACAAAAATACCGCTGATTGATGTGCTTTGCCTGATTTGTTTACTAAACGTCTCTTTTGCCTAACAAGGAGAAAACACTTGCATGCGTTGATTACCTCTATCTACAACATATACATTTCCTGACGAATCAATATTGACATGTTCGGGTTTTGAGAATTGACCATCCCCAGTTCCACTCGTTCCAATAATAGTGGTAAAATTACCATCGGGATCGAAGACCTGAATTCTTGGATTAAGAGCGCCATCCACCATAAATATCATGTCCTGTTTGGAATCTACCTCTAAATGTTCTAGTAAAGGTGTAAATTCTCCTGGCCCCTTCCCTTCAGAACCCCATTCTTTGAGAAATGTACCATTTTCATCAAATTTCTGAATTCTTGGATTTTCTAACTCATTTACATACACATACCCTTTAGAATCGACATCAATTCCATGGGGATGGTTAAATTTGCCTAATTCGTTACTCGCCTTTCCATCATCCGAGCCCCACTCTAATATGTATGAAAAATTTTTGTCCAGCTTCAAAACTCGTTCATTTCCAGTGTCAGTGATATAGACGATGCCTGTCTTTTGATCGATTACCATATCCTCTGGACTTGCAAATTCTTGATCCGATCCATTGATTTTGCTAGGTCTGTCCCATTGTTTGACAAATGTACCATTTTCATCAAATTTTTGAATTCTATCGTTACCTCTATCTACAACATAAATATTATCCAATGGATCTATTTCGATACTATAAGGCACGTTAAACTGTCCAGCTTTCTCACCTTGAGAGCCCCATTTCATGATAAAGGTTCCATTTGGTGTAAACTTTTGTATATCATTCCTATCTCTATCACTTACATAGACATTTCCTTTTGAATCAAAATTTACGTCATGAGGACGTAAGAATTGGCCGCTAGAAGTACCTTCAGAACCCCACTTGAACTTAAAACAATATTTTACGGAATTCAGTTCATCTTTTCCTCCGAGAACCATATTTTCTGTTATTAAATTTGGATCTACCAAAATGAAAAATACAATAGATATGGCACAAACCAGGGAATGCCTCAAGCTAGAAAACATCATTATAGTGAAAAGGCATAAATGGTATCTAAAACTTCTAGTACAAGTAACAAAGTCAAACGACGGTGGTCATTTACATCAATTAGTCAAAATATCTGAATATAATGTTGTACATGAATAGTTTTTCTAACATCCATATCTGATATAGCTCAGATCATCCGAATTAACTGATAGGACGAGCTAAAGATTTCTCGCATCAACCTTATTATAAAGTTCGACCTATATCTTATATAAGATCAAAAAAATTAAATGAATTAAATGATGTTTATGAGGTTAAAAATCTCGTAGAAAATGTCAAACAAACTTTTTTTCAAGATTATAAATCTAGTTTTCAAGAGAACGTTGTAGTATAGTCATTTTTCTTGTTTAATCCAAATATGAAAAATTATTTGTCAAATAAAGGATACCACAGCTAGTAAGGAATTATTTGGACAATCAGCGTCTCAAGTTCTATTTTAAAAATTATCTAAATACCTGCCCTTCAATTTTTAAAAGAATGTGAAAATTCACATTTGTAAACAACTTTTCATAATATTCTATATAGTTTTAATTAATGAAAGATTTAAAGGGAATTTGAATATTAGGTATGGAGCTATATGTAACCAACTAAAAGGAGTAGATGAGAAGGTCAATATGACAAATTGATGTCTATACTTTTATATGAAAATAGTTATTGAATAATGTGTCTCAATATTCAAATTTGTCTTGTATGAATTTTGATACCACAAAGGAACAGGAAGAGTTGATTTTGAAGGTAGACAGAGTATGTAAATCTATTAGAAGTTTTGAAGAGCTGTGCTATATTGAAGACAGGCTTAACGAAAAATTAGTTCCTGAATTCAGTAAAATTGGGATGCTTGGTTGCCCAATTTCAAAAAAGTATGAGGGCTTAGGATATGATATTTTAACATATTGTAAAACCCTAGAAAGAATAGGCGAAGAGGGTAATTCTATGAGAACATTTTTTTCTGTACATACTTCCATAGGACAGATGATTCTGCAAGGATGGGCAAATGAAGATCAAAAGAAGAGGTACTTACCTGCAACAACAAGTGGTAAAAGTATCATGGCCTTTGCATTAACCGAACCGGAAGCAGGAAGCGATCCTTCATCTATGAACAGTGCATACGAAGACATAGGAGAATCTTATTTACTCTCTGGAAAGAAGCATTGGATTGGAAATGGAACAATAGCAAATGTAATGACAACATATGCTCGGGATAAGACTACCGGGAAGATATCTGCATTTATTGTAGATATGAATTCGTCTGGAGTTACAAAAAATGAAATGAAGAATAAAATGGGTCTACTTACAATAAAGAATGCTGAGATTTATTTTGAAGACTGTCGGATCCCAAAACAAAATTTACTTGGCGATATAGGACAGGGACTTAACATTGCCTACAGCGCATTGATTGACGGGAGGTTAAGTGTTGCAGCCGGCTCTATCGGAGTAATGAAAGATTGTCTCAACGAAACCTTGCAACACAGTAAGTCAAGAAGACAACACGGATCTCTTCTAGCCAAAAAGCAGTTAATTCAACAACACATATCAAGAATTGTTGTAGGTATCGAAAGCTCCAGATGGCTTACCTATAGGGCGGCGTGTGCCAGACAAAAACTACATGATTATGTTGAACGATTCAAACTGGAAGATGAACGATGGCAATCAAAACTAAATCGTGATAACAAAATTTACTCAACATTAAGAAATGAGGCCGATAGGTTAACTGCTATTGCTAAATTCCATGCTACAAATACGGCGTTTGATTGCGCAAATAGATCAGTACAAGTATTTGGATCTTTTGGTTACCAGAAAACAGCACGTGTCGCAAAACACTTTCTTGACACTCGTGCAACTATGATCTATGAAGGGGCAAATGAGGTGTTAGAACTCAAAATTGCTTCTGAAGTGTTGGGAGATAATTTCAGAGCATACTAGTCTATACCTTTCTGGAGTAGTGGTGGCAATAGAAAAATTACGAAAATGAACGCCTGGTAATTTAATTTTCTTATACCAGTCCAGTCTCTCTTAGTTCTATTTATTGTAGTCATTTATAGTATCATTTATCAATGAAACACCTTTCGCAGCTTCCTCTTCATTAATAATTAACGGAGGCATTATCCTAATTGACTTCATTCCCGCTGGAAGAACGAGCAGACCTTTCTTAAATAATCTGTTCACGATGGCATCTCTTGTTGTTTTTGTATCAAATTCGAGACCAATCATCAATCCTATCCCTCTTGCATCAATGAATCCATTGATACCAACAATGTCAACAAAATGTTTTAGTAGCTTATCACCAATTTTTTGGGAATTATATAATAGATTATTCTTGAGAATAATCTCTATAATCTTCGTACCAATCGCCATATCGATTCTACTTCCTCCTCCCCAAGTACTTGAAAGAACTCCTGATTCTGTGGGTTCATATTTCTTATCGTATACAGTGGCTCCGACTTGTAAGGCCTTTCCGACGGTCATTATGTCAGGTTCTACCCCATAATGTTCATAGACCCACCACTTTCCAGTCCTTCCCATTCCACTCTGAACTTCATCAAATATTAATGGGACTTTATATTCATCTGCTAATTTTCTAATATGCTGGATAAATAACTTACTTGCTACATTTAATCCTCCTTCTCCCTGTATAATTTCAGTTAAGATGAAGGCTACCTTGTATTCTTTTAGAAGACTCTCCAATTGATTAATTTGAGGATCAGAATCATCTGTACAAAATTTAATTCTCTTAACTGGTAACTCTGGGAAGTTTGTTTTCTGCACTTCTTTACTCAATGTGAAGCTTAGCGCACCAAGAGTTCTACCATGAAAATCACTGATACAAGATATTCCTGGAAGAGGACCTATTTTCTTATAAGCTATCTTTATCGCATTTTCTACTGCCTCAGCCCCACTATTTATGAAAAATACTTTGGAATTCTTCTTACTTATTGAAAGAAGCTTGCATGCAATCTTGAAATGTTCTTCACAATAAAAGTCTTGTCCAGCTATTTTATGGACTCCATTTTCTTTACTAGAATAATCTTTGATAACTTCTAAAATTTGAGGATGGGAATATCCTAATGGACAGGAACCAATATTTGATGTGAAATCTAAGAACTCGATTCCATCAATATCTTCAATCACACATCCTCTGCCAGTCTTAATCACAAGGGGGTACGTGAAGGTAGAATCATATGCAATTTTTTTAAATTCTTGTACCATCCTTGCCGCTCTTGGGCCTGGGATTTTTGTCATATCTGTGGATTGTGTTTCAAATAAATAAGATTTTTTATTGTACATAGTAACCTTTCAAACTCAATCTGAGGACATCTAGTAAATCATCATACCTAGTTTGTTCTTTATCTAGACTAAATGATCCATTACGATCCGCAGAATCAAGTAGGCGACTATGACTAAAACGAGAACCAGGACCAGATCCAGAACCTTTTTCAAGTTTAAGGGAAGAATGTGAAACATAGATGGAAATTATATGATAGAATGGATACTTAAACACTTATGCCCGTTTTAATGAAGCATCTAATTCTTTTCGGACTATTTGGTATAGCCTATTCATCGTGACGGGTTTTGCAATAGTTGAGTTTATCACTGTTTCTATCATATATTCCTGATACAATTCCTCTTCCTCAAAATTATAAGCACTCATCAATATCGTTCTTACTTTAGGATTCGAAGTCTTTACTTTTTTGAGTAATTCTAATCCATTTAGACCTGGCATTCTTAGATCAGAAATAACTAGTGCATAGTTCTCTTTGTTCTCTGTAAAGTGTTCAAATGCCTTGACAGGATCAGTGAAAGAGAAAACTGAAATTCCATCAATATTTTCGCGTAAGGCAATATCAAACAGTTTAGTAATATAAGTATCATCATCTACTATACTAACAATTCTGTTGTTAGTAAACAGAAAAATAACCTTCTTCTATCACTCCTATTGGAAAATGATTATACATCTATCGTATGAAGCACGCTTACTTATAAGACTATTTAAAATATTCATTTGTAAAGTTATTTGTATGTTCGTTATTAAAAATTTATTTTAATTTATATTAAAAATACCCTTCATTATCAACAAAATCAAATTAATGAACATAAAACCACTCAAGCGCCCCTTTATCAAAAGACTGAAAGAAAGTGAAAAGATATTAGTAAAAATCTCATTGTTCTAAATGTGGTGAATGGTTGGAAAACAATTCAGTTTGTACTGAATGTGGACAAATAACTGAATGATTCAATCAGGAAAGATTTTTTATGTTAAATTAGAAAATTCTAGTTTACAAGTCGGTATAAACGGGTGCAAAAATATTATTAAAGATAATTATTAATTGATATTTGATGAAAATCCTTAATGCAAGTGAGCCAGGTCTTGGCTCATCAATGACTGAAGAGGAGACTAGATATTTTCTTTCAAATACCAGGCTATTCGCTAGATTAGGGACAATAGATGAAAAAACAGATCCTAATGTTCATCCCGTATGGTATTATTTTGATAATGAGAGAATCTATTTTCAGACAGGTAAAAACTCTAAGAAACTTAGAAATATCAAGAAGAGAAATAATATTTACTTTTGTATAGACCAAACTAATTTACCATATAAAGGAGTTAGAGGTAAAGGTACAGCCATTATTTCTGAAGATATTAACAAAAATATACCAATAGTAGAAAAGTTAATGCTCAAGTATACTGGCAGTCTTGACAATAATATGGCACAATTTCTATTGGATTCGTTGAGGAGAGGAGAATCGGTCATAATTGAAATAATACCGCATTTTTATGCCACATGGGATAACAGTAAGGGGACAATATAACAAAAAGATCTTTTTCAGAAAACCATTTACACGTGTGAAAATGTATTACAACTTACATTCTTTTTATTTCGTTACTACAGACTTGAAAAAGAGTATCCAATCCAAAATTCTTAATTCGCTGTGAAGTTTGTCGGCATCCAATGTGGAATCGGTTTGATTTATTTTATTTTATTTTATTTTATTTATTTTGCCCTGGTCTAGAATATTAACAAAGAACTTATTTTTGCACAGAGGACAAATTAAAAAAGCACTCACTCTTAAGGAAGATCTTAAATCCTTATAAGGTGACATATCTTGTCCTGGAGGATAGAAATTCAGTCGTTCCTGTTCACAGTGGACATTAGTTTTATCCAAAGGATTAGGATTATTACAGAAAATACAATGAAAATCCATAGAATTAAAACGCTCGATTATCTGTTTTTCCGATTCTTCACTCAGATAATCTCTAATCATTTATTATTAAATTTGGAATACAATTAACTTTTATTTAATATTATAACCTTTCAGACTTAATCAATCAAAAGAACTGGTGGAAATGAACAAAGACACATACAACCAAAAACCTACGGATAATCCTTTTGATATTGGTAAAAATGAATTATTAAGAATTGATTCTAGAGCATCGGCTAAGAAAAGAAAGAAACTGAGAGATAGACAAAGGGAATTGGAATTGGATGAAATAAAAGATGATGACCTTAAAAGAGAATTGGCAAAAGGCAATACACTGATAAGTTACATTGAACACATGCCACAATAGGAAAGACAAATAGAAATTCGATCAGGAATCTTTAATAACAAATATTATGAATGTGGCAACTGATGGCTTTCTAGACAAGACCATCGCTAATGAACAAGAAACAATCAAGCCCACCACCAGTTGCCGTGTTTAGACGTTGTATGTCAAGCCTAGACCAAGTATATAATGCGATTGGTATCATTGAATAGAAGAATGTGTCAAGAATTATTGAGGCGGTATAGTTCTTATCTATACAAACTCTAATCCGTTTCGTTTAATATCATTATTCTCTTATTCACATCTTTGGAGTTAATCGAATTATTTACTAGCAACCTATAGAATAATTTTAGTAAATACCGGTGGGACTGGAAGCGCAGGCATATGAGACCCAAGCGTAGAATACCACCGGCTATTGAACCGTAATCAAATTCATGCTACTAAATATAAGAACCTACCTTACCAAAGTTACCTCTGAAGCATTAGATGATATAAATGATCCTGATCTCAAAAGAGAATTAGCAAGCGGTCAAACTCAACTAATTTCTTATTCAGAATTATAATGTTTGTCAAGAAAAAAGTTATTGTAAACTTTACCTAAAATATTATCTGGTAAAATGCCAAAGAATGTTTAATAGACATTAAATAAAACAGGGGTGCATTGACAATCTTCCCTCTAAACAGGAAAAGAGACAATGAATCAAAATCCAGAGTCAAAAGTGTGCAATTTTTATTGCTTCTATCCTGCTAATAGGTGCTTTGATACCGACTACATTAACCCTTTTTCCCGGACAGTTATTGAATCAAGTTCTTGCTGACACTGTCACTGGAACTGATGGGGATGACAAATTAGAAGGAACTGATGGTGATGATGATATCGAGGGAAAGGGTGGAGATGACAAGATAGATAGTAAAGGCGGTAACGATGAGAATACTGGAGATAAGAATGAAGGCGATGGTGATGGTGGTAATGATAATATAAAGAGTGGGGATGGGAATGATTTCAATAGAGGAGATAACGAAATTGGTAATGGTGATGGTGGAGATGATGTTATAAACAGTGGAGATGGGCTTGATACCAATATTGGAGATAACGAAATTGGTAATGGTGATGGTGGTAATGATAATATAAAGAGTGGGGATGGAGATGATAGAAATGTAGGAGATAACGAAATTGGTAATGGTGATGGTGGTAATGATAATATAAAGAGTGGGGATGGAGATGATAGAAATGTAGGAGATAACCAAATTGGTGATGGTGATGGTGGAGATGATGTTATAAACAGTGCAGATGGGAATGATTTGAATATTGGAGATAACAATAAGAATGTTGGTAATGGTGGAGATGATGTTATAAAGAGTGGAGATGGGAATGATTTGAATATTGGAGATAACAATGATGCTAACGGTAATGGCGGGAATGATGTCATAAACAGTGGAGCAGGAGATGATTTCAATGTAGGAGATAACCGCTTTGGCTCAGGTGATGGTGGCGATGATGTTATAAAGAGTGGAAAAGGAAACGATGTTAATCTTGGAGATAACTTTGAAGGTAATGGCGCTGGCGGAGATGATAAGATAAATGCTGCCCAAGGTGATGATTAATTAACCGGTGGCGGCGGTGCAGACAAGTTCAAGTGTGGCAGTGGAGTTGACACTGTAACAGATTTCAATGAAGAAGAAGGAGACAAAGCAACTGGAAACTGCGAAATTCCGTAAGAAAATATAAAGATTGACTAAATCAGAGTCATTAGAATAATTCACTTCCTAACTGAATCATATTATATTGTAGCCTTTTAGAGATAATCGTAAAGCATCTAACAAATCATCATAACTAGTAACATCTTTTTTAAGATTCAATTCCTCTGCCCATGCTGTTCTAAGACTAGTAAGAAGTTTATCATACTTTGCTGGTATTGTCAAGTAACCCTTGTTTATCATCACGTGTAAGTGGGATAACATTTGTTTGTGTTCTGTCATAAAGTTAACAGGAATTATTTTCATCAATTCTGGACTTACGTCTTTTGTATCCCAATTTAGCGATTCATCAAATGCAACTTTCATTAAATTAACTGCTGCACGATTAGCCCGGTCTACATAAAACAAAGTGGGTAAAAATTAAATTCGTTTTATTGATTGCTAGTCTTGCTTTTGCTGTTACCTCATTTGTGAAACTCGCGTCGTAGCAATATACCTATGAAACAAAAATATCAGTGAAATTGATGTTTTAACTTGTTAAATATTATTTCTTTATCTGACATTCCGACTAATGATAATCCCTTTTTGAGCAACTTGTGCTTCACTTGTTCTGTTATCTTGTCCTTCTCTAATATTATTATCATTTTGATGTTTTCGTATCCCTACTTGCAATTTTAATAGCCAAAAAAGTTTATAACGATTTACTATAAACGATGACCTTATCTAGTTAAATCAGAGACCGAGAAAATTGAGGACTAAAATCCCCTTGTATTATCGGTCCTTTTACCTTATATCTTAAATGAATCAATCATTTTTTCAAATACTGGAAGGTGATTCTCGAAATCAGTAGGCTTGGTAAAGTATGCTATAGCGTAGATAGAATCTCTCTCTGGAACCATTGTTGCAACCATCATTTCTTTTGAGGGAAACGACCTGTTATCGTGCGTATCGTGTGTCTCTTCAAATATACTTGCGTTATAAGTTGTTAGATAAATGGCCCTAACTGCCGATCTATCACTTAACGTAGTCGAAATATTTCTATAATAATTGAGCAATTTGTAATCATTGTTGGCTACTTTGAATGTATCTCCATATTCATCTATCGATTTATAATCTCCCTTGGGAAAAATTCGAATATCAACATGTGCATCATTTTGAGGAGGGATAAATCTCAGCACGCAGTTAAATTCTTTATCGCCTTCATCGATTGTCCAGCCAAATGGATACTGGATGCTAAAGCCATGATCTTTATCGTTGTAAGTCA
>WNGA01001460.1_pt1 | contig 49914 bp, 52 predicted proteins | sample 5400061 | NCBI WGS metagenome assembly WNGA01 (sample SAMN13153366, study PRJNA577476) | soil metagenome | isolation source: 100 cm soil or saprolite under grassland replicate 2 | place: USA:California | collected 2016-06-15
CGCCGCCGCGCCGTGAAGGCGCCGAACACGACCATCACGGCGATCAGCGCGATCACGAACCAGAGGCTGTCCTGGACGAAGATGAAGTTGATCACGTAGCCGATCGCCGTCAGCTGGACGAACGAGCGCACGACGGCGATCCCGATGTCCTCCTCGAGCTCGGCGCGACGCCAGAACGAGACCGCGGCGGCGATCGCGACCAAGGCGAGCGTGGCGAAGACGTCCCCGATGCTCACCTGAATCGAGGAGCTGTTCACGAGCTCACCCCGAGATGCTCGCGCACGGGGCCTTGGACGACCACGCGGCCCTCGTCGAGCCGGACGACCCAGTCCGACATCCGCCGCGCCTGGTCCAGATCGTGGGTGACGAGCACCGTGGAGACGTCCACGCGCTCGCGCAGATGGAGCAGCGTCGCCTCGACCGCGCCACGAGCGCTTTCGTCGAGGGCCGAGGTCGGCTCGTCCAGCAGCAGCACTCGCGGCTCTAGCGCGAGCGCCCGGGCGAGCATCGCCCTTTGCTGCTCGCCCACCGAGAGCTTGTCGGCGTCCCGAGGCGCGAAGGAGGCGTCCAGCCCGGCGAGATCGAGGATGTGCGGAACGTCGGGCTCGATGCCCGCAAGCCCCGCGGCGAAGCGGATGTTCTCCTCCACGGTCCCCTCGAGCAGCGCCGGCAGCTGAGGGACCAGGCAAACCTCGCGCCTGAGCGCCAGCGGATCGCGTTCCCGCACGTCGACCCCCTCGTAGCGGACGGTCCCGGACGCGGGATCGGCGAGCCGGTCGAGCAGGCGAAGGAGCGTCGACTTGCCGCTCCCCGACGGCCCAGCCACGCAGCTCGCGCCCCTCGGCAGGGAGGCGGTCACGTCCTGGAGCACGACCTTGCCGTCTCGCTCCAGCGTCACCCCTTCGAGCTCGAAGAGCATCGGCGGATTATCGCCGGGACCTCTGCCCTCCTCTCTTCCGTAGTGGGAGTGCAAGCAGCTTCCGGTCAGGAGGATGAGATGTATCGCACGCTTCCCGTAGTCATGTTCGGCGTCGCGCTCGCGCTTGCGGGCATTACCGCCTCGGCCGCGATGGCCGACGGGCTCCCGATCCCCGGTGTGTACACGGACAGCCAGGGAGTCTCGGCGCCGGGAGGAGGGGACCATTACGTCACGAGCCGCGCAACCGATGGCTCCACGCTGGTTCAGCGGACAGCACAGGACGGCCACGTGCTCGACGGAGCCACGGTTCCGGGGCGCTACGTGGTTCCTGCAGTCGCGCTCGACGGATCGCCGGGCGGGCTCTCGGCTGATGGCACAACGCTCGTCCTGATTCAGCCGCGTGAGAGGTTTCCTCAGGCCGAGACTCGCCTCGCCGTGCTCGACGCGTCGTCCCTTGAGGTTCGCGATCGCTTGACGCTCCACGGTGACTTCAGCTTCGACGCGATCTCGCCGGACGGTTCTCAGGCCTACTTCATCCAGTACCTGTCGCGCCGCGACCCGACGGAGTACGCGGTGAGGGCCTACGACGTCGCGGCCCAGGCGTTCCTCCCCGAGCCGATCGTCGCCCCCGACGAGGAGGACGAGGACGAGATGCGCGGCTATCCGCTCACTCGCGTCGCGAGCCCGGACGGCCGCTGGGCCTACACCCTCTATGACGGCGGCGGCAAGCATCCGTTCGTCCACGCGCTGGACACGCAGGAGGGCAGGGCCGTGTGCATCGACCTGCCCGAATTTGCCCTTCAGGGAGGTCCGCCGGATCGGCTCAGCGTCAACTCGGACGGCAGCGCGCTGACCCTCGACGACCGCCATCGCTCCGTGGGCGTCGTGGACACGCAGACGTTCGAGGTGAATGAGCCGCCCCCGGTTCAGATGACTGCGGAATCGCCGCCGCCGGCCAAGCCGTCGCTGGCGCCCTCCGCTTCCTCGGCTGAGAGCCACGGCGGAGCGGTCCCGTGGGCCCTCGTCGGGTTGGCTGCGCTCCTCGGCCTGCTCGCAGGAACGACCGTCCTCGTGCTGCATCGGCGACGACGCGGTCTGGCCGTGGGCGGCGCGTAGGTCGTTCGTCCGGCATCGGAGAGCCATCCGTGAACGCCCGGCGTATCGCGTCCTCGGCGCCTCTCGCGATCCTCGCCGCGGTTATCGCCGGCTTCCTCGCCTGGCAGCTGATCGGATCCTCGGGCGGTGAGCCCGGGCCGCCCAAACCGGCAAGGCACGCGTTGCGCACCCTCGGTAAAGGATGGACGAGACTTCCAAGTCCGCCGACCGTCCGCGACGGCATGAGCCTTGTCTGGGCCGGTTCGGAGCTCCTCGCCTGGGGCGGGTGTGACGCGGGTAGCGACGACTGCGCCCCCGTCACCGATGGGTTCGCGTTCGATCCGGAAGACCGAACCTGGCGAGCGATTCCCAACGCTCCCCTTCCGGGCTCATACGCCAAGGGCGTGTGGACGGGAACAGAGGCCATCTTCTTTCCGCAACGGGACCGAGGACACCTGGTCGGAGAGGCCTACCAACCCGAGAGCGCTACGTGGCGGAGGATCGCTACGGCGCCGACAGCAGCTGGCGATAGCGGAGTCACTGTCTGGACTGGGTCCCAGGTCATCGTCTGGGGTAGCGGAGGCCGAGGAAATGGGCTCCCCACGGAGGGTGCCGCCTACAACCCGAGCGAAGACGCGTGGCGACGAATTCCGGACGCCCCCATAGGCCTCAACCTGGTGAGCGGGATGTGGACGGGGAGCGAGATGCTGGTCTTCGGCTCCCTTCTGCACGCCGGCAATCGCGCCATAACGCCAACGTCGGTAGGCGCCGCGTACAACCCGGCGTCCGACGAGTGGCGCAAGCTCCCGCGGTCCGCCCTCTCGCCTCAGGCGACGACCTCGGCATGGGTCGACCACCGCATGGTGTCCTGGGACTACGGCCTCCGTTCACAGGAGTACGACCCGGAGACGAATACCTGGACCAAACCGCTGACCATGCCGCTCAGCGCAGAGGAGTGCTATCCGGACAGCGCCGTCGTTCGTGGGCTCGTGTTCGGGTTCTACTGCGGCTACGCGGCGCTTTACGACGTCAAGGACAACCGATGGATGGAGATCCACGGCGGACCGCTCGCGACGATGATTTATTCACCCGCCTACGAGCGCTCGATCAAGCGCTGGCGCTTCGCTGACCTCGTGCCAGCCGGGAACGTCGTGTTCTTCCTTGCCGAGGGCATCACGCTGAACCCGCGGGGCACGGCGCAATACGGATTCCCGGACGCGCCCCACTCGTTCTGGGCGTATCGCCCGGACAGCCTGGAGATCGCCAAACCGGAAAACGCGGAGCCAGAGCCCTCGGCCACGCGGCACGAATCCGCGCTGCGCTCCAGACTTTCGATGCTCGAACGGCGCACCGCACCGGGTCGTCCACATCGACAGATCGTCATCGGCCACTCTGCCCTTGGGCGCCCGATCCGCCTGGCCGGCTATGGCTATGGTGGGGATTCGACGCGAATCCTGATCTTCGGTTGCATCCACGGCACCGAGTGCGCGGCGTCCGGGATCCAGGTTGCACACGGTCCAGGGGGCTGTCCTCCGGCACACGCGATCTTCGTAGTCCCGAATCTGAACCCCGATGGACTCGCCGAGGGCACGCGGCTGAACGGACGCGGCGTCGACCTGAACCGAAACTTCCCGGCAGCCTGGCGCCCCATGTACTCGCGGGGTGACCCGGAGTACTCCGGGCCGCGCCCTTTCTCGGAGCCCGAAACGCGACTGGCCGCAAGGCTGATCCGGATCCTGCATCCGAACGTGACGATCTGGTTCCACCAGGAAGCCGAGCAGCTCGTGCGGGCATGGGGCCCGAGCATCCCGGCCGCCCGGCGGTTCGCGCATTTGGCGCATCTTCCCTTCGTACGGCTTCATTGGCCCGCGGGCACTGCCACCCACTGGCAGAACACCCGCTTCCCCGGCACGAGCTCGTTCGTGGTCGAGCTCCCGCCAGGTGCAATCAGCGCCGAGGACGAATCAAGGTACGCAAGGGGGATTGCGGAGCTCGGGCAATGGAAAGGGACCTCATCGCCCCCGCCGCCCGTAGTCCGGGCAGAAGCCCGACGTCGGAGGTGAATCCGGATGCTTGGAAGGCCTGCTTGCTCACGCACGATCGCGGTCGCGTTGGGAATGGCGTCGATCCTGCCTGCCACAGCGCTGGCGTCAGGGGGACCGCCGACCGTCTACAGCAGCGCCCCACGCGGAATCGTCTCGCCTGATGGTGCGTCGCGTTACGTGACGCTATCCACGCGTCACGGGAACCTGTTGGCACAGATCGCGACGAACGGCGGGCGGGTCATCGATCAGCGCAGCCTGCACAACCTGCCCGACGGTCGATCCTCATTCGGGATTCCCTCCGTCGCCAGCGATGGGTCGCCTGGCGGCCTCTCCGGCGATGGACGCATACTTGTTCTCGGGGAGTCGTTCGTCCAGCTCCGCCAGGAGAGGACGTCATTCCTGATCCTCTACACCGACGGGCTCGATTCCCAGCGCCGCGTAACGCTGCCCGGGGCGTACAGCTTCGACGCGGTCTCGCCCGATGGCTCGAAGCTCTACCTAGTCCAGTACCAGTCCAACTTCGATCCGACCGCGTACGCGATCCGAACCTACGACGCCTGGAGCGGGCGCCTGCGTCACAAGCCCGTCATCGATCCGACGGAGCCGGAGGAGGAGATGCGGGGGATCCCGGTGACGCGCGAGATGAGTCCCCACGGGCGCTGGGCATACACGCTTTACGACGGTGGCCACGGCACCCCGTTCATCCATGCGCTCGATACCGCCAAGAGCACCGCAAGGTGCATCGATCTCGACGTCCTCGCCGACGTCAGTCGGATCCACCGCCTTCACCTGGCGATCAGCCCGGACGGCCGCGCGCTCAGCATCAACGACGACCGTGGACCGATCGCCGAGATGAGCACGACCACGTTCGCGGTCACCAGACCCGAGCTTGCCGACGCGGCACGTGGTGGTTCCGACGGTGGTCCGCCGTGGACGCTTTTCGCCCTTGCCGGGGTGGGTGCGATCGCCATCGCCGCCGCTGTACGCCCAGGCATGCGCCGGCGGCGGCGGGTGGCTGAGACCTGAACGGAGTGGCGGCCGCAGTCTGCGGCGGCGAAGATGCACGCATCACGGCTCACGCCTCACAAGAGCCCTCGCCCCGTCAGGAGCGCGCATGGATCGGAGCCGCGCAAGCAGGCTCCGAGGAGGCGCTGGAGCAGCTCTTTCGCCACCATTGGAACCGGGCCCACCGCGCCGCCTACCTCGTCGTGCACGATGCGGCCGCCGCGGAGGACATCGCGCAGGAGGCCTTCCTGGCGGCGCTCAGATCGCTGCATCGCTTCGATCGGCGGCGGCCGTTCGCGCCGTGGCTTCACCGGATCGTGGTCAACCGCGCCATCGACTGGTCGCGATCGCGCTCGCTTCGCGGCGAGGTGGGGGTCGAGCCCGAGGTGGTGAGCGCCGTGGCCGCAGGCTACGAGGTGGAGGCGCCTCGCCCGTACTCCGACGAGGTCGTCGAGGCGCTCGCCTCGCTCTCGCCGGAGCATCGCGCCGTCGTGGTCCTTCGCTATCTCCTCGAGTACACGCCGGGGGAGATCGCGGGGATGCTCGAGCTGCCGCGCGGGACCGTCAACTCGCGCCTTCGCCGCGCCCTTGACCGGCTCCGGATCCAGGTGGAGAGTGAGGATCGGTGAACGACGATCGGATGAAAGAGTTGCTTCGCGACGTCCCGGTGCCGGAGGAGCGGGAGGCGGAGGAGCGCGGCTGGCGCGTCGTGCGTGCGGCGTTCGATGCGCTGCCGGCGAGGCGAAGGCAGCCCGGGCGGAGTCGCTGGCTCGTGGCTCTCGCCGCGGGGATCCTGATCCTCGCCATCGGCCTGAGCCCGGCGGGAGCCAAGGTGGCGGATCTCGTTCGCGACGTGATCCACCCGGGTGAGGAGAACGCCCGACCGAAGCTCACCTCCTTGCCCACGGCGGGTCGCCTGCTGGTCACCTCTCCGCAGGGCGCATGGGTGGTGGCAGAGGACGGCGCCAAGCGGCTCCTCGGCGGCTATGAGGATGCGACCTGGTCGCCCCAGGGCCTGTTCGTGGCCGTGACGAAGGGCCACGAGCTGACGGCGGTGGAGCCCGACGGCACGGTCCGGTGGTCGCTGCCGGCGCATCGCCCGGTGAGCGACCCGGTGTGGGCGCCCAGCGGAATCCGGATCGCCTACCGCGCCGGCAAGTCGGTGCGAGTCGTGGCCGGGAACGCCACGGACGACCACCTCCTCGCCCGGCGCGCGGCGCCAACGCCACCGGCATGGGCCCCGGACAGCGATCGCAACGTCCTCGCGTTCGTGGATTCGAGCGGGAGGGTTCGCGCGGTCGACGTGGAGTCGGGCCAGACGCTGTGGCGCTCGGCCCGTTTCGGTGGATCCGTGCAGAGCCTCCAGTGGTCCGCAACCGGCCGCCTCCTCGTCATGGCCCGATCGTTCTTCGTGACCCTCGACCCCCGCGGCGAGGCGATTGCCAAGGGCCCGATCGGTGGATCGGTCGAAGCGGCCGCATTCTCCCCCGACGGCAACGTCCTGGCCCTCGCACGCCGGACCGGCGTGCGCAGCGAGCTGGAGCTCATGCGCACAGGATCGGCTGGCTCTTCGCAACGCCGGCTCATAGCGAAGCCCGGACGGTTCACCGACATCGCCTGGTCACCGGACGGTTCGTGGATCCTGGTCGCCTGGCGGGACGCCGATCAATGGCTCTTCGTCCGCCCGGACGACGGGAAGATCATCGCCGTGTCGGACATCTCGCGGCAGTTCGCCCCCGGCACCGCACGCGCGGCGCGCTTCCCTCGGGTCGCCGGCTGGTGCTGCGCGCCAGGCTGATCGTCAGCCCGGCCAGCCGGCGTGGTGCTCGCGGACCCGCTTCACCTCGGCGGCGTTTCGCGGGCCGTAGGTGGCGTGCCTCGCTCCGATCTGTCCCTGAACGTCCTCGAGCTCTCGCCGAGTGAACTCGCACCGGTCCGTTCGCGCCTCGATTCCGTAGACGCGGGCCCCGTTCAAGCCGAGAACCTTCGCCTTGCGCTCCTTGGTCAGCTCGGGGTAGCCGTACCGCTCCTGGAACTCCTTCGAGATCTCGAAGGCTCGAAAGGTCTGGATCTGGTCCTGGGGAGAGCCGTAGAAGATGCAGTCGGTCCCCCACAGCACGTTGTCCTCGCCGACGTAGGAGAGCAACTTGCCGAGCACGTGTGAGGCCTGGGCGGGATCGCGCATGATCGTCCACCAGGTCGATCCGAGCTCCGCGTACACGTTCTGGTTCGGGCCGACGCCGTGCTTCTTCATCGCGGTGATCAGGCGGTTCACGCCTCGGTTCGCCGTGGCGCTCGTGTACGGGCCCTCGGGTGGGTCGTCCGCCTCGTATCCGGAGTGGTAGACGATGAAGTCGACGTCGGGGAAGTCGCGGGCAGCACCGGGAACGTCCTCCGGGGAGGCGTAAGGGCTGCCGGCTCCGAAGCCCTTGTGAGCGCAGATCGTCTTGATGCCGAGCTTCCGAGCCTTCTCGATGAACGCGTGACCGACGAGCCGCAGGTTCGGATCCGCGTCGTCCAGTCGCCAGGCGTTGCCGGGATCGCCGAAGGCGTCGGGAAAGTGCGTGAACACCTTCCAGGCGGCGATCGGATACCTCCGGGCGTTCTCCTCCATCTCGTCCAGGTTCGCCTCGAGGGCGCCGTAGTTCGGCAGGGCTTGCGCGTGAAGCAGCACTGAGTCCCAGCCGCAGACGAGCTCGGCGGTGTGGCGCGTGTCCTCCATGATCGCCGCGGACAACGGGCTTCCCTTCGGGGCGATCGGCAGTGCCGAGAGGGTGACCATGTTCGTGTCGCTGCGCAGGAAGAAGTCCTCGAGGAAGACCTCGCGAGCGAAGCACGCGCGGGGATCGTCCTTTCCGCAATTCACCTGGGGGAATACGGAGCCGAAGAACGGCTCGCCGCGGGTCGAGGGCATGAGGTCGTACTCGAGGTGATGGCCCTGGACGTCGAAGACGAACTCCTCGCCCGCAAGCGCCTCCCGGGCTGCGTCCGCGTCCCTGCCTGCCTCGCCGGGAACGCTGTAGGTCCCGCCCTTCGAGTTGCCCGAGTCCCCCAAGCACCCCTGAAGCGCGAGGAGGCTGGTCGCAGCGGCCGACACGGTGAAGAGGAAGTCGCGGCGCGACAGGCCGAGGCTCTGCGCGTTCGCGCGGCAGGCCTCGCGCGCGCGGCGGATCGCCTCACGCTCCACGGGCGTCAGCCGCGGCGGGACGAACTCGCCGTTCGAGCAGGGACCGAACTTGATCGGAAGCCCGGGATCGTCGAACCGGCTCGCCATGTTCCAGATACGACACTAAGGCGGCGGGAGGTCCGCATCACCGCGCGTGCCTGAGCAGCGCAAGATTCCTGCCGCCGCAACGCGGGTACCGAGGAAGTGGCGGTAAGTTGGAAAACTTGAGGAACTGATGGCGAGGGCAATCTGGACAGGTTCGATCAGCTTCGGGCTCCTGAACGTGCCCGTGAGGCTGTACAGCGCGGTGTCGCGAAAGAACGTGAGCTTTCGTGAGCTCCGCGCCAGTGACAGCTCGCGGATCCGCCACAAGCGAGTCGCCGAGGCGGACGGCGACGAGGTCCCCTACGAGGAGATCGTCAAGGGGTATGAGGTCGCGCCGGAGCAGTACGTGGTGATCACCCGCGAGGAGCTCGAGGAGCTCGACCCCAAGAAGACCAAGGCGATCGAGATCCAGGACTTCGTCGACCTCGACGAGATCGACCCGATCTACTTCGACCACCCGTACTACCTCGGCCCGCAGAAGGGCGCCGAGAAGGCGTACGCCCTGCTGGTCAAGGCGATGAGTGACGCGAGGAAGGTCGCGGTCGCCCGCTTCGTGCTTCGCAACCGAGAGAGCCTGGCCGCCATCCGTCCCATGGGCAAGGTGCTGACCATGGCGACGATGCGCTTCGCGGACGAGGTCGTCTCTCCGGAGGAGCTCGGCGAGGACGTCGTGCCGGAGGACGGCCGCAAGCTCGACAAGCGCGAGGTCGAGATGGCCAAGCAGCTGATCGACTCGCTGAGCAGCGACTTCGACCCCGAGAAGTACCGGGACGAGTATCGCGAGGAGCTCCTGGCGATGATCGAGCGCAAGGCGCGGGGCGAGGAGGTCGTCGAGGCGGTCACCGAGGAGCCCAAGCCCACCAAGGCGCCCGACCTGATGGCGGCGCTGGAGGAGAGCCTCGCGGCGGTGAAGGGCGAGCCCCTGGGCGCCGGCGCCAAGCGCGATGGGGCGAAGCGCGGGGCCGCGAAGGAGCGCAAGCGAACGACGACGTCCAAGTCCGGATCCCGCTCGAAGTCCGGGTCTGGATCGAAGTCCGCGTCACGCTCCAAGAGCTCCCAGGGCAAGTCGAGATCGCGAAGCAGGGCCAAAGCCGCCAAGTAGACGTCGACGGGCACCGGGTCGAGCTCACCAACCTCGACAAGGTGTTGTGGCCCGAGGCCGGGTTCACGAAGGGCCAGGTGATCGACTACTACGCGCGGATCGCGGAGGCGATCCTGCCCCACCTTCGGGATCGCCCGCTGACTCTGAAGCGCTACCCGAACGGTGTCGCCGAGTCCTACTTCTACGAGAAGCGCTGCCCGCGCCACCGCCCGGACTGGGTGGAGACGGTGCCGATCTGGAGCGGGCGCAACGAGGGCGAGATCGACTACTGCCTCTGCAACGATCGCGCCACCCTGATCTGGCTCGCCCAGCTCGCCGCGCTGGAGCTTCACCCGTCGCTTTCCCTAGCCGACGAGATCGAGCGCCCGACCGTGCTCGCCTTCGACCTGGACCCCGGTGCCCCGGCGGACATCCTCGACTGCTGCGGCATCGCGCTGCGACTGCGCGAGCTGTTCGCCGGGCTCGAACTCGAGTGCTTCCCGAAGACCTCGGGCTCCAAGGGCCTTCAGGTCTACGTGCCGCTGAACTCCAACGTCACCTACGAAGAGACGAAGCCGTTCGCGCGCGCCGTGGCGCAGGCGCTGGAGCGCGCCAAGCCAGACCTCGTCGTCTCGCGGATGGCCAAGAACCTCCGCAAGGGGAAGGTGCTCGTGGACTGGAGCCAGAACGACCAGCACAAGACGACGGTCTGCGTCTACTCGCTGCGTGCCAAGGAGCGGCCCACGGTCTCCACACCGATTGCGTGGAAGGAGGTCGAGGAGGCGGCCGAACGCGAGGACCGCGAACTGCTCAGCTTCGAGGCGGACGAGGTGCTGAAGCGCGTGGAGAAGCAGGGCGACCTCTTCGCCCCGGTGCTGGAGCTGCGCCAGGAGCTGCCCGAATCGGCGGGTTAGGCGCTCGCGCATTGCAGGGAACCGACTTAGCGCCTGATAGGGGATGGCCGGCGCTACTGCCGAAGCCCTGCGGCTTCGAGGGCCTCTTTCCGGGTCAGATACTCGTCCATCCGTCTGATCTGACCGGCCTTAACCCGGTAGACCTGGAAAAACCGCTGGTCGATCTCCAACCCGCTGTGCTCTCCGCGTGCCGTGATGTGTATCTCGCGCCGTTAGCCTGTCGCGCGGATGCCAGACGCGATCCCCGTCTACATCCATCTGCTGCGAGCGAAGGACCTGATCGACCGCGAGTACGCCCGGCAGCTCGACGTCCCCGCGATCGCGCGCGAGGCCCACGCCTCGACCGCACACTTCAGCCGCAGCTTCAGGCGAGCCTTCGGCGAGACGCCTCATCAGTACCTGCTGCGGCGCCGGATCGAGCGCGCCAAGGAGCTCTTGCGTGGCACCGACCTGTCCGTCACCGAGGTCAGCCTCGAGGTGGGCTTCCAGAGCCTCGGCTCCTTCAGCACAGGCTTCCGGAAGCTGGTGGGCGAGCCCCCAGGCGAGTACGCGCGCCGCTGGCGCGCGTACGGGGCGCCGCCGATTCCGGCCTGTTTCACGCTCATGTACACGCGCCCCGTCGCATCGAGCAGTTTTCGAGAAGCCGACGTGCGCGACCAGGGCTAGGTTGCCTCCGGCAAGCGAACAAGGAGGCACAGACCGATGATCACGAGGCTCTCACACACCACGATCTGGGTGCTCGACCAAGACGAGGCGCTCGACTTCTACACCCAGAAGCTCGGCTTCGAGGTCAACACCGACGCAACCTTGGACGATTTCCGGTGGCTGACAGTGAGCCCTCCCAACCAGCCGGAACACGAGCTGATCCTGCTCGTCCCCGGCCCGCCGATGATGGACGAGGAGTCCGCGGAGCAGGTGAAGGCGCTCATCGCCAAGGGCGCGCTCGGCCCCGGTGCCTTCGAGACCGACGACTGCCGAAGGACGTACGCGGAGCTCAACGAGCGTGGCGTGCACTTCCTGTCGGAGCCGGCCGAACGCCCCTACGGCATCGAGGCGACGTTTCGCGACAGCTCGGGCAACTGGTTCAGCATGACCCAGCGCAGCCAGGCCAGCTCAACCGCGAAGGCCTGAGCGCGGGCTCGAAGCCCAGCCCCATTCGGCCTGCGGCCCCTGGCTGGCGCCCGGCGGGGCGTAGGGTTGACCGATGAGCTCCTGGACGCCAGCCGAGATGCCCGATCAGTCGGATCGCACCTTCGTCGTCACCGGCGCCAACAGCGGCATCGGGCTCGCCGCGGCACGCGAGCTCGCCGCGTCCGGAGCGCACGTCGTGCTGGCTGTCCGCGACGCCGCCAAGGGCGAGGCTGCAGCGGCCGGGCTGAGCGGCGAGCCCGAGGTTCGCGCGCTGGATCTCGCCGACCTGGCCTCGGTGCGCGCCTTCGCCGAAGGCCTCGACCGCAACATCGACGTGCTCGTCAACAACGCCGGCGTGATGGCGACGCCGCACCGCACGACGGCGGACGGCTTCGAGCTGCAGCTCGGCACCAACCACCTCGGGCACTTCGCGCTCACCGGCCTGCTCCTGCCGCGCATCCAGGATCGCGTCGTGACGATCGCAAGCGGCGCGCATCGCATCGGCAAGATCAACTTCGGCGACCTGCAGTCCGAGCGCTCCTATCGTCGCTGGCTCGCCTACGGCCAATCGAAGCTTGCCAACCTGCTGTTCATGTACGAGTTTCAGCGCCGCCTCGACGCCGCCGGCTCGCCCTTGCGCAGCGTTGCCGCGCACCCGGGCTACGCCGCGACGAGCCTGCAGTCCCACACCGAGTCGATCCAGGATCGGATCATGGCGGTGAGCAACCGGATCTTCGCCCAGAGCGACGAGCAGGGCGCGTGGCCGACCCTCTACGCGGCAACCACGCCGGACCTGCCGGGCGGCTCCTACGTCGGCCCGGGCGGGTTCCTCGAGCAGCGCGGGAACCCGAAGCTCGTCGGCTCCAGCGCCGCCGCACGCGATGAGGACACCGCCCGGCGCCTCTGGGATGTCTCCGAGGAACTCACGGGCGTCCAGTACGAGTTCGGGGTGACCGCCGACACGGCCTGAGCCCATGCCCCTCGCCGCCCCCCGCGCTTCATGCAAAGCGGGAGCGCGTCGTGCTCAGAGACCGAGGCCGCGTACCCCGGGCTCATCCCAGCCCAGGTGGTGGGCCAGCTCGTGGCGTACCGTGCGCTCAACCTGCGCCCGCAGCAAATCGGGATCGCGGCCGAAGTCGCGCTCCAGCGTGTCCTGGTAGATGACGATGCGATCTGGATAGATGTCGCGGGCGACGGTGCCGCCGACGTATTGGCCGTAGGCGCGGTTCTCGTGACCGCGGCTCGAGACGACCACCGGGGTGCGCTCGAGCAGCTCGCGGAACTCCTCCGGCAGGTCATCCAGCGCCTCCATCACCAGTTCGTCGAACTCGCTCGGCGGCCGGTCGGGGGGCGGGAGCAAGGCCAAAGCCTCACTGCGGTCGACCAGCTTGCGGAACTCGGGCTCGGGCATCTCCCGGCCGATCAGCGCCACGGTCGCCCAGGCGGTGAGGAGCACGATCGCAACAGCACCGGCCAGCAGCGCCAGCAGGCCGCCCAGCCCGGCAAAAGACGGCGGGTTGAGGAACAGTAGGACGAGCCCGAGGATGAACGCGGTCAGCGCCGCCGCACGCAGCGGTGGGCCGAAGATCTCCCTCATGTGATGGAGGTTAGAGCGACCGGATTACCGCATCGCGCGATCCGGCGCGCTCGTCTAGCCTCGCCGTGTGGCCGACTGGGCGACGATCTCCTCCTTGGCGACCGCGGGCGCCACGCTCGTCCTGGCGACGGCGACCTTCGCGTCGGTGCGCTCCGCCAACCGCTCGGCTCGCATCGCAGAAGTGGCGTTCCAAGAGCAGCGGCGCCCCGTGCTCGTGCACTCGCGCAGCGATGACCGCGGCCAAACAATCGGCTTCGTGGACGGCCGCTGGGTGGACATCCCGGGCGGCGGCGGCGCGGTCGAGGCCACGGCCGACGCGGTGTACCCATCGCCCCCGGCGACGTCGGGGTCTGGCAGGGCGCCGTGCGCGACCCCGCCGATCCGCTCCACGCGACGCTCACGGCCGCAACGGCAGAGCGGCGCCGGTTCTTGCTGGATCTGCTCTACACCGACCAGGTCGGCGGACAACGCACGATCAGCCGCTTCGGCCTGCTGCCCGGCGACGAAGGGTGGCTCGCCGCCGCCGCTCGGCACTGGTACCTGGATGCCCCCGCCCCCCGCTGAGCTACCGATGAGTTTTCGGGCCTCAGCAGGTCTCTAGCGGAGGGCCCAACGACGAAGGAGGCAAACGCGATGACGGAGCACGAGATAGGAACGCGCGAGGAGTGGCTTGCCGCCCGCAAGAAGCTGCTCGAGCGAGAGAAGGAGCTGACCCGCCGCAACGACGAACTGGCACGCGAGCGGCGTGAGCTGCCCTGGGTGCCGGTCGAGAAGGACTACAGCTTCGAGACCGACAAGGGCACGAAGACGCTGGCGGAGCTCTTCGACGGGCGCTCGCAGCTGCTCGTCTACAGCGGATGGGCTGGGGCCTGAATTGGGTCTCGACGGTGGGCAGCGACTTCCACCGCGACATCGGCTTCGTGCACACCGAGGAGGAGCTGAAGCCGTTCCTGAAGGGCGAGATGCCGGCGATCGTCGAGCACAACGCGCGTGCGTGCGGCACCGACGCCGCGGGGTACGTCGCCGAGGGACCCGGCCTCAGCGCCTACATCCAGTCGGACGGCGTCGTCTACCGCACCTACGTGAGCACCGCCCGCGGGCTGGAGCCGGCGATGGGCTACTACTTCCTACTCGACCGCACGCCGATCGGGCGGAACGAGGGAGGCGAGCAGGTGTTTTGGCTGCGCCGCCACGACGAGTACGACGGCGAGGCGACCGGGTAGATCAGCCGCGCGGCTGGCGGACCACCGGTTTGCGGCTCGCGCGCGCCTCGTCGAGGCGGCGGACCGGGGTCGTGTACGGGGCGTTGCGGGCGATCTCCGGATCGCGCTCGGCCTCGCCGAGGATCTCCTCGATCGCATCGGCGAGCGAGTCGAGGCCCTCCTTCGTCTCCGTCTCGGTCGGCTCGAACATCAGCGCCTCGTCGACGAGCAGCGGGAAGTAGATCGTCGGCGGGTGGAAGCCGAAGTCGAGCAGGCGCTTGGCGACGTCCAGCGTCTTCACCCCGAGCTGGCGCTTGGCCAGCGCGCCGGAGAGGACGAACTCGTGGAGGCATGGGCGGTCGAAGGCAACCGGCAGGTACTTCCCGCCACGTCCCTGCTTCAGCCTCGCCAGCAGATAGTTGGCGTTCAGGACTGCCGTCTCCGATGCCTCGGTGAGCCCGTCGCCGCCCAGGCTGCGGATGTACGCGTAGGAGCGGACGAAGACCCCGAAGTTGCCGGCGAACCCGCGGAGCCGGCCGATCGACTTCGGGCGCTCGTAATCTAGGTCGAAGGAAGGCCCGCCCGCGTCCGCGCCATCGCCACGCGATCCGTCTTCACCATCACGATGGACCAGCCGCGGCACCGGCAGGAACGGCTCGATCCGGTCTGAGACGGCGATCGGCCCGGCGCCGGGCCCTCCACCGCCGTGCGGCTGGGAGAAGGATTTGTGGAGGTTCACGTGGACGATGTCGAACCCCATGTCCCCCGGTCTCGAGTGGCCCATGATCGCGTTCAGGTTGGCGCCGTCGTAATAGAGCGTCCCCCCCGCCTCGCGCACCCGCTTCGTGATCTCGGCGATGTTCTCGTCGAAGAGCCCGAGCGTGTTCGGGTTGGTGAGCATGAGGCATGCGACCTCGCCGTCGATCTTGGAGCGCAGGTCGTCGAGATCCACCCCACCCCGCTCGTCGGTCGCCACCTTGACCACCTCGTAGCCGGCCATGGTCACGGAGGCCGGATTCGTGCCGTGCGCGGTATCGGGCGTCAACACCTTGGTCCGCTCCTCGCCGCGATCCTCGTGATAGGCGCGCGTGAGGAGGAGCCCCGCGAGCTCGCCGTGCGAGCCGGCCGAGGGCTGGAGGCTCACGTGCGGCAGGCCGCAGATCTCCGCCAGCTCGCGCTCCAGCCGCCACATCAGCTCCAGCGCGCCCTGGGCGCGCTTGGGGTCCTGTGCAGGGTGCAGGCGCGCGTGGCCCGGCAGCGCAGCGACGCGCTCGTTGAGGCGCGGGTTGTGCTTCATCGTGCACGAGCCCAGCGGATAGGGCCCGGTGTCGAGGTCGAAGTTCCGCCGCGAGAGGCGGTTGTAGTGCCGGACGATCTCCGGCTCGGAGACCTCGGGCAGCTCCGGTGGGCGCTCGCGCAACAGCTTCGCCGGGATCAGCTCGTCCAGCGGGCGCTCGGGAACGTCACACGAAGGCAGCGTCGCCGCGCGGCGCTCGGGGACGGAGCGCTCGAAGATCGTCGTCGCGCGCTCGCGCTGCTGCGCGGTCGGGATCTCGGCCGTGGCCGGCGGCGAGGGAGAGGCCCGATTCATACCGCGACCCCCTGCGCGCTTGGCGCTTTAGTGGCGCTATGCGTTAGTAAGTCGACAAGCGACCGTTGGTTCACGGGCAGACCATCGGGGATTGGCGCTTTGTTGCCGCTATGCGCCAGTAAAGCGCCATGTCGTCGGGCACTCACGCGCGAACCTCCGTGGTTGGCGCTTTGTGGACGCTATCCGTCCCAAAGTCGCCATTCGTGGCGGCCGTCGCCCGCGCGAGCGAATCCGCGAGGCGATCGATGTCCTCCTTCGAGCGCCGTTCGGTGATTGCTACCAGCAGGCCGTTGTCGTACTCCGGGTAGTCGCGTGCGAGCGGATAACCGGCGGCAATTCCGTCTGCAGCACAGTGATCCAGCACCTCCGCAACCGGCGCATCGATCCGGATCGCGAACTCCCGCGCCACCGGCGCATCGTGCAGGAGCTCCACCCCGTCGATCTTCGCGAGCCGCTCCCGGGCGTACGCCGTCCGCCTCACGAGCAGCTCGCCCAGCTCCACGAGCCCCCGCTTTCCGAGCCAGGCGAGGTAGATCACCCCGCCAAGCGCGTTGAGCGCCTGCGATGTGCAGATGTTGTGGGTCGCCTTCTCGCGGCGGATGTGCTGCTCGCGGGTCTGAAGCGCGAGCACGAACCCGCGCCGCCCATCGACGTCGACCGTCTCGCCGGCGATCCGGCCCGGCATCCGGCGCAGGTGCTCCTCGGTGGCGCAGAAGAAGCCGAACGAGGGGCCGCCGAAGTCGAGCCGCCCGCCCAGCTGCTGGCCCTCCCCCAGCGCGATGTCCGCGCCGCACTCCCCCGGCGGGCGCAGGACGCCCAGGGTGAGCGCGTCCATCGCGGCGACCGTGAGCGCGCCCGCGTCCTTTGCCGCCGCGGCGAGCGCCTCCAGGTCCTCCACCGCGCCCAGGAAGTTCGGGTTCTGGACGAAGACCGCGGCCGTGTTGGAGTCGAGCGCGTCGGCCAGCTCGCCGGCATCGGTTAGCCCGCCATCGAGCCCCACCTCCACCACCTCGGCCCCGAAGCCGCGGGCGTAGGTGACGAGCGTCTCGCGGCTGTGCGGATGGAGGCCACGCGAGACCACGAGGCGGCGGCGCCTCGTGGCGCCGATCGCCAGGTAGGCGGCGGAGGCGACCGATGACGGCCCCTCGTACAGCGACGCGTTGGAGACCGGCAGGCCGGTGAGCTCCGACATCGCCGTCTGGAACTCGAACATCACCTGAAGGCCCCCCTGCGAGACCTCGGGTTGATATGGCGTGTATGGGGTCAGGAACTCCGAGCGCTGCGTGATCGCGTCGACGATCGCCGGCACGTAGTGGTCGTACATGCCCGCGCCGAGGAAGCACAGCTCGGCGTCGGCGTCGGCGTTGCGCTCCGCCAGCGACGCGAGATGGTCGAAGCATTCGGTCTCGGAGAGGCCGCGCGGAACGTCGATCGCCCGCCCGAGGCGCAGGTCGGAGGGGACGTCGGCGAACAGCTCGTCGATCGAGTCGACGCCGATCGCCTCGAGCATCTCGCGGCGGTCGGCATCCGTTGCTGAGGTGTAGCGGGTCACAATCAGTAGGTGGGCGGAGGAGCGCCTTCGGCACCTCGCCGTAAGGAGATGCTAGAGAGGGCGGCGGTCCGCCTACTGTTCCTCGAGGAGCTTCCGGTACGCCTCGGAGTCCAAGAGCTGGTCCGCCTCGGAGGGATCCGACAGCTTGATGCGCACGAGCCATCCGTCGCCGTAGGGGTCCTCGTTGACGAGCTCGGGGCTGTCGGAGAGCTTGTCGTTCACGGCGACGATCTCGCCGGAGAGCGGCGCGTAGACGTCGGAGACGGCCTTCACCGACTCCACCTCGGCGTACGCCGCGTCCTTCGTGACCTGAGAGCCGGCCTCGGGCGGCTCGTAGAAGACGACCTCGCCGAGCGCGTCCTGCGCGTACCACGTGATGCCGAAGGTCGCCTCCTCGCCGTCGATCCGGGCCCAGTCGTGCTCCTCGTGGTAGCGCAGGTCCTCCGGGTAGCTCTCCTCCGCCAAGTCAACCCTCCTTTCGATACAGGGGCTTCGACTCTATGCGCGCCGCGCGGCGCTTGCCTCGCACGTCCACGTCGACCTCGGTGCCCGGCTCCGCCAGCCCGGCCGGCACGTACGCCATCCCGATTCCCATCTCGAGCGAGGGGGACATCGTCCCGCTGGTCACGACTCCCACCTCCTCGCCGTCCGCGAGCACGGCGTTCCCCGGGCGCGGGATACCCGGCCCGGTGAATACGAACGGGGCGAGCTTCTGCGCCGTGCCGCCCTCGCGGACCGCCGACACCGCGTCGGCGCCGATGAATCCCGTCTCCTCCTTGCAGCACCAGCCAAGCCCGGCCTCGATCGGGTTGCGGTTCTCGTCCATGTCGTTGCCGTAGAGGTGGAAGCACACCTCCAGGCGCAACGTGTCGCGGGCGCCGAGCCCGGCCGGCTTCGCGCCGGCGGCGGTCAGCGACTCCCACACGTCCGCGGCGCTGGCCGGCGGCAGCAGGAGCTCGACGCCATCCTCGCCCGTGTAGCCCGTCCCGCACACCAGCATCTCAGCCCCGGCGACCTCCAGCGACCTCGTGCGCATCCTTGGCGGGAGCTCGCCCTCGGTCAGCCCGGCGACGATCGACCGGGCGGCGGGCCCCTGCACGGCGAGCATCGCGTAGTCGTCGAGGGCGTCGGCAACCTCCGCATCGAAGCCCGTCGCGTGTTCGGCGAACCAGGCGAAGTCGCGCTCGTGGTTCGCGGCGTTCGTCACCGTGAGGTACCGATCGTCCGCCAGCCGGTAGGTGAACAGGTCGTCGATGATGCCGCCGTCGTCGCGGCAGAGCACGGAGTACTGCGCGCCGCCCACCTCCATCCGCGACAGGTCGTTCGACAGCAGCCGCTGAAGGAACGCCTGCGCCTCCGGCCCGGCCGTCTCGATCTCTCCCATGTGCGAGACGTCGAAGACCCCGCAGGCCAAGCGCACCGCAAGATGCTCCACCTTCAGTCCCTCATACTGGACCGGCATCTCCCAGCCGGCGAACGGAACCAGCCGCGCTCCCGCCGCCACATGCTGGTCATAGAGGGGGGTTCGCTTCAGCGCAGCGGTAGCCATGAAGGCTGAGGGTATCCGCCGCTGCGGGGAGGCTAGGAAGCTGGCGGCCTAGCGGCCCTTGAGGAAGCTCGGGACGTCGATCTCGTCTTCCGAGACCTGGAGCTCGCGGCGCTCGCGGTCCGCGAGGCCGCTGACCTCGCGCCGGCGGGCGCGGTCGCGCACCTGGATCGGGCGGCGCGCAAGCGTCTCGAAGCCCTCGAAGCCGGTTGCGATCACGGTCACGCGAACCTCGTCGCCCATGCTGGGATCGATCACGGTCCCGAAGATGATGTTCGCGCCGCGATCGGCGGTGGAGACGATGATGTCGGCCGCCTCGTGAACCTCGAACAGGTTGAGGTCCTCGGAGCCGGTGAAGTTCAAGAGCATTCCGGTCGCGCCCTCGATCGACTCCTCCATGAGCGGGGACGACACGGCAGCCTTCGCTGCTTCGACAGCCCGGCTGTCGCCGGAGGCCGAGCCGACCCCCATCATCGCCGAGCCGGCCTCGGACATCACGGCGCGCACGTCGGCGAAGTCGAGGTTGATCTGACCCGGCGTCGTGATCAGGTCCGTGATGCCCTGGACGCCCTGGCGCAGGATGTCGTCCGCCATCCGGAACGCCTCGCTAACGGTGGTCTGGCGCTCCACGACCTGGAGCAGCTTGTCGTTGGGGACGATGATCAGGGTGTCGCACTTGGCGCGCAGCTTGTCGATCCCGTCGAGGGCCTGCTGCATCCGGCGGCTGCCCTCGAACTCGAAGGGCTTGGTGACCACGCCCACGGTCAATGCGCCGATCTCCTCCTTGGCGATCTCGGCGATCACCGGAGCTGCGCCGGTCCCGGTGCCGCCGCCCTCGCCGGCGGTGACGAACACCATGTCGGCGCCCTTCAGCGCCTCCTTGATGTCGTCGCGGCTCTCGGCCGCGGCGCCGCCACCGATCTCGGGGTTGGCGCCGGCGCCCAGCCCCTTGGTGAGCTGGTGACCGATCGAGAGCTTGATATCGGCCTCGCACGCCTGAAGCGCCTGCACGTCCGTGTTGATGGCGATGAACTCGACGCCCCTGAGGCCGGCGTCGACCATGCGGCTGACGGCGTTGGTGCCGCCGCCGCCTGCGCCAACGACCTTGATGACTGCGAGGTACGAGGACTCGACCATTGACTCTCGCCTGTTCTGGGTCTCCCGTTCGTGACGTCCGAGGCTAAAGCGATGCTTGAGAGTTTCGTATCCCTTTCAGCCTCAAGCCTTACACGAAGGTAAGGCATTCGGCGGCGCTTGTCAATGCGAGGATTCGGGGGCGGCACGGAATCATGCAAGCCAAACCCTCAACCCCTGATTGAGAATCGGGGCTTCCCGGTAGCTCTCATCCTGTGCTTGAGGCTGCCCTATCCCACCGCCGGCCGGCCCGGAACGCGCACGTTCACATAGGAGAGGCTGGTCAGGTTGGGATCCGCCAGGATGGCCGCCGCCGCGGACCATTTCGCCTCCGCCTGGCGCCCCGTGCCGAAGCGCAGCTCGACGCCGCCGTGAAGCGCGACCACGACCCCGAACTCGGGCGAAACCGAGGTCTTGGCGATCAGGGAGCGAAGCGGACCGGGGGCGGCGCCGATCACAAGGGCCTCGTCGAGCGCCTCACCGCTCAGGCGGCCGGAGTCCGGCAGGGACTCCACGGTCAGTCGCGGCAGGTCCTCCCCGTCCACCTCGAGCCCGGGCAGGAGCGAGCCGTCGGCTGCGACGGGGATCTCGTGAGTGCCGTCGCTCGCCAAGAGGGCCGGCTGGCGCTCTGTCACGTGGATCGTCATGCCGTTCGGAAAGCTGGGGTCCGCGGTCACGGAGGCCACGGTCGGGAAGCCCTGCACGGCCCCCACCAGACGGTCCGTTTGCACGTGAAGGGTCGTCATGCCGCGAGCGGTGTCCGTGAGCGCGGCGACGATCTGGCCCCGGTCCGCGCTGCTCGAGACCCCGTCGACCTCCACGTTGCGCACGGCGACGAGCGACGAGTCGCGGAACCAGCCGAAGTAGGTGAGCGCCAGCGCCCCGGCGACGGCGACGAGCAAGAGGCCGCGGCCTCGCCAGGTAGAGGGGACGAGCCAGCCCACCAGCGCCCCGGGGCCAAGGGACGACCGTCGAGCGGGGCGACGGGGCTGCCCGCGCGCGGGCCGCCGGGCCGGCCTGCGCGCCGGCCCGGCCGCGCGGCGTGGGTTCCGGCGAGGGGCGCTTCGAGCCTTCGGGGCCGCCTTCCGGGGCGCAGGCCGCCCACGGGAGGTGCGGGCGCTCGCGCGCCGCTTTCCCGCAGGCGTGGCGGCCGAAGTCCTCACACCGGAGTGATTCGCGCTCGCGCCTACAGGCTCCTGCTACGGCGACGTGAGATCCCACTCGGCTGGCCACTCGAGCTCACCGAGGATCTGCACCTCCGGCTCGAGCACCACGCCGAAACGCTCGTGGACCCGGCGCCTGCCCTCCGCCATCAGCGCCACGATGTCCGAGGTGGTCGCGCCGCCGGCGTTCTCTACGAAGTTGGCGTGCACGTCGGAGAGCCTTGCGCCGCCAACCTGAAGGCCCCGGCATCCGGCGGCCTCGAGCAACTGCCCGGCGGTTCGGCCGGACGCGCGCTCGTCCGCATCGGGGTTCTTGAACGTGGACCCGAACGTCTTGATCCCCGACGGCTGCGCCTCGCGGCGCTTGCCGCGCATCTCGGCGAGCATGCCCTTGATCTCGGCCACCTCGCCCTCGGTCAGCTGGAACGACGCTCGCGAGACGATCTCTCCCGGTCCGAGGTTGGAGCGCCGGTAGGCGAACCCGAGCCGCCGGGGCTCGCGGCGCTCGACGCCGGCGGCCGTGCAGACGTTGACCCACTCAAGGACGCGCCCCAGCTCACCGCCATAGGCGTTCGCGTTCATCTTGACGGCACCCCCGACCGTGCCGGGGATGTTGATCCCGAACTCAAGGCCCGCCAGTCCCCACCGGGCGACCTGTGCGGAAGCCGAAGGAAGCCGCGCGCCGCCCCCGCAGACGACGCGAGTGCCGTGCCGCTCGATCGCGCTCAGCTCGCCGTCCAGCTTCACCGCCAGCCCGCGGAAGCCCGCATCGGAGACGAGGAGGTTCGAGCCCGAGCCGAGAACACCCACCGCCAGGTCCTCCGCCGCGGCCCAGCGAAGGAGCTCGGTGAGCTCCTCCTCCGTTCGCGGCCGGGCGAAGAGGTCGGCCGGCCCGCCCGTCCGCACGGTGGTCAGACGGGCCAGGGGGAAGTCCCGCTCCACGCCGGCGGGCAGCTTCATTCCGCGCCCCCCACGAGTGCGTCGGCGAGCTTGAAGACGTCGCCGGCGCCGATGGTGGCCAGAAGGTCGCCCTCGCGCAGGCGCGGCGCCAGAGCGCGCTCCGCCCGCTCGGCGTCCACGAGCCACCACACGGGTCGCCCCGCCGCGCGATCCGCGGCGGCCCGTGCCACCGAGAGGCCGCTCACGCCCGCGAGCGGTCCGACCGGCTCCTCTCGAGCCGGATACACGTCGAGGACCGCGATCTCGTCGGCGGCCGCCAGCGCCTGCCCGAACCGGTCGGCCAGCGCCTTCGTGCGCGAGTAGAGATGCGGCTGGAACACCGCGATCAACCGGCGCGGTCGGAGCTCACGGAGCGCGGCCAGCGCCGCCGCCACCTCGGTGGGGTGGTGCGCGTAGTCGTCGTAGATGGCCGCCCCATTGCGCTGTCCCTTGAGCTCGAGGCGGCGCAGGACGCCGGGGAAGGCCGCCAGCGCTTCCGCGGCCGGCTCGAGGTCGAACCCCGCGAGCTCCAGTCCGGCGAGCGCAGCGCGCGCATTCAGGAGGTTGTGGCGGCCCGGGAGGGGCAGCGCGAGTGTGGGACCGGGACGATCGTCGTCGAAGCGGGCGACGGTAGCGTCGCCGGCGAGCTGGTCGAGGCTGCCGTCGGCGGGAAGCGCCACCCCCGTCGCGGGCTCACAGAAGCGGCGGAAGGCCGCAAGCAGCTCGGCGCGAGACGACCAGCGCGAGTGGTGGTCGAGCTCGACGTTGGTCACGGCTGCGTCCTCGGGACAAAGGCGCAGGAAGCTCGCGTCGGACTCGTCCGCCTCGGCCACCACCCATTCGCCGACCCCCCACCCCGCGTTTGCGGCATCGCCGCTCTCCCCGGCCCCTGGGAGCTCGCCGCCCAGGAAGAACCCCGGATCGGCACCGATCCCGCGGAGCGCGTGGACGAGCATCGCGGCCGTGGTCGTCTTTCCATGCGTGCCGGCGACCGCGATCAGCCGCTTCGTCGCGCACAGTTCGGCGAGCAGCTCGCCGCGATGAAGGATTGTCTGGCCTCGCTCGCGCGCCCGCACGAGCTCGGGGTTGTCCTGCGGCACCGCGGTGGACACGACGACCTCGGCATCGCCGGGCACGGCGTCGGCGTCGTGCCCCAGCCGGGGGGTAACCCCCGCGGCGCGGAGGCGAGCGAGGTACGAGCTATCGGCGCGGTCCGAGCCGCTCACGGCGGCGCCGAGGCGGTGACACACCAGGGCCAGGCCGCTCATCCCGGCGCCGCCGATGGCGATGAAGTGAAGCTTGCGCTGGGCCCAATCGGTCATGGAATGGTCACTGCTCGCCTCTCACCGGTCACAGTCTCCAGCAGCCCGGTGGCTAGTGGCTGGTGGCTGATCTCGCAGCCGCGAGAACCTCCCGCGCGATCGTTTCGGCGGCCTCGGGGCGGGCCAGGGCGCGCGATGCCCGCGACATCCGCTCCAGGCGCTCCCGATCGGCGAACAGCGCGGCGACCGTGGACGCCAGCGTCGATGGATCGAGCTCCTCGTCCTGAAGCACGATCGCGGCTCCGGCGTCGGCCATCCATGCTGCGTTGGCGTGCTGGTGATGCGCCGTCGCGTGCGGGTACGGCACCAGGATCGCGGGCCTGCCCGCCGCGGCGAGCTCGAACACCGAGCCGCCCGCGCGGGCGAGCACCAGGTCGCACGCGGCAAGCGGATCGGCGAGGCTGGGCTCGTACTCGAGCAGGGTGTATCGGTGCGCCTCCCCAGTGGCGTCGATCCGCTCGCGAGCCGCCGCGTGGTCGCGCCGGCCGGTGATCTGGAGGACGTGGTAGTCCCGGTCCTGGGCCGCGGGACCGTCGCCGAGGAAGGTGTCCAGGGCGCACAGGTTGATCGAGCGGGCGCCCTGGCTGCCGCCGAAGACCAGCAGGCAGAGATCCTCCGCGGCGATGCCGAAGCGGCGCCGCGCGGCGTCGCGATCGGCCGCCATGATGGCCGCCGGGATCGGCCGGCCCGTGACCAGGTACGGGTCGCCCTCCCGGCCGGGGATCGGGAATGCCAGGCACACCCGGCGGGCGCGGGACGCGAGCAGCCGGTTGGAGAGTCCGAGGTGGCGGTCAGCCTCGGCGAGCACGAGCGGCAGGCGGAGGGACAGCGCGGCCAGACCGGCCGGCCCAGCGACGTAACCCCCGCCTCCCATCAGCACGTCGCCACTCCGGCGCCGAAGGGCTCGCCGCGCCGCGGGCACCGCGGCGGCTGCGAGCGCCGCGGCAGCGGCGGCCTTCAGCGGTGCGCCGCGGTCCAGGCCGCGCACGCGCAGGAAGTCGATCTCATAACCGGCAGCCGGGACAAGCTCGGCCTCGGGACGGTCCCGCGTGCCCAGAAAGGAGACCTCGGCGCCTTCAGCCCGAAGCGCGTCGGCGACGGCCAGCGCCGGCACGACGTGCCCGGCGGTCCCCCCTGCCGCTATGACGACTCTTGGCACGGCTCGAAACGCTCCTTCCTCGGGCGGCGGCCTTGCGGCGGCTCACGGCCCGACCGCCGTCGACGACCCGCAGTCTCGCAGCGCCGGCGCGGCGCCGTGCGGGGGCGACGGCGTATCCGTCGCGCGCGACGTTGAGCAACAGCCCGGTGGCCGCCAGCATCACCAGGAGGCTCGAGTTGCCGTAGGAGACGAAGGGCAGCGGAACCCCGGTGAGCGGCGCGAGGCCCAGCACGGCGAACAGGTTGACGATCGCCTGGATCAGGACCAGCGAGGTGAGCCCGGCGGCGAGCAGCTTGCCGTAGCGATCGCGCGCTCGCTGGGCGGTGCGAAGGCCGGCGTAGCCGAACAGGCCGTAGAGCCCGATCAGGACCGAGATCCCCATCAGCCCCAGCTCCTCCCCGATCACCGCCGCGATCATGTCGGTGTGTGCCTCGGGAAGATAGAAGGCCTTCTGAAGGCTCTGGCCCAGACCGACGCCGAAGATCCCGCCGGAGCCGAGCGCGATCTTCGCCTGGATCGCCTGGAAGCCGACTCCGCTCGGATCGCCCGTGGGATTCAGGAAGCCGGTCAGGCGCTGCATCCGGTACGGCTCGACCACGATCGCCAGGAGCAGCACCACGCCCAGCCCCGCGGCCAGCAACAGCAGGTGGCGGAACTTCATCCCGGCGGCCACGAGGAGCGCGGCGGTGGCCAGACACACGACGATCGCCGTCCCGAGATCGGGCTCGACCACCATCAGGAGGCAGCCGAGGCCCACCACCGCCAGGTAGGGGACGGCGGTGCGGATGGTGCGCACCATCCGGGGGCGAGCGGCGAGGAGCTGGGCGCCGTAGAGGACCAGCGCGAGCTTCGCGAGCTCGGAGGGCTGCACCTGCAACGGGCCCACGGCGATCCAGCGCTGCGCGCCGTTCGCGGAGGCCCCGACGCCCGGGAGCATCACGGCGAGCAGGAGGAAGAACGAGCACGCCACGAGCAGCGGGGTGAGCGGCCGGATGACGCGGGCGCCGCGCATCGAGAGCAACCGCATGACGACGAGGCCGACGGCACCGACCACCAGGGTCCGCTTCAGGTAGAAGGCGCTGTCGCCGCTCTTTCCGAGCAGGGCGGCGGTCGAGCTCGCGCTGAACACCATGACGACGCCGAACGCGAGCAGGCACAGCGTGGCCGTGAAGAGCAGGTTGTATTCGATCGGCAACGCTCCGGCGCGCTTTCGCGTCCGCGGGCCGATCCGCGCGAGCGAGATCGCCGTCATGCGCTCGCGCCCAACTCCCCCACCAGCGAGCGAAAGTGCTCCCCGCGCTCCTCGAAGTCGCGGTAGGCGTCGAAGCTGGCGCATGCGGGTGCGAGCAGCACGACGTCGCCCGGGCTTGCCGCCGCCGACGCCGACCGCACCGCCTCGGCGAGGCCGTCGCAGCGTTGCAGCTCCACGCCCTCCGACCGGACGGGGTCGAGGTCGCGCTCGAGCTGCTCCGCGGCCTCCCCGATCATGTAGCAGGCCACGCAGCGCTTGGATACCGGTTCGGTGAGCGCCGTGAAGTCGCCGCCCTTCAGCGAGCCGCCGAGAATGGCTCGCACCCCGCCGTCGAACGAGCGCAGCGCGGCCGCGGCGGCGGCCACGTTGGTTGCCTTGGAGTCGTTGACGTAGAGCACCCCGTGGAGCTCGGCCACCCGCTCCAGACGGTGCGGGATGCCGGCGAAGGTGCTGAGGCCGTCCGCCACTGCGTCGCGCTCGATGCCCATAGAGAGCGCAGCCGCCGCCACCGCCATCGCGTTGTCGACGTTGTGCTCCCCAAGCAGGGCGAGGTCGCTCGTGGCGAGCAGGGGTTCGCCGCCGGCGAAGATCACGCCCTGCGCCGTCGACACCTCACAGTCCGGGCTGGCGCCTCGGCAGTAGGAGACCCGGCGCCCGCAGCCGCCGAGGTCCACGTCGCGAAGCGCCGGCTCTGAGCGGTTGAACACCGCGACGTCGTCGTTTCCCTGGCTGGAGAAGATCCGCAGCTTGGCGGCCAGGTAGCCATCGAGGTCGACGTGGCGGTCCAGGTGGTCGGGCGTGACGTTTAGGAGCACGGCGCATTCCGGAGCGAATGCCTCCGCGTCCTCGAGCTGGAAGCTCGAGCACTCGCAGGCGATCGTCGCGCCCGGCTCGGCCTCGTCGACGAGGGAGGCAAGCGGCGTCCCTACGTTGCCCGCCACGGCCACAGGCTCTCCGGCCGTGCGCCAGACGTGGCCGAGCCACTCGGTGACGGTGCTCTTGCCGTTCGTCCCGGTCACGGCGACGAACCGGTTCGAAAGCAGCCGCCAGGCGAGGTCGAGCTCACCGAGCACCGGGATCTCCCTATCGGTGGCAGCGGCAACGGCCGGGGCCTCGCGGGGCACTCCGGGGCTCTTGACGAGGCAGCGGGCTCGTTCCAGCAGGGACGTTCCATCCGTATCCAGGTGAACTTCGACGCCGGCCGTGCCCAGCCCTGCCGCACCGTCAGGCGAGGCCGCATCACAGCCGATCACCTCCTCGCCACGACGGGCGAGCAGGCGCGCCGCCGCCTGTCCGGATCGCGCCAGGCCGACGACGAGATAGGGGCCCGGCGGAACGGGCGGGCGAGGCGTGCCTGGCGGTGGGCTCACGCCCCTAGTTTCGCCCTCGGGGGCGTTTGAACCTGCGCGCCGAGGGGGGTAGGTTCAACGCGTGGCGCCTCGTCCAAGCCACACGCACGAACCGGATGGGATCCGTCGCGTGCCGCGCGCGACAGCGCAGCTCGTGTTCACCATCGTCGGCGCGCTGGCGATCGGCTTCGGCGTCCCGCTCGCCTGGGTGTGGATCGGCTCCAAGATCCAGGGCACCACCGGCGAGAGCTCGGTCGACAGCAGCACCGCGGCCGTGATGCTGGTGGGGATCGTCTTCACATACATGGCGATCCTCTTCGTCGCGGGTTGGACGCAGGACCGGCTTCGGGGCGACGGTGAGGAAGGGGCCGAGGAGCCAAGGCCGGTGCGCCACCCCTGGACCCGCAGCACGCGGGACGAGCCCTACCGCCCCGGCGAGCGCAAGCTGACCCCGATCGAGGCGATCTTCGTCACCACGGCGATCGTGGCGAGCGTCGCCTTCATGGCGTGGTTCTTCCTGTTCGCCGGCTCGCCGCTACCTAACGGATGATCACCCGATGCTGTTCTGGTAGAGCGTGTAGCCGATCCCGGCGCAGACCGCAGCGACGATCCAGAAGCGCAGCATGATCTTCGTCTCCGACCACGCCAGCATCTCGAAGTGGTGGTGCACCGGTGCCATCAGCAGCACGCGGCGGCGGAACAGCTTGAAGGCCAGGACCTGAACCGCGACCGAGAGCGCTTCGATCACGAAGATCCCCCCGAGGACCACCAGCAGGAGCTCCGTCTGCGTCATCACGGCCAAGGCTCCGATCGCCGCGCCAAGCCCGAGCGAGCCCGTGTCCCCCATGAAGATCGCCGCCGGGAACGAGTTGAACCACAAGAACCCCACGGAGGCCCCGACCAGGCAGGCGGAAAGCAGTGCCAGCCCCTCCTGCCCGCTCGTGATCGTGATCGCCGTGTAGGCGAGCAGCACGATCGCGCAGGAGCCCGCCGCCAGGCCGTCGAGCCCGTCCGTCAGGTTCACCGCGTTCGAGGCGCCGGCGATCACCAGGAACACCAGCAGCACGTAGAGCACCGGCCCGATGTAGATCTCCGCGTCGAATATCCGCACCTGAAGGCGGGGGTCGAGCCCCACCTGATCTGTCGCCACCCACCAGAGAGCGACGGCGAGCGCGATCTGGGCGAGGAGCTTCCACCGCGCCGCGAGCCCCAGGGAACGGCGTTTGGTGACCTTTATGTAGTCGTCCGCGAAGCCAAGCGTCGCGGCTCCGAACGCCACGCCGAACACCGCGAGGCTCTGGGTGTCGCGCGGTGACAGCACCAGGTAGGGCACGGCGATGGCGACGAACACGATCAGCCCGCCCATGGTGGGGGTGCCGGCCTTCGCCAAGTGCTCCCGCGGCCCCTCCTCGCGGATCTGCTGGCCGAACTCCCTCTCGCGCAACAGCTCGATGAACTTCGGCCCCAGGAAGATCGTGATCAGCATCGCCGCCATACCGGCGATCAGGATCTCGCCGCGGTCGACGGCCGACACGATGAGCCCGAGGGGAACGCTCATCGCTCCGCGGGTCCGAGCCGAGCGGCGAGCTCGTCGGTCACGAGCTCGAGGCCCACGGCGCGCGAGCCCTTGACCAGCAGGGCGTCGCCCGCCTCGATCATCGCCTGGGCCGGCAAGACGGCTGCCACCGCGTTGGGTGCCCAGGCATCCGGCGCGTAGTCGCGGGCTAGCTCGCCCACGCCGACGATGCGCTCGACGCCGACCTGCCGCGCGTACGAGCCCACCTCGCGGTGATACGCGCCAGCGTCAGGGCCGAGCTCCATCATCTCGCCGAGCACGGCGACGTGACGCCCCGCGACGGGAAGCGAGGCCAGATGGTCGAGGGCGGCGCGCATCGAGACGGGGTTTGCGTTGTAGCAGTCGTTGACGACGACGATTCCACCGGCCAGCTCGAGCAGCTCGCCGCGCAGGCGCGAGAAGGCTATCCCGGGGGCGCGTTGCGCCATCTCTTCGACGGGAGCCTCCAGGGCGACCCCGATCGCGATCGCTGCCAGGGCGTTGGTGAGATTGTGGGCCTCGCCGAACGGGAACGCGAAGTCACCTGTGCCGTCCGGCGTCGCCACCGTGGCCTGGATCGAGCGACCGTCCCCTCTCCACTCGAGCGCGAAGATGTCGCCGCCTGAGCCGAACGTGATGGTCACCAGCCGTTCGTGCAGGTGCGGCTCGAGGGCCTCGGCGTCGGCCGGGACGACCGCTCGCCCCCACCCGCGAAGTCCCGCGAGGATCTCGGCCTTCGCCTCGACGATCGCCTCGAGCGTTCCCAGCAGCTCCAGGTGGACCGGTCCGATGTTGGTGATCGCCGCGATGTCGGGCTTTGCGATCGCGCAGAGCTCCGCGATCTGCCCCCTCCCCCGCATCGCCATCTCCAGCACCATCGCCTCCGTCTCCGGGGGGGCCTCGAGGATCGCGAGCGGCAGCCCAATCTCGGTGTTGAAGTTCTCGCGGCTCGAGTGGATCCGCATGGGCAGGATCGCGTGGCAGATGTCCTTCACGGAGGTCTTGCCGACCGACCCGGTGACCCCCACCACCGGGCAGCCAAGCTGCTCTCGCCACGTGCGCGCAAGGAGCTGGAGGGCCCGCAGCGGATCGTCGGCGGCCAACACCCACCCCTCCATCCGCTCGCGCTCCGGTAGGGATGCGATCCGTCGGGCGTGCTCGGTGGCCACCACCACCCCCCAGGCTCCGGCGTCCAGCGCCGCCTCGACGAAGGCGCCGCCGTCGACCCGGTCCCCGACCAAGCCGAAGAAGAGGTCGCCGGAGCGCACCTGGCGGGAATCGACGACGGCGCGCGCCGGGCGACCGCTCTTCCCGGCGACCACGATGCCCGCACCCGAGCCCGCAGCGATCCGGTCGGGCGAGAGCTCGATCACGACAAGAACATCCGGCTTCGTGCTCGGCCTTGCATCATGTTCCTCTCCTGAGCCTCGCACTCGAAACCGCTGGGCTTCGCGCTCGGCCTCGCATTAGGTTCCTTCATTGAGCCTCGCACTCGCCATCTGAGACATCAGGTCTCTTTCCCCGGCCTCGCGCTCAGCATCTGAGCCAACAGGTTTCGGGCTACCTGGCGATCGTCAAAGGGGATCTTGCGCCCGCCCGCCAATTCCTGGCCTTGCTCGTGGCCCTTGCCGGCGATCACGACGGTGTCGCCGGTCGCCGCCGCCGCCAGGGCGGTCGCGATCGCGGTGCGCCGGTCGGGTTCGACCTCGACGTCGCGCGCATCGGGAACGCCGGCAAGGATCTCCGCGATGATCGCTTCAGGCTGCTCGGAGCGAGGGTTGTCCGACGTGACGATGCACTCGTCCGACAGCCGCGCCGCGATCTCCCCCATCAGCGGCCGCTTCTCGCGGTCGCGATCGCCGCCGCATCCGAACACCGTGATGAGCCGCCCCTCCGTCAGGCGACGAGCCGCGCGCAGCAGGTTCTCGAGCGAGTCGGGGGTGTGCGCGTAGTCGACCAGGACGGCGAACGGCTGACCCTCGCCGACGGGCTCGAACCGGCCCGGAATGCGGGGCGCGTCCGCGAGGGCGGCGCCGGCGGCCTCGGTGGGCACCCCCAGCACGTGACATGCGCCGAGCGCCGCCAGCGCATTCTCGACGTTGAAATCGCCGGGAAGCGGCATACGAACCTCGAACTCGGCCCCGGGGGCGACGCAGCGAAAGCGCGAGCCGGAAACGTCGAAGGAGACGTCGAGGGCGCGGAAGTCGGCGTCCTCGGCTCCGCTGGGCGAGAACGTCAGGCATTCGATCTCCCCCGCCAGGCGGGCGCCGTAGCGGTCATCGACGTTGACCAACGCCATGTCCGCCTGCCCCGACGTGAACAGCAGGCGCTTCGCGGCGAAGTACTCGGCCATGTCGCCGTGGAAGTCGAGGTGATCCTGGCTCAGATTGGTGAACACCGCGACCGCGAAATGCACTCCCGAGGTTCGCTCGAGCACGAGCGCATGCGAGGAGACCTCCATCGCACAGGCCGCGTCGCCAACGTCGAGCATGCGGCGAAACGTCTCCTGAAGGTCGATCGCCTCCGGGGTCGTTCGCTCGACCTCCTCCTCCACGCCTCCGACGACCCGCTTGACTGTGCCGAGGAGCCCGGCGCGGGTCCCTTGTGACTCGAGCACGTGACGGATCAAGAAGGCGGTGGTGGTCTTGCCGTTCGTGCCGGTCACCCCGGCCACCCGCAGCGTCTTGGTCGGCTCCCCGAAGAACCGCGCGGCGATCGGCGCCATCGCGGCACGCGCGTTTGACACGCGCACCTGCACGACCTCCAGGTCGAGAGGCTGCTCGACGACCAGCGCGGCGGCGCCGCGCTCGACGGCACGGGGGGCGAAGTCGTGGCCGTCGGAGCGCTCGCCACGCACGCAGAAGAAAAGCGTCCCGCGCTTCACCTTGCGGCTGTCGTAGGCGAGGCCGGTGATCTCGACCTCTCCGTCCCCGGCGATCTCGGCGACCTCGGCGCCGGCCAGCAACTCCCGGAGCTTCATCGCGGCGATTGTATGGAGCACTAGTTAGCCGGGATCTTGAGGTAGGGGAGCGCGAACTTGGCGATCTCGCCGAACGCAGGCGCGGCAACGGTCCCGCCGTAGTAGCTCCCCTGAGAGGGCTCGTCGACAACGACCGCCGCCAGGAGCCTCGGATTGTCGGCCGGGGCGAAGCCGACGAAGGAGGCGACGAACTGGGTCTCCGAGTACCCGCCGTCGACCGCCACCTGTGCGGTGCCCGTCTTCCCGGCGAGGGTATAGCCCGGAACGCTCACCTCGGACGCCGTGCCGCCCGGCGCCAGGACGCCCTTCAGCATCTCCCGTAGCTGCGCCGCCGTCTGCTTCCCGATCACGCGCTGCCCCGGGGGCTCGGGAACGGGCTCGCCGCCCTGGTCGAGCACAAGCTGCGGGGGTCTCAGGACGCCGCCGTTGGCGATCGCTGAGTAGGCGGCGGCCATCTGGATCGGGGTCACCGAGAGCCCCTGGCCGATCGGCAGGTTGGCCATCGTCGAGCCCGAGAACTCCGAGGGAGTGGGCACGATCCCCTGCTCCTCGCCCGGGAACTGGACCCCGGTCGGCTCGCCGAAGCCGAAGCTCCTCACCCAGTGGTAGAAGCGCTCCGCTCCCAGCTCGAGACCGATCTTTACGGCGCCGACGTTCGACGACTGGGCGAGGATCTGCGCCACCGTGAGGCTGATGGGACCGCGGTCCTCGGCGTCGGAGATCGTCCGGTCGGCGACTTGGAGCTCGGTCGGCAGATCGAAGACGGTATCCGGCGTGACCAGCTGGTCCTGGAGGGCCCCGGCGACCGTGAACGCCTTGAACGTGGAGCCCGGCTCGTAGGTGAACCCGGTAGCCATGTTCTGTAGCTGCTCCGGGTCCGCGGCGCCCGGGTCGCTTGGGTCGAGCGTGGGCCAGTCCGCCATGGCGAGGATCTGCGAGTTGCGAGGGTTCATCACGATCGCCGTGGCCTGCTTGGGTTGATAGGTCGCAGCTACTCCGGCGAGGATCTCCTCGGTGCGCGCCTGGATCCCGGCGTCGATCGTGAGCCGGAGGTCCGCCCCCTGCTGAGCACCGCTGACCGTGTCTCGCTCGATCTCCTTGCCGAGCCCGTCCAGGACCACGGTGCGCTCCCCGTTGGCGCCCGCAAGCACGTCGTCGTCACCGGCCTCGAGCCCGGTGAGGCCCTGGTTGTCGATTCCCACCGTGCCGATCACCTGTGCGGCGAGCTTGCCCTCGGGGTAGATCCGGCGGCTCGAGGGGACGGTGGAGATTCCCGCGATGGCGAGCTGTCGAACCCTCAACGCCGTCGGCAGGTCGACCTGCCGCGCCAGGTAGGCGAAGCCCGAGGAGCGGTCCGCGAGAGCCCGCAGGATCTCCGACTCGGAGACGTGCAGGAGCGGCGCGAGCCGGCGTGCCGTCTCGGCGGGATCCTTGACCTGGTAAGGCGTGGCGATCACATCCGCGGCGTCCTCCGAGACGGCGAGCTCCTTGCCTTTGCGGTCGAGGATGCGCCCTCGCGTGCCGGGGATCGGAACGCTCTCGGTGTGCTGGCTCTGGGCGTCGGCGCTCAACCGTCCGGCCTCGACCCCCTGCACCCAGACGGTGCGCGCCACCGCCACCGCGAACAGCAGCACGAAGCTCGCAAAGAGAAGGCCGATGCGCCGTTCGACCATCGCCTACCTACGGGGGCGAGACGCCGCCGGCCGCCGTCCCGCCTCCAGGCGATCCCCCACCCGCCGATGCGGTGCTGGGCGCAGCGCTGGGTGAACTGGGGGCTGCGGTGTCCGCCACCGGAGGGGCGGGCGGCTCGGTCGTCGCCGGCGGTGCCGGGGCGACCGGAGTCGTGGGCGTGGTCGTGGTCGTCGGGGCCTCCGTCGCGACGGTGGTAGAGGCGCTCACGAGCGAGCCCACGCTCAACTCGCCGGACGTGAGGCGGCGCGCGGCGGTGGCGGCATCGCCCGGGCTCGGTTTCAGGTACCGGATCGACCCGGGCTCGGGCACGATCAGTCCGAGCTTCGCCGCCAGCGCCTGGACACGCTCGTTGGACACGCCCGCGGCGGCGATCGTGCCGCGGAGAGTCGAGATCTCACGCTTCAGCGTGTCGGCCTGCCTACCGGCCTTGCTCGCGGAGGCGTTGAAGCTCAGGGCGAGGACGTTCATGGCCACGATGCCGACCAGCAGCGTGGTCAGGGCGCCGATCCACAGCCGTCCACGGGTTAGCCGGTGAACCAGGCCGGACTCCGCCATGCCGGAGACCGCACCGGCGGTGCGACCCACGGCGAGGGGGACCAGGCGCGCTGACGCTCTCCTGGGGGGGTTGGCGGGCCGGCGGCGCGCTGCGTGGCTTGGGGAGCGCGGAACCCGCGCCGGTGTGCCGGCGGCGGCGCGGCGAGCTGCAGCAGTCGCGGCGGGCATCAGGTTTCCGTCCCTTCGCCGTCGGAGTCAAGTCCCCTGGCGAGCTTGCGCACCACACGCAGGCGAGCGGAACGCGAGCGTGGATTTCGCTCTACTTCCTCAGGCGTCGCCGCGAGCGCCCGGCGCGTCAAGGGCTCGGCCTCGGGCTCCATGCCGCATACGCACACCGGGAGCTCCGGCGGGCAGACGCAGCCTCGCGCGCGCTCGGCGAGGAACCTCTTCACGCGGCGGTCCTCGAGCGAGTGGAATGAGATCGCGGCGAAGCGGCCGCGCTCGCGGAGCAGCTCCCACGCGGCGGGAAGCGCGCGGTCGAGGGAGTCGAGCTCGCCGTTGACGGCGATCCGAATCGCCTGGAAGGTACGTTTCGCGGGGTGGCCTCGGCCGAACCGGTAGGCGGGCGGCACTGCCGCCCGAACCGCCTCGACGAGCTGCGCCGTCGTCTCGAGTGGTCGCCGGCGCGAGATCTCGCGGGCGATCGAGCGGGAGTGGCGCTCCTCGCCGTGCTCACGGATGATCGTCGAAAGGCGCTCCTCGGGCCATTCGTTGACGACCTCCGCGGCCGACAGGGGCTGCTTCGGGTCCATGCGCATGTCGAGAGGGGCGTCGTACGAATAGGAGAAGCCGCGCTCTGCGGCGTCCAGCTGAAGCGAGGAGATGCCCAGGTCCATGTAGACGAGGTCCGCCCGACTCCCTTCGTCGCGAAGCGTTGCCAGCGCCTCGGCGAAGTCGGCGCGGATGAATCGCATGCGGCAGTCGAGCTCCGATGCGACCTCCCCGAAGCGCTCCTCCGCCGCCGGATCGCGGTCGATCGCGATCAGGGTGCCACCGGCTCCAAGCCGCTCGGCGACAAGCCGCGCGTGCCCGCCCCCGCCAAAGGTGCAGTCGATCGCCGTTTCGGCGGGATGCGGGTCGAGGAGCTCGATGAGCTCGGCGGCGAGAACTGGGACGTGCTCGTGGGGCATGTACGTCAGTGTGGCCATCCGCGGGTCGATCCCGTCCTCAGGCGCCGCCGGGCGCGCCGCCCGCCAGCTCCTCGGCGATCTCCGCGGCAGTGGCATCGATCTCGGCGTCGTGCTCGGCCCAGGCCTGCACGTTCCAGATCTCGAGGTGATCGGCGACCCCGATCACGACGCAGGGCCCCTCTCGGAGGCCGGCGTGGTCGATCAGGTGCTTCGGGATCCGGACTCGCCCGGCGGAGTCGAGCGCCTCGTCGTGGGAGCGCCCGTGAAAGCGCCGCCTCATCATCCGCCCATGGCGGCTGAGGGGGTTGAGCTCGGCGAGGACCTGCTGCTCGAAGCGGGCGTACTCGGCAGTGGGGTAGATCTCGACGCAGGCGTCGAGGCCCGCGGAGAGAACGACCCCGTCCGCCAGCGCGGCCCGAAAGCGAGCCGGGACCGTGAGCCGGTCCTTGGAATCCAAGCTGTGCTCGTAGTGGCCGCGAAACGCCATGAGGTGGTGGGAGCGGAGTAAGTGATTGGACCGGAGTGGCGAGGTGGGAGGAACCTCACCACCCCGGTCCTTGGGTCAGATGGAATCGCCACGCTACCCCACTGCTTCCCACTTTGCAACACAATCTGGCCCCGACATGGGAGCGGATCCGTCGGACGGAATTGCTACGGGTGGGAAGGAGAGGCCGCGGTCCCCTTGATCAAGCCGTTTTCTCGACATCCACCAGCGGCGGGGCGGCACCCGGGCAAGGCCCGATCTGCAATTCCGATTGCAGCCCGCCCGCGTACCGGCTCGGCGAGGCGGCCCAGTAGCTCTGGATCTAGACGGCGCCGAACAGCGCGTCGGCGTGGGCGACGAGCGCGGCGAGGATCATGAGCAAAACGGAGGGCACCAGGACCAGCGCGACGACGAGCTGGATCTTGGGCGCGGCGCGAGCGGCGCGCTCCTCGACGCGACGGCGGGCGTCGCGGCGCAGCGAGGACGCCTGCTCGTGGAGCTGATCGGCGAGGGGCGACCCGTAGCGCCGGGAGCGCTCGAGGGCCGCCGCCAGGGCCCCGGACCCGGCGCCGGGCAGCCGCTCCCGAAGCGAGGCGATCGCGTCTCGTTGCGGCGTTCCACATTCGACCTCGGCGACGACCGCAGCAAGCTCTGTCGCCAGCGGGCCGGTCGTACCCCGGGAGATCTCGCCGAGGACGGTGGCCGGGCTACGCCCGGCGGCGGAGCCAACGGCAAGCAGGTCCAGCGCGTCGGGAAGAGCCGCGCCGATTCGGGCGCTCCGCCGCCGCGCCGTGCGCTCGAGGAGCGCCTCCGGCGCCACGAAGCCAGCGGCGGGAAGCCCCAGGGCGACGGCAACCGCAAGCCGGCCGCCCACCGCCGGCGATGCTGCCGCGGCGCACACCGCGCCCATCAGCGCACCCACCAGCTTGCCCGCCATGACCGCTGAGACCGGCACCCTCTCGGCCAGTCCCGCTCGCTGGAGGCGCTGGGGTATCCGCAACCACAACGCGGCTCCGGCCACCGTGCGAAGCCGTCCGCCGCTCAGCGCGCCCGCCAGCCGGCGCACCGAACGCCCGACCTCCTCTCCCCCGCTTCCAGCGAGCTCCCAAAGGCCGGCGGCGGCCAGCAGCACGGCGAGAGCGACCATTGCCTGGGCGCTCATCGCCCGTGCCCTCGGCGGGCGCCGGAACGGATCACGGATCCTCGATCCGTCCCAGACGGCGGATCGCCGCGAATCCCGCTGCCTGGAGAACGGCCGCGAACGCGAGCAGCGCCGCCGAGACCCCGTTGGACAGCAGGCTTGCGACGAACCCCGGCTCGATCAGCTCGGCGAACAGCGCCGCACCGGTGGGCATCGCGACCACCAGGAGCCCCGTGAAGCGCGCCTGCGCCGTTGCCGAGCGAGCATCCGCCGCCACCCGGTCGCGCTCCGCGGCGGATGCGGCGAAGCGGCGCAGGAGCCCGGCGAGGTCGCCGCCGCCGAGCTGCTGCGAGAGCAGAGCCGCCGCGAACGCGTCCACCCTAGGCGAGCGAAGCCTGGCCTGGAGCGTGCGCAGCGCCTCGGCCGTCGAGCCGCCGAGCTCGAGGTCGGCGCGCAGCCGCGCGAGCTCCGCGGCCGGCGGTCCGTGAACCGAGCCTGCCGCGGAGGCGAGCGCCGCGCGGGGCGAACGTCCACCCGCGAGCGCGTCCGCGACCGCGGTGGCGATCTGCGGCAGGCCGCGCTCCACGGCAAGCCTGTAACGGGCACTACGATAGGCCACCGCCCACGCGGCGGCCCCTGGCCCGGCCAGGGCCAGGAAGGGCGCCGGGCCGGGACCGACGAGGAACGCTCCGCCGAGGAGGAGAGCGCCGGTCCCGAGCGCGGCGAGCCGGCGGCGCTCCGCATCCGTGGGGGCGTAGCCCTCGCGGCCCGCGCGCCGAAGCGGCTCCACGGCCTCCGCCACCCAGCGACCTACGGCAGGAGAAGCGAGGACCGCCTCCCGAATCGCAACGGCGGCCATCCCGCCGCCCGCGGCGGCAAGCAGGGCGGGGAGGAGCGAGCCCGAGGTCATCGGGCCAGAGGGAGGCTCAAAGCCGCCGCCACCGCTCCCTGACCCCCACTCCGCCGGCGGCGCTCACGACGTCGCCCACCTCGACCACGCGGCGCTCGCCGTCGGGCGTCCTGGCCAGCTGCACGACGATCTGGAAGCCGCGCCTCACCTGCTCGCGGATCGCATCGTGTGGCAGCCCGACACCGGCCATGAGCGCAAGCGTCTCCAGCCGCCGCAGTGCGTCCGCCGGCGAGTTGGCGTGTACGGTCGACAGCGCGCCGTCATGTCCCGTGTTGAGGGCGGTGAGCAGGTCGAGCGCCTCGGCGCCGCGCACCTCGCCGATCACGATCCGGTCGGGGCGCATCCGCAGCGCGTTGCGCAGGAGATCTCGAATCGTCACCTCGCCGCGGGCCTCGACGCTGGCGGGCCGGCTCTCGAGGCGCACCACGTGGGGCTGGCGCAGGCGAAGCTCGGCGGCGTCCTCGATGGTGATCACGCGCTCCTCCGGACCGATGTAGGCGGAGAGCGCGTTGAGCAGAGTGGTCTTCCCCGATCCCGTGCCGCCCGAGATCAGGATGCTGCGGCGGGCCCGCACCGCGCCCGCAAAGACGTCGCGGAGCCCGGCGGTGAGGGTCCCGGACGCAACCAGCTCGTCGGGATCCGGCCGGGCAGCGGTAAAGCGGCGTATCGAGAGGATGGGGCCGTCCACGGAGAGAGGGGGAATCACCACGTTCACCCGCGAGCCGTCGGCGAGGCGGGCGTCAACCATCGGGCTGAGCTCGTCGACCCGCCGTCCCACGGGGGCCAGGATGCGCTCGATCGTGTCGCGCAGGGCTCGCTCGGAGGCGAAGCGCACCGCGGTGGGCTCGATGCGTCCCCCGCGCTCGATGTACACCTCGTCCGGACCGTTCACCATCACCTCCTCCACCGCCGGATCGGACAAGAGCTCCTCGAGCGGCCCGAGGCCGACCGTGTCGCGGAGGATCAGGTCGCGGATCCGGGCACGACGCAGCTCGGACAGCACCGCGGCGTGGTCGTCCACGAGCGCGGCGACGGCGTCCTCGAGGCCCTCGCCACCCGCGACTCCCGCAGCCGCCTCGGCCCGCCGCATCTCGACGAGCCGGCGCCGCAGATCGGCGGCGAGCGCCTCCGAGTGGCCGTCGACGGCTCCCACGCTCCACTCAACCCCGGTTCGGCATGTGACGCCCCGGGCCTGGCAGGAGCGCGTGCAGGAGACCCCGCGCGGGATTGTTCCCCGCCACCCCTCTCGCTACGCTCAGACGATCAGGGAAGCGGTTCGCAGGGCAGTGGTCGCGGGAGCTCTCGCCAGGCGCGCGTGCGCCGGTTTGATCTGCGTGGGCGCGCTGGCGGCCGCTGCGGGGCCGGCGCACGCGGTGCAGCATCCGGGCGTCGGCCTGAGACCCGCCCTGGCGGACACGGAGGGGCTCCCGATCGGGGCTCAGGCTCGGCTGGCAAGGCGCGCCCACGCCCGCTTCGTGGAGCTCACCCTGCCGTGGCGACAGGTGGAGGGCACCTGCAACGTCGGCGTAAAGTGCGACGACTCGAACTACGCCTGGGGCAAGTTCGACCGCCGCTTCCAGGCTTATCTCGACAGGGGCGTCGAAGTGAAGAGCCTTCGGATCACGAACGCCCCCGACTGGGCGATCGTCGGGGCGGGGGGCTGTCCGCCGTCCGAGCGGCGCGTGAGCATGTGCCCGCCCTCTCCGGAGCACTACGGTGCCCTGCGGAGCTTTGCGCGCGACGCGGCCCACCACTACGGGCCGACCTTCTCCAGGTTCGACGTCAAACGGTTCGCCCTCTGGAACGAGCCCAACCTGGCGAACAACTGGGGGGGGTCGCCGTCCACGTTCCGGAACGCCCACCAGTACTCGGACCTGCTGGAGTTCTTCCACGACGGGATCGCATCGCCACGGGGAGACCCGGCCGTGCAGATCGACGCCGGGGAGATCGCCGCCGGAAGCGCGAGCTCGCTGGCCGGCGGCAGCGACGAGCCCCGCGTTTGGGCTCACTACTTCGCCAGCTACACCGACAGGAAGCAGAGAAGCCTCGACTACGACCAGCTCACGATCCATCCCTATTCGGAAGACCCCACTCAGATCCCGACCAAGATCTTCAACTACGGGATCCTTCCGGGGGTGGACGGACGGGTGAGCGTGACCGAATTCGGCTGGGCCGAGGGAACACCCTCCGTTGAGAACACCGACCAGCAGTGGAAGTGCGCGACGCCGCAGGAGCAGGCCGACAAATTCACCGCCACGGTCCAGGACGTGCGGGCCATGGACGAGAGCGAGGCGACGGTCCAGCAGCTCATCTGGTTCAGCGCCGTCGACAATCAGCCGGACGCTCAAAGGCACGCGCCGAAGTGCCTCGACGACACCGGGCGCTACCACACCGTGGACCCCACCTGCCAGCTCGACCCGGCCCCCGACGGCGAGGTGAGGTGCGTGACGAACACGTTCGGCCTCTACATGGTGGCCCCTGACGGATCGCTGGACTCGCCGCACGACGCCTGTGCTCGACCGGTCGAGCTTGCGTTCATCGCGGCCGTCTCCCCCGGCAGCACGTCCGGGACCCCAGCCTGCTGAGCCGCGCCGCGCCCTGGCCTCAGCCCAACTCGACCCTCTCGGGGTTCGCGGGATCCACCCGCACGTCGATCACCTGGCCGGGCTCGAGACGGCGAAACTTACCGGCGACGAATTTCCGGGTCACGGAATACGGCATTTGCCCCTTCATCGCGACGTCGAGCTGGAGCTCGACCAGCGGGTAGCCGCTGACGTCGGCCGGCAGCGGCTTGACGCTGGTGATCGTCGCCTTCGCCTTCGTGCCGGTCTTGTCGCCCGCGCGCGAAGGCCAGGCGATGTAGATGAGGGTCGGCGCCAGGGCGCCGAAGGCGACCGCCCAGACGATCGCCGTGATGCGCAGGCCGGAGTCGGCGGCATCGCCGGCGGCAAGACTGGGCGCCACGAAGATGCCGACCAGGCCGACGAGCGCCATAACCGCAAATACGAGGCCCGTAAATAGCAACATCGGCGCGCCGAGCAACTATAGACTCGGTTCGATAGCGCGAGCGCGACGGCTTGCACGGAACTCGGGGAAGGAAGCCCATGGGAATGTTCAAGGACATGCGGGACCTGCAAAAGATGTCGAAGCAGTACGAGCGGCCGAAGATGCGGGACGCGCTGAAGCAGGGCAAGGAGGCCATGCAGCAGGTTCAGTCCGACCAGGCTCTTGCCGAGCGCCTCGCCAACGAAGGCGTGGACGCCACGGTGACCGTCAACCAGCTCCAAGCGACCGGCAGGCAGGTCAACTACCAGCCCGAGCTCCAGATGGAGCTGACGGTGAACGTCAACGGCCAGGAGACGCAGGTGACCCACACCCAGGTCGTCTCCCCCGCCCTGATCGGACAGCTCCAGCCCGGCGCGACCGTGCCGGCGAAGGTCGATCCCAACGACCACAGCCAGTTGATAATCGGGATCTAGTGCGGCGCTAGCCGCCTGCGACGCGATGGCGGAGATCGAGGTTCGTCAAGCGGACGTCACCAAGCTCGACGTCGACGCGATCGCCAACGCAGCCAATACGGACCTGAAGCACGGCGGTGGCGTTGCCGGGGCGATCGTTCGGGCGGGCGGCCGCGGGATCCAGACCGAGAGCGACCAGCTCGCCCCGATCGAGCTCGGCGAGGCGGTCTCCACGGGCGCCGGCGAGCTGCCGGCGAAATGGGTCATCCATGCGGCCACCATGCGCCTCGGCGGGCCCACCTCGGCCGAGATCGTCCGCAAGGCCACTGCCAGCACCCTCGCCACGGCGGAGGAGCTCGGCGCAAGATCGCTCGGCCTGGTCGCGTTCGGCACCGGCGTCGGCGGCTTCCCCCTGGAGGAGGCGGCGCGGATCGAGACGGAGGAGGTTCGCCGTCATCTGGCCGAGGGAAGCGAGCTGGAGCGGGTGGTGTTCTGCGTCTTCGGCGAGGAGGCGCGGCGCGCGTTCGAGGCGGCGCTGCAAACAGGCGCCTAGTGCCGCGTCCACCAATGTCGGTCCGTTTCTGACGAGCGAAAGCCGAGCGGGGCAAGGACGCAGGGAGCCGGCATAGCAGCGCTATGGCGGCGACCGAGGACGCAGCCCCGCGAAGACTTGCAGCAGTCAGAACGGGGCGTCCATTGGTGGACGGGGCACTAGTGAGGGATCAGCCGCACCTGGCGGGCGAAGTTCTCGGCGTCGATCAGGCGCAGGGCTTGTGACTTGGTGACGGCGAGGGTCGCGGTCGCATCGCCCGTGCCAAAACCCGAGAGGTCCCCGGAGCCGCCGTCCACGGACTGCGCCAGCGCGAGAAGCCGCAAGTCCTCGGCCGCGACGTAGGTGCGGCCCTCTCCTCCGCCCGGGCCCGGCTCGGTCGTGACGATGACGTCGACGCGGCTGCCGGCAGGGTCCCCGCCGCCTACCGCCAGCGCCTCGGCCCCGGTGACCGAGATCTCGACGGGCTTGCGGCCCGCGCCCAGCTGGGGGCCTCGGCTGTGGCGCCCGCCAGTCTCGCGCGGGCTCCGCAGCTGGCCGGCGAGGACGTAATCGCCAGCCGGAATCGCCGCCACGGGCACGCGTCCCACCGCCAGCTCCGGCTCCTTGAGCGCATCGGCCGGTGCGAACCGCTCTGGGATGCGGCGGACCTCCAGCCGCTTCCGGATCTCCGCCGGTCGCAGCGGGCGCCGGGCGGGCACTCGGAGACGGGCGACGACGGCCGGACGCAGCGGGCCGAGCTGGCTCTCCACGTCCGCCCGGTAGCCACCGGCGACGGCGGCCGCGAGGCCGGCACAGGCGAGCGCCGCGCAGCCGAACGCCCCCGCACGGGTGCGCCGGCTCACGCCGCAGCGCGAACGGGCGCCGCCCGGGCAGGCACCCCATCCAGCGCGGCGCTGCCCTCGATCGCCCGCGCCGCAACGGGCATGGGCTCCGCGGCGAGCGGCAGCTCGATGGTCGCGACCGTGCCGGCGGGCGATCGGTGGATCTCGAAGCTGCCCCCGTGCTCGGCGGCCACCGCGGACACGATCCGCAGCCCATGGCCGTGCCGCGGGTCGGCCCGGCGCGCCGCAGCGAACTGCGGCGGGCCGCCGTCGCACACGCCGATCCTCACGCCGTTGGCGCATATGGACGCGTCGACTGATACCCGCAGGCCGCCGTGACGCAGCGCGTTGTCGATCAGGTTGTCCAGTGCCTGAGCAAGCCGGTCGGGATCCGCCATCACCACCGCGGATCCCGCTCGCCAGCGAAGGACCAGCGAGCGGCACCCTACCGCGGCCATCGCCCGCCAGCGTTCCACCGCCGGCTGGACGACGCCACGGCAGGCGATCGGCCGGGGCGCGAAGCTCCGTGCGCCGCCGTTGATCTCCCGGTCCAGGTCTCCAAGGGCGGCGAGGGCCACCCGGATGGCGTGCGGTCCGGGGCCCTGGGCAGCGCCCGACGTGAGGACGAGCGCCTGGAGCGGGCGACGAAGCTCGTGGAGCGCCCGATTCAGCCCGACGCGGCGGCGAGCCTCGCGAACCCGGTCGCCCGCAATCGCAGCGGCGAGCGTCAGCCCGATCGGCCAGCCTCCTGTCGCAACCTCGGCGAGTGGGATCACGTCTGCCACAACCCCAGCGGGCCGTACCGCGCCCCTGCCAGTGCCGTCACGACGGTTGACGCCCCCGACTCCGGGCAACTAGGGTCGCCCCGTGCCCCCGGCCGTTGCTCCAAACGCTCGGTTTCGCATCCTCGCGATCGACGGTGGCGGGATCCGCGGCCTGATTCCGGCGCTGGTCCTCGCCGAGCTCGAGCGGCGCCTCCGCGAGGCCACCGGAAGGGAGGCGCGAGTGGCCGACCACTTCCATCTCTTCGCCGGCACCTCGACCGGCGGCCTCGTCGCGCTCAGTCTGACGGCACCTCATCCCGGTGAACCGGGGCACCCCAGGTTCAGCGCCGAGGAGCTGGCCAGCCTCTATAACGCCGACGGGCCCAGGATCTTCGGTTGGAGCCTGCACCGCGTTCTCGCCGTGAACGGCTATCTGGGGCCCAAGTACCCGCTCGACGGCTTGCGGCGCGCGGTCGAGAGCCGGCTCGGCGAGACGCGCCTTTCCGAGGCGCTTCGCGAGCTGGTCGTCACCTCCTACGACATGCACGGTCGCGAGCCGTTCTTCTTCAAGCGCTGGCGTGCGCGCGAGTCCGCCGAACGCGACGCGCCGATGGTCGATGCGGCGCTCGCCACCTCCGCGGCTCCGACGTACTTTCCCTCCCACGGGCTCGGCGAGCGGGCCCTGGTCGACGGCGGCGTCTACGTCGCCAATCCCACCGTCGCCGCGATCACCGAGGCCCTGAAACGGACCACGGATGAGCCTGGCGACCTGGTGCCGCATGACCTGCTGGTCGTCTCGCTGGGCACCGGGTCCCACGAGGCCGGCTTCGATCAGCGACGGGTCCGCCGCTGGGGCAAGTTGGGCTGGATCCTGCCGAAGGACCACGACCCGCCCCTGCTCGGCGCCATGCTGGACGGCCAATCCGACGCCACCGACCACTGGGCCCACATGCTTCTGAACACCGAGCCGGGCGACGCGCCGCCGGATCGAAGCGAGATCGGACGGGGCCCACGCTACTTTCGCCTCCAGGTCCCGCTGTCGGTGCCGATCGCGATGGACGACGCGAGCGAGACGGCCAGGGGCCTCCTCACCGAAGCCGCCGATCGGCTGATCGCCGACCACGACGAACGCCTGACTCAGATCGTCGAGCGGCTGGCACCGCTGGAGCGGCTGGCCCTCTAGGCGAGCCCCTCCCTCTCGTACTCTCGCAGGAAGCCCTCGAAGAGCCGCAGATGGCCCTGCTCGTCGTGGAGGATCTCGGTGACCATGTCCTGGGTGACCGGATCGACTTCATCCGTCCTTTCGACGATCGTGCTGTAGTGGTCGATCGCGCCTCGTTCGGCCTCGATCACGCCGCGGATGACGTGCACGATGTCGACCTGGTCGTCCGGAGGCTGGAGATACGACTGCTCCGGGCTGAACTCCTCGGTGCCCGGAACGACGCCGTACAGCTCCTTGATCCGCTGGGCGAAGAGCTTCGCGTGGCCAAGCTCCTCCTCGATGTCTGCCTCGAGCGACTCCTTGATCTCCTGGGCTCGGATCCCGTCCGGGTTCACCGAGTTGGCGATGTAGCTGGCCACGGTCTCGATCTCCATCCAGTAGGCCCGCTTCAGGAGCTCGACGATCTCCGCGCGCTCGTCCGCGCCTTCCGGGGCGGTGATGTCCGCGCCTGCCGTACCGGTTTCGGCCATTGCGTTCCTCCTTGCTGTCTATTGGTGGGCGAGTACCCGAATCGATGGGGCACGAACGCGGCCCGCCCTAGCGGTCAGGCCTCGGTGCCCAAGGCTACCCACCGCGAGCGAGAACGGCGAAGCGCCAGGCCTTCGCTCATACTGGGCTCCCAGTCGTGTCCCCAATCGGAAGCAGCCCACGTGCGAGGCCCGCGTTGATCGCGTAGGCAGCACGGGACCCGGCTGCCGCGGCGAGAACGGCCGCCTTCTTGTCGGTCGTCGCGTCGCCGGCGGCAAAGACCCCGGGAACGCTCGTCTGGCCATCCCCGTCGATGACCACCGCGCCCGTCTCGTCGAGCTCGCAGCCAAGCTGCGCCGGAAGGGTGCTCCGCGTGAAGGTCGGCACGAGGAATAGCCCGGCGCGATCGTCGGTCGAGCCATCGGCGAAGACGATCCGCGCCAGCTTGCCGTCCTCGGCCTCGAGTCGAGCCACTCGGTCATCGCGGACCGCGACGCCGGCCTGCCCGAGGCGCTCGGACTCGTCGGGGTCGAGATCCGAGCTCCCGTCGGTGAGCAGGACGATGTCGTCGCTAAGCGAGGTCAGGAGCATCGCGAGCCCTGCGGCGCCGACTCCGTAGGCGGCGAGCGGTCGATCCCGCACCTCCCAGCCGTGACAGTAGGGACAGTGGTAGGCGCCCCGGGCCCAGAGCTCGGCGACGCCTTGGATCGGCGGCAGCTCACACCCCATCCCGGTGGCTAGGAGCAGGACGCCCGCCTCGCTCGTTGTGCCGGAGACGCCGAGACTGAACCCGCGCGGCGTCGAGCGCGCCTCCTCGACCGCCGCCGTCCGCACCGTGACGCTCTCATAGGGGCGAAGCTGCTCCTGCGCGATCCCCCGCAGCTCGAGCGGCGGGATGCCGTCGTGGCCGAAGAGCCCGTGCACGCCGTCGCTCACGCCGTGGGCCGGCTCGCCGGCGTCCAGCAGCAGGACTCGGCGCCGCATGCGACCTAACACCAGCGCAGCGGCCAACCCGGCGGGTCCGCCGCCCACGATCCCGACGTCGGCCTTTGCCGTCAGCGCGGCTGGGGCACGATCCGGATGTAGGGTCGCGGCGCCTTCCAGCCCTCCGGGTAGGTCTCCTTGGCCTCCTCGTCGGAGACCGAGCCGGCGATGATCACGTCCTCGCCCTCTTGCCAGTTGACCGGCGTCGAAACCTTGTGCTCCGCGGTCAGCTGCAGCGAGTCGACGACCCGTAGCACCTCGTCGAAGTTGCGGCCGGTCGTCATCGGGTAGACGAGGATCAGCTTGACCTTCTTGTCCGGGCCGATCACGAAGACATTGCGGACGGTCTGGTTGTCGGCCGGGGTACGCGCCTTCGCGTCGCCGGAAACGTCCGCCGGCAGCATCCCGTACAGCTTGGAGACGCTGAAGTCGGCGTCGCCGATGATCGGGTAGTTGGGTGCCTGCCCCTGCGTCTCCTCGATGTCACGCGCCCACCCCTCGTGGTCGCCGGTCGAATCGACCGAGAGTCCGATGATCTTCACGTCCCTGCGGTCGAACTCGGGCTTGATCTTCGCCATGTAGCCCAGCTCGGTGGTGCAGACCGGGGTGAAGTCCTTCGGGTGCGAGAACAGCACCGCCCAAGAATCACCGATCCAGTCGTGGAAGCGGATTCTTCCTTCCGTGGTTTCGGCCTCGAAGTCGGGGGCCGTGTCGCCGATTTGCAGAGCCATCTTCTCTCCTCCCACTTGGTAATCCGGAGTTGATTTCTGGCACGACCACAGTAGCGCCAGCCATCGCAGTGTCTAGTGCATATTCACTTAAGGGAGATATGCCACAGCGGCAAGCGTCTGGTCGACTGCAGCCTCGGCTACCGTTTGAAGGGTGAGTGATGAGCTGCACCTGACCATCCGCTATTCCGACTGCCGGGGGAGGGCTGGATTACGGCCCAGGTCGCCGAGATTCCCGGCGCGATCAGCGAGGGCAAGACACGGGGCGGATGAGAGCTTGTCCGGAGGATCCTCCGATGGGGACAGCGAGTCGCTCACCCTGACCGTTTCCCCGTGAAGCGGCGGGACCTGGAGCGGCACCTGCGCGATCACGCCCGCTCGATTGAACCCGCTCAGTGGTCTATCAGCCGGTACCCCACGCCCCAGATGTTCACCACGTAGCGACCCGTTTCGGGGTCGAGCTTGCGGCGCAGGCGGGAGGCGTGGGAGTCCAAGGTGCGGGTGCGGCCCATCACGCGACGGAACCGCATACACCGAGGGCCGCCCCACGTAAGCGGCGGCCGCCAATCTAGGCTTGATCGCCGGCGCTGGCCTTACACGAGTGCTGGGTTCACGCGAAAGCGGAAGCGGGCGCAGCCGGCTTCAGGCTGTTGCACTCAGCTCGGCGGACCGTCCGTCTCGGCGCGAGATACTGAGTGGGCCATGTCGCAGGAGAACGTCCAGCTCGTCAAGGCCGCTCTCGATGCCTGGGCGAGAGACGGAGTCGACGCCGCCTTGAGCTACTGGACCGACGACCTCGATCATCGTGCTGTCGAGGGCGCGATCGACGATCGCGGCCCGATTCATGGGAAGGACGCCATGCGCGGGTACGCGGAGGATTGGCTCGAGACCTTCGATGACTTCAAAACCGAGGCGGTCGAGCTCATCGACGCCGGCGACGACCTGGTGATCGCGGTTCTGCGGGCCAGCGGGCGCGCAAAGCAAAGCGGTGTCGAGACCAACTTGACGTATGCGGTCGTCTACACCATCCGCGAAGGGAAGATCGCGCGTGGCCGCGAGTACTGGACCCGAGAGGAAGCCCTCGAAGCCGCCGGCCTCGGGCAGTAGAGCCCCGGCTCCCCCTTTTGCAATGCGCGACGAGGAGCACAGCGCCGGCTTGCCCTTGCATTATTTGCTTGACGCGATTCCGCTACGCCGGAGCGATTAGGCCATCCCGCCGCTTCCGCTCCACGCGAACTGGGCAGCGACGCCGCGGGCTGAAAGCAGGAGCGCGGGAAGGCGAAGCAGGAGTCCGGGACCGTGGTCGGCGTCTGCCTCCTTGTCGTCCAACCCAGGAGCCTCCTCGACCGAGCACGGTGCTCGCTTGCGTGAAAAGCGGGTGCGGGACCGTCGTCCGAGTCGATGGCGCCGGTCATGGCGTCAACGCTGGGCCGCACAGGCGGCCGCCCGCTCGAGCAGCGCCGCCCGCTGTCGGGAGCTCGCTGTCAGCAGCGCCGCCCGCTCGAACTCGGCCCGGGCCTCGTCGAGGCGGCCTAGCTTCTCGAGCAGGTCACCGCGCACACTGGGCAGCAGGTGGTAGCCGTCGAGAATGGGCTCCTCCCGCAGGATCTCCACGATCTCGAGCGCCGGCTGTGGCCCGTAGGCCATCCCGACCGCCACGGCGCGGTTGAGCTCGACCACGGGCGAGGGCTGGAGCTCGGCTAGACCGTCGTAGAGGGCCACGATCCGCTCCCAGTCGGTGTCCTCGGCCACGCGGGCGCGGGCGTGGCAGGCGGCGATGCCCGCCTGCAATGTGTACGGTCCGAGCGGGCCGCCGGTGGCGTAGGCGCACTCGATCGCCGCCAGCCCCCGGCGCACGAGGAGCCAGTCCCAACGCGAGCGGTCCTGGTCGAGGAGCAGCACTGGTTCGCCCGAGGGTCCGATCCGGGCGCGGGTTCGGGACGCTTGCAGCTCCATCAGCGCGACGAGCCCGTGGACCTCCGCCTCTGCGGGGAGCAGCGAGGCCAAGATGCGTCCCAGTCGCAGCGCCTCCTCCATCAGCTCGGGCCGGATCAGCTCCTCGCCTGCGGTGGCGGAGTAGCCCTCGTTGAAGATCAGATAGATGACCTCAAGCACCGAGGGCAGCCGCTCGCCAAGCTCGCCCTGCCCCGGCACCTCGAACGGCACGCGCGCCGCGGACAGCGTGCGCTTGGCCCGGACGATGCGCTGCGCGACGGTCGACTCGGACGTCAGGTACGCCCGCGCGATCTCCTTCGTCGTCAGCCCGCAGAGGAGCCGCAGGGTGAGCGCCACCCGCGCGTCGGTGGAGAGCACGGGATGGCAGGCGGTGAAGATGAGCCGCAGGAGGTCGTCGTCGAACGGGTCGTCGGCCGCGGCCGCGAGGTCCTCGATCTCCTCCGAACGGAGCTCGGCGTCGCGGCCGAGCTCCTCGGTCTTTCGCCGCTGGACCGCCGCGCGGCGCAGCCGATCGATGCCGCGATGCTTGGCCGTGGCCATGAGCCAGGCGCCAGGGTTGTCCGGAACGCCCGACTCAGGCCACTGCTCGAGGGCATAGACGAGCGCCTCCTGGGCGAGGTCCTCGGCGAGCCCGACGTCGCGCACCACCCGCGCGATGCCCGCGATCAGCCGCGCGGACTCGATCCGCCAGACGGCCTCGATGGTGCGTCTGACATCGCGGGTCGCCACCGTCCCAGCTACGCGTCCCCCTCGACCTGGGCGCGCAGCTCCCGCTCCTTCTCACGCAGCTCCGGCGTAAGCTCCTCGCCGAAGTCGTCCTCCTCGAACACCGGGCGGATCTCCACTGCGGCCCGCTCGAGCTCGCTGCTCGGCATGCGCTTCGCCCACTCGATTGCCTCGTCCATCGACTTCACCTGCCACAGCCAGTAGCCGGCAAGGAGCTCCTTGGTCTCAGCGAACGGGCCGTCGATCACCTTCCGCTCGCCTCCCTCGAGCCTGACGCGCACGCCCCTCGAGCTGGGATGAAGGCCCTCCCCGGCCAGCATGACCCCGGCCTTCACGAGCTCCTCGTTGTAGGCCATCATCTGCTCGAGCTCCTTCTGGCTGGGCATCTGCCCCGCCTCACTCTCCTCCGTCGCCTTGACCAGCACCATGACTCGCATTTCGTGGCTCCTCCTCTTGGTTGCGCTTGTCCTTCTACCAGCGCGTCGAGCGAGCGGGGCAAAAATCGACACGCGCCCAAAAA
>WNGA01000738.1_pt1 | contig 49862 bp, 45 predicted proteins | sample 5400061 | NCBI WGS metagenome assembly WNGA01 (sample SAMN13153366, study PRJNA577476) | soil metagenome | isolation source: 100 cm soil or saprolite under grassland replicate 2 | place: USA:California | collected 2016-06-15
CCGCGACCGGGCCCCTTGCTGTCGGCGCCGACCTCACCGCCGTGCAGGTGCACGAGGTGCCGCGCGATCGACAGGCCGAGTCCCATACCGCCATACGGTCGGGTCAGCGAGGCATCACCCTGGTAGAAGCGCTCCCAGACCCGCGCGAGCTGCTCGTTGCGCATGCCAACGCCCGAATCTGAGACCGTGACGCGCGCACGATCGTCATGCGCTGGATCGCGGCTCAGCTCGACCGTGACGCGGCCACCATCGGGCGTGAACTTGATCGCGTTGCTCACGTAGTTGCGCAGCACGTGTTGCAGCTTGTCTTCGTCGGCTCGCACCTGGCCGACCGCCTCGGCGGTCGATAACTGCAGTTCGATCTGCTTGCTTTCCGCGGCTCCACGGCAGCGCTCCACGACCCGCTGGACCAGCTCGCGCAGCTCGACCGGCCCGAGCTCCAGTCGCTCGGCGCCCGCCTCGAGGCGGGTGTAATCGAGCAGACCGTTCACCAGCTCGAGTAGCCGGTCGCCCGCGGCTCGGACATTGCCGACGTATTTGCCGGACCGCTCCGACAGCGGGCCACCCAGGCCGCGAATCAGCATGTCGGTGTAGCCAAGGATGGAGGTCAGCGGCGTCCGCAACTCGTGGCTCATGATCGCCAGGAACTCGTCCTTCTGGCGGTTGGCGTCGCGCAGCGCGTCCTCGGCGCGCTGGTTGGCGGTGTCGTCGCGCGCCACCATCGACAGACCCAGTAGGCGGCCCTCGGCGTCATGGATCGGCGCCAGGCTGGCGGCGATTTCGAGTGGCTCTTCGTCTGGTCGGTGGCCCTTGATGCGCGTCTGTAGCGGTGCGTCCTGGTCGAGCACCTGGCGGGCTATGGCGCTGAGCTGCGCATCGGGTGAGTCGAGCAGCGCCAGCGGCTGGCCGATGGCCTCGCTGGCGGGCATCCCAAAGAGGTGTTCCGCGGCGGCGTTCCACATGACGATGTGGGCGTGGACATCGGTGGCGAGAATCGCCTCGCCGGCCTGAGCGAGGATGGTCGCAAGGAGCTGATCGTTGACGCCCTTCGGCTGCTGGCGGCCCCGTGTTCGAGGCGCGACGCGGCGGCTCGGGACGGAGGGGCGACGGGTGCGCTCGACGCGAGCGCCGGCCTGGCGAATGCTGCGCGCCAACTGACGGCGGTCGTCAGTGACCTCGATGAGCTCGTAGCGGTCGCATACGAAGGGGTTGCGGATGAGCTCAGCGTTCAGCGCGTCGCGGTCGGCGGCCGTGGCGGCGAAAAAGATGCACGGGACGCTGGCGCCGAGGCGGCGAAGATCGCGCGCGACTTGCACCGGGTCGTGGATCGACGGACCGATACCGATGACGCCGTCGGGTGGCCTGCGGGTTGGGGCATCGATTCGCTCGACGGAGAGCTGCAACTCCCTTGCCGCCTGCGCGATCCGCGCACAGAAGGGCGAAGCAGCGGGCTCGATGAGCCATAGCCGGGTCGGCGCCGGGACGGCTTCGCCGCCCCTCAACGATATCGGTGACGCAACCTCAGTAGACGATTGTGACTGGCCCGAACCCACGAAGCGGTACGTAGGACGGCAAGATCAATGCCACCTGGCGCCCATTCTCCCCGGAGAGTTACTTGCTCTTGAGGGCGGTGAGGTCGGGGATGAGGATGACGTCGCCGGCGCGGACGCTGGCCACGGTCAGGTGGCTCACGGTGGCGATCGTGTCGGAGGACACGCCCGTGCGGGCGGCGATCTGATCCAGTGTCTCGCCGGGCTGCACGCGGTACAGCCAGCCTGATTGGTTGGGGATGGTCAGCAGCTGGCCGACCTGCAGTCGGTCGGGATTGTGCAGACCGCTGGCATTCGCGACGCTGGCTGGCGAGACGCCGTACATCTCGGCAACGAACTTCACCGTGTCACCGGGCTGCACGCGATACGCGGTGAACGGGCCGGTGGCTGGCGACGTCGAGGCTTGAATCGCGGTACTGCCACTGGCAGAAGCCGTCGCAGCGCCCGCGGCAGCGGTGCCAGGTGTCGGAGCAGCAGCCGCGCCGGGGGCCGAGGAGCCGATCGCCGCGGTAGGCGCGGAAGTTGCCACAGCTGGTGCGGGGATGGCTTGCGTTGTGAGCGCGGGAGCGGGCGTCGACGTGGCCGAAACGGTCGTTACTACCGTCGTTCCGGGCGCGGCCGCGCGGGGCGCATTCGGGGAGCCGGCGCCACTGCCGAATGGCCATTCGCTGGCTACCACTGCCGCGACCACGGGAATCAGACCGATGAGCGGCAGCAGCAACCACCCTCGTCGGCCGCGCGTCCGCGCCGACTCCACAACTTGTGGTTTGCGGGGGAGTGGCGGTTGGTAAGCCCGTGGCACTCTTGGGGGGCCCAGTTACCATGCTGAGCGTACCGCACGTCCCTGTCCGACCGGAAGAGGGATGTCAAGACCAAAACTGGTCAAGATGAGCGGACCTTGGGGGGCCTCGAGGTGATCGTCGCCTGGACCGGGCATCGGGCTGACCTGTTCCTGGATAGCGACGCGGCGCACACAGCCGTGGCCGATACGGCACACGAGGTGCTGCGTTCCGGTCGCGTCCAGCGTTTTCTCGTCGGTGGGCAGCGGGGGGTCGATACGTGGGCCGCTGAGGCCGCGCTTGACCAACACGTGCCGTTCACCTTGATCCTGCCGCTGACCGTGGACGCGTTCACCGCCGAGTGGCAGGCGTCCGACCGGCGCGTGCTGGAAGAGCACCTGCAGCGCGCGGAGCAGGTGCGCGTGGTTGGTGGCCCGCCCGAGTCCGCGTACCGAGAGCGTAACCGGCTGTTGGCCGCGTCGGCGGATGTGCTCATCGCGGTGTGGACCGGGCGCACGGGCGGCGGAACCGCCGAGACGGTCGCCTTCGCACATCAGCTTGGCACACGGGTACACGAGGTGCGGTTGGCCGCGTCAGCGGCATCGGCGTTCGCCGCTGGGCGCGGCATCTAGGATCGGCGCAAGTGCCCGGCCGTGCAGAGTTCCCCGACACGGACGAGGAGCTTCTGGCAGCTTGCCTGCGTGGCGATCAGGCAGCCTGGGATGCGCTGATCGAGCGCTATTCCGCGCTCATCTACTCCATACCGTTGAAGTACCACCTGTCCGAGGCCGACGCCGCCGATGTGTTCCAGTCGGTGTGCGTCACCTTGCTCGAGAAGCTCGGCTCGATTCGCGATCCGCGCGGTCTGCCGGCCTGGATCATCACGACCACGACCAGGCAGTGCTGGGCCCACCAGCGGCAGCGAACCCGCGAGCTCGGCCGCACCACCGCCGGCGAGCTAGCGCTCGAGGACGAGCCGCCTGATCCCGACCCGCTGCCGGATGAGGAGGTGCTGGCGCTCGAGCGGCAGCACCTGGTGCGCAGCGCGGTCAGTCAGCTCCCGGCGAATTGCCGGCGATTGCTGGAGGCGCTGTTCTCCGACGCGTCCAACCAGCTCTCGTACCAGGAATTGGCCGACGTCATGGGCGTGCCGCTGAACAGTCTCGGCCCGACCCGAGCGCGCTGCCTGGCGAAGCTCAAGAAGACGCTGGACGAGGTCGGGTTCTGAACGAGCGCGCGCTCGCCGCGAAACCAACCACCTCATCCCGCCCGCGGCCCCCCGCCACCGCCCTCAGCGTACGCAGCAAGCGTCACGCGAACCGTCATGGCGATTCGCTGGAGCGTCACGCCAACCGTCAGGGCAATGTCACAATCCGGCGCACTTTCGAGAAATTGGTCCGCGAAGCGATTTCCGAGAATGTACTTTTCGCAGGTGAGACTCGCTCTTTGGTAGTGAGGTCGATGCAAAGGACACCGCTGCCGTGACACGAGAACGAGGCAACCCTGATCCGGCCTGGATCGTCGATGTACGCGCGCTCTGGGCGCAGGGCGGCCTGGTCGAGCCACCCGCCTGGGTTCGGGAGCGAGCCGAGCGGCTCTTCGGCGCTCGGCCCACGGCGGTTCCGAGTTCGAACGCGCTCTTGTCACGATTGCGGGCAAGTCTGATCTTCGATTCTCGCTGCCAGGGCCTGGGCGCGCCTGTCGGCGTCCGTTCGGGCGTCGTCACGGGGGCCACACGACCAGGTCCCTGGCAACTTCTCTATCGTGGCGGGGACGTCGACGTGGATCTGCTGGTGCGGCCAAATCAAGATGGTCGTACCAGTAATGTGCGCGGTCAGGCCTTGTCGCTGGTCGGCGCCTCGATCGGCGCCGGCGTGGTTGAAGCGATGCCAGCGGATTTGCCGCGCCAACTGGATGTCGACGATCAGCCGCCGGTACGGCGCTCAGCCGTCGCACCGAGCGGCGAGTTTGCGTTACCCAACCTCGAACGCGGCCGATACGACATGTTGCTTCGCTTCGGGGCACACGAGATCGAGCTGAGCGACGTCGAGCTCTAACTTGGCGGTACTTGCGGAAGCGCTGCAGACACGCGGCGCGCCGAGCCTGGATGAGCTTCTCCAACGTGCTACGGCGCGAGCGCTGGCCAGCCCGCGCGAGGCCCTAGCCGATGCGGCGCAGGCTGTCGCGCTCGCCGATGCCAGTGGGGAAGCCGCGTGGCAAGCGTCGTCCCGCCAGCTGCGCGGCGACGTCCACCGCATGCTCGGCGAGCACGAGGCGGCGCTGACCGATTACATGCACGCGGCGCGTCTGTACCGCCGCGCGAGCCGCCCGGGCGATGCCGCTCGCAGCGACGCCAGCGCCGTCGACTGCCTCAGCAATCTTGGTCGCTTCACCGAGGCGCTACGCCTCGCCGCGCGGGCGCGGCGCGTGTTCCGCCGCCAGGGTGAGTCGCTGCGCTCGGCGGTCCTGGACGAGATTATCGGGCTGGTCTATTTCCGACAGGACGATCACGCGCGCGCGCTGCGGATGTACGACCGCGCGCGACCGGTCGTCGCGGCGGCTGGCCGCGCGCAGGATCTGGCGGCGCTGAACTTCAACATGGCCGGTGCCTTGTGCAACATGGACCGGCTCGCCGAAGCCGAGGTCCTGTATGAGGCCGCTCGCTCCTACTACGCCGCGCAGGGCGCGGATGCCGGTCTGGGGCGCGTCGACCTGAACCTGGCGGGGCTTGCCTATCGCCAGGGTCGGTACGGCGCCGCCATCGACCTCCACCGCCGGGCCGGCGATGTATTCGATCGCCTCAATAGCCCCGCGCTGGCGGTGCTCACTCGCCTCGAGCTGGCCGAAACCTACCTGGCGCTGAACCTGCTGGACGAGGCCGCGGCGCTCAGCCAGGAGCAGCTGATGGTGGCGTGCGAGCTGGGTTTGCCCAATGAACAAGCGCGCGCGCAGTTCAATCTATCCACGGTGCGTGGTCGGCTGGGCCACGTGGATGCGGCGCTGTCGGGTCTGTTGGACGCCGAGGCGGTCTTCGCCCGCCACAACAACCTGCTGTGGCGTGCGCGGTGCGGCCTCGCGCGTGCGACGCTGCTCATCGCCCGCGGGGAGCGCGAGGATCTGAGCGAAGCATTCATGCTTGCGCGCCGCGCGGAGCGTGTCTTTAGTCGACTGGGGCTACCGAGTCGGCAGGCCGCGGCTAGCGTGGCGATCGCGCGAGCGCAGCTCAGCCGCGGTCGAAACGTGGCCGCCGAGGAAGCGGCGCGGATGGCGCTGAGTCTGGCCGAAGGGCTGGGTGTGCCGTGGCTGCTGTTCGAGGCGCACTACACCCTGGGTCGAGCGCTGCGCGCCGCTGGCCAGAACGAGCGAGCCTACGCCGCGTACTGGTCGGCCGCCGATGCACTGGAGCGCGTGCGCTCGGAGCTCCGCCCCGAAGAGCTGCGGGTGTCCCTGGTCAGCGACAAGACCGAGGTCTACCAGGAGCTGGTCCTGCTGTGCCTCGAGCGATCGGCGGTCGATGAGGCGCTGCAGCACGCTGAGCGCGCCAAGTCCCGAGCGTTCTCGGAGCGGCTCTCGGGCTCGGTCGACGTGCTGGTCGATCCGCAGGTGATCGGCACGACCGATGCCGCGGTGCTCGACCGCATGCGGCGGCTGCGCGACGAGCTCGTGTGGCTGTATTCGCGGCTAAGTGAAGGCGACGCCGGTGTCGGCGGGGCGCGCGAGTCGGCGACTGCCAACGCGGGGCAGGTCCAACGCATGCGGCGGACCGTTGCCGCGCACGAGGCAGAGCTGGTGCGCCTGCACCGCCGCTTGCAGCCGGCCAGCCGACCACAGGCCGCGGCCCTTGGTCTTGGCGGTGACGCGGTGGGGGCTGGTAACGCGGTCGCCAACCTGCGTCGCAAGCTGCCGCACGGCAGCGTGGTGCTCGAGTACTTCCAGGCCGGCGACGAGCTGGTGCTCTTCGTCTTCGACCGCACGCGGCTCACGGGCCATCGGTTGGGGCCGGTCAGCCACGTCAACGACCTGGTCGATCGACTGCGCTTCCAATTCAGCAAGTTCGGCCTCGGCGAGGACTACATCCACGCCCACGGGCCGGGCATGTTGAACCAGACCAACGACCTGCTGTCGGAGCTGTACGCAACGTTGATCGATCCCGTCGCGGATGAGCTCGTCGCCGCGCAGCGGCTCATCGTGGTGCCACACGGGCTGCTGCACTATCTGCCCTTCCACACGCTCACAGACCCGATGGGGACGCCGCTGGTCGAACGGCTCGAGGTGTCGTATGCGCCGAGCGCCGGCGTCCTCGCCTCGTGCTATGAGCGACCGGCACTGCCAGAGGGGCCAGGCCGGCGGCTGCTCATCGGGGTGCCAAATGAGGCGATCCCGCAGGTCCAGCGTGAGCTCGAGGCACTGGCGCCGTTGTTCGGGCCGGGCAGTGTGTTCCAAGGCGAGGATGCGACCGAGTACGCGTTTCGCCGGCACGCGCCGGAAGCCGACATCATCCATCTCGCCTCCCACGCCGTATTCCGCGAGGATAATCCGCTGTTTTCGGCGATTCAGCTGGCCGATGGTTGGCTGTCGCTGTACGACCTCTACAGTTTGCGCTTGCACGCGTCGCTGGTCACGCTGTCAGCGTGTGACACTGGCCTAAGTCAGGTGCTTGCGGGAGACGAGCTTGTTGGGCTCGCACGGGGGCTATTCCAGGCAGGTACCGCGTCAGTGGTAGTGAGTTTGTGGGCGGTCAATGATGCATCGACGGCGCTGTTGATGGACCACTTCTATAGCGAATTGGAACAGGGACATCGACCCGCGGCAGCAATGCGCGCTGCTCAATGCAACGTTCGCCGAAAGTACCCGCATCCATACTACTGGGCCCCGTTCCTGGTGATTGGTCGACCCTGAGTGGAGGAGGGAGGGAGGTGCGCTACTATTTGTTGTGCGGTACGTAACGACTGTGTGTCAAAAGTACACGGTTCAGATACGTTTTGTTTCACGACATGGTCTTGGAGGAGAGGATCACGCCGCTGCGCATCACATGAGGGGGCGTTGAGATGAAGGCGAAAAAGACGTTCGTGCGAGTGATACTCGCGTTATGGCTGGTGGCGCTCGTCACACCGGTCGAGGCCGACCGGGCAACGGGCGGAATGCCCAAGATCCAGCAGCCAACCGACGGCTCAGGGATGCCGCCGATCGTTCCGGGCTAAGCGTTTCTTACGTTGGTTCCGGACGCCTGGTTCAACAACCAGGTTGCCCCGTTCACCAGACCCTCGATTACCAACATCCATATCCCGAAGGGCAGCATCACCAGCCCCAGGATGCCGTCGACAATGCCCCACGTGAACCGCCGTGGGTGCGATCGACTGCTCACGCGTGTCTCGGGTCGTACTACGTCCAGCATCGTGGCGTTAGTGTCTGCAAAGGTGGTGCCACGCCAGCGCGGCGCATCCTAGGCGGGGAGCACCACCATGTGGGCGACGGTTTCGGACGGCTCCAGTTTGAAGCCGGTCAGGCCCTTGCGATCGCGGGCGATGAGCGGCAGCCGGTCTGGCACCACGCGCGAAGTACGGCCCGTGCTGCTGATCAGCAATGCGTCCTCGTCCGAGGCGAGCACCGCGGCACCCACCAGCTTGGCGCCAGCCAACTGCATGGTGGTGACGCCGCCGGTGGCGCGGCCCTTCCTTGGATACTCGCTCACGAGGCTGCGCTTGATGAGGCCGCTCGTGCTCGCTACCCACAGAGCGCGCTGGTCGCCATCGCCCAGCCAGTCCGCGCCGACCACTGAGGCGCCGCGCGCCAGGCCGATCGCCTGGACACCCTGCCCGACGCGGCCGACCGGTCGGAGATCGGCGTCAGCGAAGCGCAGCGTCTTGCCATCAGAAGTCGTGACGAAGTAGTCACCGCCGCCGGGGCTGATCAGACCGCGCACGATGGCGTCGTTGCCGAGCAGCCGCAGATCGGGCGAGCCCTTCTCGTCGATGCGCAGATATTCGGACAGCGCCGATTTCTTGACCTTGCCCTCGCGCGAGAAGACCACCAGGAACACCTCTTCGGAGAACGCGCCCACCGGCACGATCGCCACGACGCGTTCTCCCGGATCGAGGCTCAGGAAGCTCCGCACCACCTCCGACTTGCCTGCGCGCGTGGTCTCGGGGATCTTGGCGACCCGCACGGACGCGACGCGGCCCAGTGAAGTGAGGCACAGCAGGTAGTCGGTCGTGGCGGCGGCCACGAGGCTGAGGATGCGCTCGTCACCCCGCACCGTGCCGGCGTTGGTCTTGCCCGCATAGGTATTCAAGGGCATCGCCTTCAGCCCACCGTCCGCGGTCAACGCGACCAGCACCGGCCGGCTCTCGATCGCGCTCCGCACCTCAGCCACTGGCGCCGCGGCATGAGCATCGCTGAGGATCGCGGTGCGCCGATCGTTGCCGAAGTCATTGATGATGGACTGCATCTCGTCTTTGAGCAGCGCGACCATCTTCGGCTCATTCGCCAGCAGGTCCTCCAGATAGGCGATCGTGCCCTGCAGGTCCTTCTTCTCGGCGCGATAGCCAGCGAGATCCATCCGCGTGACCTGCGCCAGGGTCATGTCGCTGATCCGCTGCGCCTGGATGTCGCTCAGCTTGAACCGGCTGATGAGCTGCGCTCGAGCGGTCGCGCGATCCTTGGCTGCCTGAAAGATCTTGACAATCTCGTCGGCGTGGACGGCGCCGACAATCAAGCCTTCGACGAGGTGCAGGCGTTCACGAGCGCGCGCGAGGTCGTACTCGCTGCGGCGCCGCAGCACGTTCAGCTGGTGCTCGTTGTAGCGACGCAGCAGCTCCACCATGCCGACGGTGCGCGGTGTGCGCGCCGGCTCGTTCTCGGCGCCGAACAAAAACGTCATCTGCACTGAGAAGCTGGTCTGCAGGCTGGTGTGCTGGTACAGCTGGGTCAGCACGTCAGTGGGGTTCGCCTCTTTGCGCAACGGCAGCACGATGCGCGTGCCGTTCTGATCGCTCGACTCGTCGGGGATGTGGCCCTCGAAGACCAGCCCCGACAGCTTGCCGTCGTTGAAGGCCTTGGCGATGCTGGTCTTGACGTTGGCGCGACCGACAAACGGCACCTCGGTGACGATGAGGCGGCGGCCGCGCTGATCCTCCTCGAGTTTCGCGGCACCGCGGTGGATGATGCGGCCCCGACCGGTGGCCAGATACTCGCGGATGCCTTCGTCACCCACGACCGTGCCGCCGCTCGGGAAATCCGGGCCTTGCACGTAGTTCATGAGCTCGAGGACACCCATTTGCGGCTGGTCGAGGAGGGCGGTGCAGGCGTTGAGCATCTCGCGCAGGTTGTGCGGTGGCACCCGGGTGGCGAAGCCGAGACCGACGCCGTCCTGGCCGTTGACGGCCGGCGGCACGCGCGCTGGGAGGTAGTACGGCTCGACGACTTTCGGGTCCTGCTTGTACGTCGGCACCAGCGGCACGGTGTCCTTGCCGATGTCGCGCAGCATGACCTCGCCGATGTGCGACAGGCGCATCTCCGTGTAGCGCATCGCCGCCGCTGGATCGTCGTCGTCTGAGCCGAAGTTGCCCTGGCCATCGATCAGCGGGTATCTGAGCGAGAAGTCCTGCGCGAGCCTGACCGCCGCGTCGTAGATGGCCTCTTGCCCGTGTGGATGCGCCTGGCCCATGACCGTACCCACCACTTCGGCGGACTTGACGGTTTCGTGCGAGGCATCCCAGCCCATGCGGTACATGAACCACAAGATCCTGCGCTGCACTGGCTTCAAGCCGTCGCGCGCATCAGGAATCGCGCGTGCGTTGGAGGAGACGCCGTACTCCGCATAGGAGTTCTGAATCGCGGAAGAGAAATCTTCCTGGCGGATCTGCTCGGTGTCGAAAGCCATCTACGTTACACGTCCAGATCGGTGCGCCGCGCAGCTTCCGCCAGGAATTCGCGGCGGGCTTCGGGCCGCGATTCGTCCATGAGATCAGCCACTACCTGTGCCGCGATATCAGCCTCTTCGAGCGTTATTTGTTTCAGGGTGCGTGTCGCAGGATGCATGGTTGTTTCGCGCAACTCTGAGGCAGTCATCTCGCCCAGACCTTTGTAGCGTTTGACAGGCGAAGTACGTGCGTCAGGCGTGCGGCTCATGAACTTTCGCAGCGCATCGTCGTCGGTGAGCCAGACGACGCGGCCCTTGTGTTTCACCGAATACAGCGGCGGCATCGCCACGTAGACCTTGCCGGCTTCGATCAGGCCCGGCGTCTCCTGGTAAAACAGCGCGAGTAACAAGGCGCGGATGTGGCCGCCGTCGACATCGGCATCGGTCATCACGATGAGCTTGTCGTACTTGCATTTGTCGATGTTGAAGGCGCCCCGGACACCCGTGCCGATCACCGACGCAAGGAGTGCGTACTCCTTGTTGAGCTGTAGCCGCTCGGGTCGGGCGTTGATGACGTTGATCGGCTTGCCGCGCAGCGCCAGGATCGCCTGGTACGAGGCGTCGCGGCCCTGCTTGGCGTTGCCGCCGGCCGACTGGCCCTCGACGATGAACAGCTCGGCGCGGTCTGGATCAGTGGTGCTGGCACGCGCGAACTTGGACGTATCGAGGTCAACCGTTTCAGTGCGTTTTTGACCAGTGCGCGCCAGTTGCTCCTCAGCCTGCAAGCGGTTGGCGAGCTTCTGATCGTCCAGGATCTTCTTCAGCCAGTCGCGGGCGTGCGCGGGCCGGGCGTCGAACCACTCTTTGAGGCCCTCGTTGACGACGGAGCGGACGATGCCTTCGACCGGTGCGTTGTTGAGCTTGGTCTTCGTCTGCCCCTCGAACTGGGGATCCTTGAGCTTGACGGAGATCGCCGCGACCAGCCCCTGCTGGATGACTTCGGCCTTGAAGGCTTCCTTGTCGCGGTTCTTGATTACCCCGAGCTTGGCCGCGTAATCATTGGCGACCCGCGTCAGCGCGGCTTTGAAACCGCGCTCGTGGACTCCGCCTTCAGGTGTGCGGACGGCGTTCGCGAACGAGTGCAGGTCGAGCTTGTAGCCGCGGTTCGGCAGCAGCGCGACCTCGACGTGGATCTCTTCGCGCAATTGCTGGAACGTGATGGGTTTACTGAAGAGCGGCTCGGCGCCCGGTGGTGTCGCCTGGCGGACGAACTCCGCCAGGCCCTCTTTACTGTGGAACGTACGGGTGACGATCGCGTCGGTCTCGTCGTCCCAGACGCTCAGGTGCAGCATCAGGCCGCGGTTCAGGTGCGCCGCTGCCTGCAGGCGCCGCTCAATCAGCTCGCGCGGGTAGTACACGTCGTGATCGAAGATCTCGCGGTCGTACCGCCAGCGCAGCTTCGTGCCGTGCTTCTTGGGCGATGCCGGCTCGATCACGTGGGGTTTCGGCTTGCCGCGGTCGAAGCGCTGCGAGAAATGCTGGCCCTCGCGCCAGATGTCGAGCTCGAGCCACTCGGAGACGGCGTTGATGATGGTCGCGCCGACGCCGTGTAGACCGCCAGCGGTCTTGTACGCGCCCTCAGCGAACTTGCCGCCCGAGTGCGGCACCGTCATCAGCACGGTCGCCGCGGGCAAGCTCTTGCCCGCGTACTTCATCGGGTCGAACGGCATCCCCCGGCCGTGGTCCTCGACGGTGACGACGCCGTCCTTGTCGACCTCGACGGTGATCTCGGTGCCGTTGCCGGCGACGGCTTCGTCGACCGCGTTGTCGAGCGCTTCCCACAGCAGGTGGACCAGCCCGCTGGTGCTGGTCGAGCCGATGTACATCGCCGGCCGATGGCGAATCGCCTGGAGGCCCTCCAGGACCTGGATATCGCGCGCGGTGTAGTCACCACCCGAGCGCGAGATGTCCTCGGTGGCCTTGCCATTGCTTCGCGTGCCGACCGTTGTCGGGCCCGTCGGGGCCATAGTCAGAAGATACCCGTGCAGCGCATCAGAATCCCGCCCTGTAACACGACTGTGAGTATAGAACAGGTGTTCCTGGACCGGTAGATCCGCTAGCGACGCAGACGTGGCGGCGTATCGTTGAGCGTATGCACGTGACCGTGGACTTCGACGTCGACGTGCCGATGCGCGATGGGACGCGCTTGCGGGCAAATGTGTATCGGCCCGAGGGAGAGGGCCGCTGGCCGGTGCTGCTCACCCGATTGCCGTACGGCAAGGATTTGCCCATCGGCAGTGGGCTGCTGGACCCGGTGCAGGCAGCTCGGCGCGGGTATGTCGTCATGATCCAGGACACCCGTGGGCGCTTCATGTCCGAGGGTGAGTTCCGCCCATTCGAGAGCGAGGCCAAGGACAGCTTCGATACGGTCGCCTGGGCGGCTCAGCAGCCGTATTCAGATGGCAATGTGGGGACCTTTGGCGCGTCCTACTTCGGGTTCACCCAGTGGGGCGCGGCAGTGGAGCAAGCTCCAGCGCTCAAAGCCATGGTGCCGTTCGTCTCACTCGGCGAGCCGCTCGACGGCGTCGCCTTTCGCGGTGGCGCGCTCGAATTTGGCACAGCCGCCAGCTGGGGGCTCATGATGGGCCTCGACCAGCTGGTGCGCCAGCACCGCACCGATCCACAGAAACTGGGCGCCGCCATTGTGGGCCTGTGCCGCGAAATGGACGCACTCGGCACCGAGGGGTACTGGTCGCTGCCACTAGGCGAGTTCGAGCCGCTGCGGCGCCAGCCGGTGTCGCCGATGTTCTTCGAGCGCATCGCCGATCCGTTGAACCCCGAGCGGCTGGCAGTGGTCAGTATGCGCGACAAGTACGCGAAGGTGAACGTCCCCACGTTCAACGTCGGCGGCTGGTTCGACATCTTCCTGAGCAGCACGATTCGCAGCTTCAACGAGATGCGGCGTCAGGGCAAGCCCACCAAGCTGCTCATCGGTCCGTGGACCCACGTCAGCCGTGGGAGTCTGACAGGTGATCTGAACTTCGGCTTCGGGTCGCAGCTCAGCTTCATCAACCTGCAGATGGACTTCGGTCGACTGCAATTGCGCTGGTTCGACCACTGGCTGAAGGGCATCGACACGGGCATGATGGCCGAGCCGCCGGTGCGCATCTTCGTGATGGGCGCCAACGTGTGGCGTGACGAGCAGGAATTCCCGCTCGCGCGCGCCGCGGCGACGCCCTTCTACTTGAGGAAGGATGGCCAGCTTAGTCGCGCTGCGCCCGCTGTGGGAGAGCCGAGCGACTGCTTCGTTTACGATCCGGCCAACCCCGTGCCCACGCTCGGTGGCGCGACGTTGCTAACGCCGGAATTTCCGCCCGGGCCGCTCGACCAGCGCGAGATCGAAGCGCGGCCCGATGTGCTCACGTTCACCACCGAGGTGCTGCGCGAAGACACGGAGGTCACCGGCCCCGTTGAGGTCAAGCTGTGGGCATGCACGACCGCGCCCGCGACGGACTTCGTCGCGCGACTCGTGGACGTCTTCCCCGATGGACACGCGTACAACCTCACCGACGGCATCATTCGCGCCGAACGGCTCGAGCCGAATCGCCCATACGAGCACACGATCGATCTGTGGGCGACCAGCAACGTGTTCAAGGCTGGCCATCGCATCCGCCTGCAGGTCACCTCGAGTTGTTTTCCGAGGTGGGACCGCAACCCCAACACAGGCAAGCCGCTCGGCAGTGACGCCGAGCTGCGGACCGCGCAGCAAACGATCGTGCACGATGCCGAGCACGCCTCGCACGTGGTCCTCCCGTTGGTGCCGCGCGCCTGACGGGCACTCCCGTTCACGAGCCAAAGATTTAACAGTCTGATAGCAACGCGCGCCGCTCCTGGTGCGTGAAGCAAGCATGAGCAAACGATTTCTCACAGCGATCGCCGCGGGCAGCGCGCTGTTGCTCGCGAGTGTGCCGGCCGCGTTCGCCTGGCAAGGCCCGATCGCCGACGGCAACCCCGATATAGACCACGACAGCCCGACGGGCTATTACATCTGGCATAACGACTCCGGGTTCCATTTGCGCACCCATGGGCCAAATGCCCGACACGACTTTGTGGCGCGCTTGCACACCGATGGCACGTTCGAAGACGTGGACGTGGTCCGCCTCGAGGAGCGCGATAACGTACAGGTGCTCGATGGTGGGCACGAGCTGCTGATCGAGTTCCATACGTTCGACTTCACCGATGGGGTGAACTTCCGCATCAACGGCGGCGATCATCTGCGGTTTGCGCTGCGGCTCGACGGCCGGCTGATTTCACCCGAACGGATCTTTCTCGGTCCGAACGGTGATCATCCTGACGACAATCCATTCGTTGTCGATAGATAAGTAGTACCCATTCGCGGGCCCAGTACCCACTTGGGGCAGAGCGCCCGCTCGGGAGCACCAGTACCCACTCGCGGGCCCAGTACCCACTTGGGGCAGAGCGCCCGCTCGGGAGCACCAGGAGGCATTCATCTATGCGAAAGCGAAAGATACTCATTGCCGCGGCCGGCGCCGCGGCGCTGCTCGTGGCAACCATCGGCTTCACCTATGCCCAGACCGCGCCGTCGAAGGCCGAGCAGCACCGAGCGGTGATCGACGTGGCCGCCAGCAAGCTCGGCGTCAGCGGCGACCAGTTGGAGCAGGCGCTCAAGGAAGCACGCAAGGACCTCGGCCCCAAGCCGGGCGCCAAGATCGCCAAGGTCACTCGGGATGAGCTGAACGTCGCCGCCAAGGCGCTCGGCCTGGCCGATGCCAAGGCGCTCCGCACGGAGCTCGCCGGCACTACGCTCACCGCGGTGGCGCAGATGCACAACGTGCCAGTTGCCACGGTGGCCAACGCGATCAAAGCGGATATCGACGCCAAGATCGATGCGCTGGTTACGGCCGGCAAGCTCAAGGCGGACAAAGCGGCTGCGATGAAGACCAAGGCGCACACCAAAGTCGATGCGCTGATGACGCACGAGTTCAAAGCCCGCGCTTCATCCTGAGGCGAGCCTGCGCCTGTCCTCGAGCGAAGCGAAGGATGCCGAAGGCAAAGGGGCATGTCATCCTGAGGCGAGCCTGCGAGCCGAAGGATCTCAGCGTGGAAGCCGAGATCCTTCGCTCCGCTCAGGATGACAAGCAGCAAGCCGAGATCCTTCGCTCCGCTCAGGATGACACAATAGGCGACGTTGGCAGTCGAGCAACCGTGGTCGTCGACTGAACTTGTCGAACGCTGGCGGCAGGGCGCGGCGCGTCGAGCGCGCGCCCTCGGGCCAGCCACCGAGCGCATGCTCGACCTGGCTGGGCTGCGGCCTGGCCAGCGCGTACTGGACCTCGCCGCGGGCACCGGAGATCAAACGCTGCTCGCGGCGAAACGCATCCTGCCAGGTGGCTCGGTGCTGGCAGTCGACATTTCGGCCTCGATGCTCGAGGGCGCGCAGGAAGCCGCGCGTGAAGCGGGACTGAAGAATGTCGAGACGCTGGTCAGCGATGGCTCGCAGCTGAAGCTTCCTCCGGCGAGCTTCGACGTCGGGATCTGTCGCCTGGGGCTGATGTTCATGCCCGACCTGCAGCGGGCACTCCGCGCCGTCAAAAGCGCGTTGAAACCGAACGCGAGCTTCGTGGCGCTGGTCTGGTCGGCGCACGAGCGCAACCCGAGCATGGGTATCCCCATCGAGGTGGTGCGCGAGCAGCGCGGGTTGCCGTCACCTCCGCCGCCGATCCTGCAGGCCTTCTCGATGGGCGCGCCGGGCACACTCGACCGCGCGCTCGAGCAAGCGGGCTTTCGGAATGTCCACGTCGAGGCCGTGGACGTGGAACGCCGATCGGCGTCGCTGGACGAGGCCATGGCCGCGTTGACTGCGGTCGTCGAGCTACTCGGCCAGCTGCCCGTTGCGGAGCGGGCGCCGCTCGAAGCCGAGATAAAGCGCCGCTTCAGCGCGTACCAGCAGCCAGATGGCGCCGTAGTCCTGCCCGGCCAGGCATGGCTCGGTCATGGAGAGTGTTAGGATCAACGTCGATGGCCGGCCTCGCGATCGCCTACGGTCTGGTGGTCTTCATCGGCGGGGTGCTATTCGCGTTCGGCCTGATGGGTGACCAGAAGCTGCTGATCGGCGCGGGGCTGCTGGTGCTGGCGCTGTGCGCCATTTTCGGCGTGCAGCCCGACTTCCCCGTGCGCCGTCGCGGCGACTGAGTCCTCGGTCCGCGGTCGACCGCGACGCATCACGACGACCAGCACCAGGAACGCCAGGAGTAACGCGAACAGCAGCGGACCGACCACGTCGACGTCGCCGCTGCTCTGCGCCGGTGGGGCAGTGTTCTCGAGGTCGAGCCGCACGATGCCGTCGTTGGCGAGCGCGTACAGCGACGTCGTTGGGATACCAGGCGCGATCGCCAGCTGCCGCGGTGCGATGTCGATCGCGAGCGACGCCGGACCGCCGAGCTCGCCCAACACGTCGCCTGTGGGGCTGAAGGCGACGATGCGCCGCCGCTCGCTGTCGGGCGCGTACAACCTGCCCTCGGCATCCGCGGCCACGCCGAAAGGCCGAAAACCGATGGGAAACTCGCCGATGGCGGTGTAGCTGGCGTCGAAGCGCTCCAGCCGCGAGTTTTCCCAGTCAGCAACCGTGAACGTGCCGTCGGGCGAGAAGGCGACAGCCATGGGTTGCGTGAAGTCGCCCAGACCCGAGCCACCGCGGCCAAACTGCTTGATCAGCGCGCCATCGGGCGTGAACACCAGGATGCGGTTGCGCCCCGTGTCCGCGGCGTACAGCAGCCCATACGGATCAAGCGCCAGGCCGTTCAGGCCGTACGGGCCATACGACTGCAGCGAAAACGCCGCCTGCACCCGACCGCCGGTGTCCAGTCGAAAGAGCCGCTGCATACCGCGATCGAGTACGAAGATCGCATCACCCTGAATGGCGACGCCTGCTGGCTCGTCGAGTGTCTGGTCGCCGAGGCGGGGGCCCCATTCGCTAAGCAGGTGTCCGGTAGGGTCGAAGCGCAGCACTTTTTTCCGCCCGCGATCGGACACCACGAGGTTGCCACTGGGTTCAACGGCCAGGAAGGCCAGGTCGCTGCCTGGGGGTGCGCCGGCGCCGACTCGCAGGAGCAGGGTGCTGGCGGCGGCGCGCACGCCTGGTAAGGCTGGTCTGGCGCTTGCCGCGCTGCCGCCCGGGCGGGGGATCGGCAGCTCGAAACCCGAGACGCCGACCGCGATAGCGACCAGCGCTAGCAGGCTCAGCAGACCGATTAGGCGCCGGGTGCGGGCCATGGGAGTTGATGCCGCGCTCAAGTACACCCAGATTATTCGGCAGCGGCGGCCGCATAATACGACCAGTCAATGGCGACTTCTCGGCAGGGCCCGATCAAGCACTGGCGCACGTTCGGGCCGGACGAGTGGCGCCATGTCCGCGACGGTGGAATCGGCCTCGCCCTGGGCAGTCTGCTGCCGGTCGCGCTCTTCTACCTCAGCTATCGCAACTGGGGTTTTATCAGTGCCGTCGCGGTCGTGCTGGTGTGGTCAACAGCCGTGTTTGCGTGGCACTGGCGGCGCACCGGTGGACCCGATGTGTTCAGCGCCACGACGTTTGTCTTCGCGTGCATCAAGGCCATGGCAGGCGCGGTTTCCAACAACCAGTTGCTGTACCTGGCGTGGCCATCGCTCGAGAACCTGATCTACGGGTCGGCATTTCTCGGCTCGGCCCTGCTTGGTGCGCCGTTGCTCGCGCTCTTCGCGCAGCGGCTATACCCGATTCCGCCGAGCATACGAGCCACGCCGACGTTTCGCCGCGCGTTCGTCGTGGCCTCGGCCGTGTGGTTCTGCGGACACAGCTTGCGTGCAGTGGTGCGACTGGGCCTGCTGGCGATGCTGTACGAATCCAACCTGGCGCTGTACCTGATCGCGGACACCGTTGCCGGCTGGCCGATCAACATCCTGCTGGTGGGATTCACCATGTGGTATCCGCTGCGAAAGCTGCGCCAGGCGGGCTTCATGTCGGTCCAGCCCGCGCCACTGAGTACGCTCGACGCGGTCGAGATCGCGGTCGAGGAGGCGGCGCCGGGCACGGTGTGACCGAAATCGAGCTCAAGCTGGTCCCAGCGGAGGCGGGGCTACTCGACCGCCTCGCCGACATCGAGCAGCTCGGCCCGTTCGTGGTCGTGGCGCGCCACCACCAGCGACAGCGCAATAGTTTCTTCGACACCCGCTCGCGCGGCTTTCGGCGCGCGCGCTTGGGTTTCCGCAGGCGGGTGGTCGAAGGCGAGACGATGGCGGTGTGGACGCTCAAGGCCGAAGGCGACCTGTTTCGCGGGATCGCTATCCGCGCGGAGGTCGAGCTCCGTCTGGGCGCGGACCTGCCACCCGCGCTGACCCTGCAGGCGCTGCGTCAGCGCGCCGATCCTGCCCTTGCCGAGCAGGTCCGTGACGCGGTGGCTGATGGCGCGCTGCCGCTGGCAGAGCCGTTTCTGGACATGGTGACCGACCGTCACATCCTGGACCTGCGCTCGGACGCGGCGCTGCTCGAGCTGGCGTTGGATCGCGTGACTATCACCGACAGTGACTATCGGGAGCTCGAGATCGAAGTGGAGCTGAAGCGCGGCGATGAAGCTGCGCTGGAGGAAGCGCGGCGCGCGATCGAAGCGCTCGGCGAAGTGCGCGAGTCGAGCGGCTCGAAGCTCAGTCGCGCGCTCGACTACATCGAGCGCAATGCCGCTGATGTCAACTAGTTCTGCTCGCTCGAGCGCGGCATCAATGCCGCTGATGTCAACTAGTTCTGCTCGCTCGAGCGCGGCATCAATGCCAGATCGAGTCGCTGACCCAGCTCGTCCAGCTCGCGCGTCAGGGCGAAGCTCCGCCACAGCCCGCGCTCGACCAGCTCTGGAAAAGCGCTGAGCACTACCTGTACGCGACCATCAGTCGAATCGCCGTGCTGGCTGGCTGCCTGGTGCACCTCGTCGTGGGCGAAGCGCACCGCGGTCAACAGCATGCGCAGCTCGCCTTCTTCGAATACCAGCGATGGCCCGGCCACGGCCAGGCGCAACTTCTGGCCGGCTTTGGCGAGGACGAGCGCGCTGCGTAGCTCATCGGGTCGCGCGTGGCGGGCCAGCTCCGCGCCGCGCACCTGCTCCGCTGCCCGTAACAGCACCAGCTCGCGTTCATCGAAGCGCAGTCGCAACGAGCACCACCCGTGGTCCGCGTCGGCGCGGCGCGAGGTCACCTCGAGCGCGGCCCGCCGGCTGCGCGCTCGACCAGCGTGGCGACGAAGCCACTGACCGCCGCGGGTATGACCCCAAACGCCACATTCTGGAGCAGGTACGCATCGACGGGCGGGTTACCGCCGGGCTGCGGCGCCATCGTCCACGCCGCGATCACGACGACCGCGTCGAGCACCGAGGCGAGCAAGCCCGCCAGCGCGCTCAGGTAGAAGAGTCCGGTCTGGCGCGCGACCATCGCGCCCAGGATCGAAAACAGCACCACGTTCATGACCGTGTTGGCGGCGTTGAACTCGTCGAGGACCTCCTGCCCGGTCGTCCGCTGCTGCAGCGCCAGCGTCGCGAGGTCGGCAACGATGACCAGCCCACCAATCAGAATCGCCGACCGCAGCATCGACAACAGCGCCGAGTTCAAGGACATCCGCGGCGTGGGGCGCGTGTCGCGTGTACGGCGGGGTAGCGGTGGCGTGACCTTTGGGGGCGACTGCATTCGAGGTGTCAGGATCCAGTTGTCAGGCGCCAGGACGACCGGCGTGTCCGGTAGGCTAACACTGGTGCGTCAGATCGCTCCTGATCGCTGAATCCTGGCTCCTGACGCCTGGTTATGCACTGGCTCCTGGGAAAAGATGGAACTACAGCCGCTAAAACAACGCGTCTGTGCAGCGATCGACCGCCGCGCGGACGACCTGCGCCAGGCCGCTGATTGGATCCATGCCCACCCGGAGATTGGCCATCAAGAGGTCAAGGCCTCACAGCGCTTGTGCGACCTCTTGCGCGACGCCGGCATCGAGGTGCAGACGGGCACGGCGGGCATGGCCACCGCGTTCCGCGCCGAGCTAGCTGGCCGCGACGGGCTCCGACCTTGCATCGCGATCCTGGCTGAATACGATGCCCTACCGGGCCTGGGCCACGGCTGCGGCCACAACCTGATTGGCACGTCCGCGATTGGCGCGGGCCTGGCGCTGCTGGACGTGATGCCCGATCTGCCCGGGTCGGTGCTGGTCCTCGGAACGCCTGCCGAGGAGAGTGCCGCGCCGAACTCGGGCGGCAAGGTGCACATGGTCAACGCGGGCGTCTTCGAAGACGTCGACGCCGCGATCATGTTCCACCCCGCGACAGAAACCGTGATGACCCTCGACCGTTCGCTGGCCGCGCGTGGGTTCGAGTTCTTCTTCCATGGCCGTGCCGCGCACGCCGCTGGCGCCCCGGAAGAGGGCATCAACGCCCTCGACGCGGTGGTCATGCTCTACAACGGCATCAGCATGATGCGCCAGCAGCTGCGTTCGGACGCGCGCATCCACGGCATCATCCTGAGCGGTGGCGCGGCGGCCAACATCATTCCCGACTACGCGGCGATTCGCTACCGCACACGCGCCGATGACACCGAGTACCTGAGCGACGTGGTCAATCGCGTGGTTGCCTGCGCCGAGGGCGCCGCCAAGGCGACCGGCTGCCGCCTCGAGTGGCACGAATACATGCCCGGCTACGAGAACACCATGCCGAACAGCGTGCTGCTCGACTTGATGGTGGAGAACCTCCGCTCACTCGGCCTGAACGTCAACACGCAGCGCAAGCGCACGGGCCGAGGCTCGACCGACTTCGGCAACGTCTCGCGGCGGGTGCCCGGTATCGAAGCGCGCATCGGCATCACCGAACAGGTCGACGTGCCGGGCCACTCGATCGAGTTCCGCGAAGCGGCCGCGTCGGAGCGGGGTCGACAAGCCATGCTGAACGCGGCCAAGAGCCTGGCCATGACGGCCGTTGACCTGCTCGGCGACCCCGAGAACTTGAAGCGGGCGAGAGCCGCTTTTCAGGACGACAAAGCTCGACTGAATCGACCTAAGCGTTAACCACGTGGAGCGGCTTGCCTTCGAGGAAGGCGATGATGTTGTCGACTGGCATCGCGCGCGACCGAGCGCTGGCCTCGTGGGTCACCGCGCCGACATGTGGTGTGAGCACCACGTTCGGCATGTCCTTGAACGGGTTCTTATCGGGCGGTAGCGGCTCCTCGTTGTAAACGTCCAGTCCGGCGCCCGCCAGTCGCCCCGACTGCAGTGCCGCGACGACAGCGTCCTGGTCGATCAACGCCGCGCGCGCGGTGTTCAGAAGAATCGCGGAAGCCTTCATCAGCGCCAGCTCGCGCTCGCCGACGAAGCCGCGTGCTTCGGGCGTGTTCCGCAGGTGGATTGACACCACGTCTGACTGGCGGAACAGGTCGTCGCGTTCCAAGAGCGTGACGCCAAGTCGAGCTGCCCGATCCGGGTCACGCGAAAAGGTCCACGCGACAACGCGCATGCCGAGACCGTGACCGAGCCGCGCCACCCGCGAGCCGATCGCTCCCAGGCCGAGCACGCCCAGCGTTTTGCCTTCCAGCTCGGGTCCTTCCACGTGCTGCCAGGTGCCGGCGCGCAGTCGCGCATCGCTGATCGGGATCGCCCGCGCCACCGCCAGCAGCAAGCCAAGCGTCAGCTCGGCCACGCTCGGGGCGCCCACGCCTGGCGTATTGGTCACCGTCACGCCCCGCGCCTTCGCCGCGTGCAGGTCGACGTTGTCGGTCCCCGTCCCCAGGATGGAGATCATTTTGAGTCGCGGCGCCTTGCTCATGGCCTCGTCGTCCAGAGCGGTGTAGGCGCGCACGTTGATCAGCACCTCGGCCTCGGCGATGCGCTCGAAGAGCTCCGCACGGTCGGCTGCCCGCGTGGTGTGCACGATCACCTCGCCGTGCGGCTTCAAGCGCTGCAGGTCCTCCTGATCGACTGAGCCATACGTCGGCGGGTAGTCATCGGGTACGACGATCCGCATCATTCCTGTCATTCTGAGCGAAGCGAAGAATCTCGTGAGAGCATGTCATCCTCGAGCGCAGCGAAGGATCTTGACTGCCAACCGAGATCCTTCGGCTCGCAGGCTCGCCTCAGGATGACATCATGAAAGCGTGGCTGACAGAGCCGACGTGGTCATCATCGGTGGCGGAGCGGTTGGCACGAGCATCGCCTACCACCTTGCAGAACGCGGCGCCGGTGGCGGCGTGGTCCTGCTCGAGCGGCACACGCTCGGCTCGGGCAGCACGGGCAGGTCCGCCGGCGGCATCCGTTCGCAGTTCTCGACCGAGGTCAATATCCGCTTCTCACTCGAGTCGGTGCAGTTCTGGCGGCGCATCGCGGGCGAGGTGGACTACCGCGAGACCGGCTACCTGTTCCTGGCTACCACCGAGCAGCAGCGCCAGCAGTTCGAGCGCAACATCGCGTTGCAGAACGCGCTTGGCGTCCCGTCACGTCTGGTATCGCCCCAGGACATCGGCCAGCTGGTGCCTGGGATGCGGGTCGAAGACCTCGCTGCTGGCGCCTACTCGGCGGAAGATGCGCTGGCTGGGCCGAATGAGGCGGTGCAGTGGTTTGCGCGCCATGCCCGCGAGCGCGGCGTCCAGATCCGCGAAGGCGTCGAGGTGCTGGGCATCGATACCCGCGGGGACCGAGTACACGCCGTGGAGACCACCAATGGCCGGATCGAAACACCAGTGGTGGTCAATGCCGCCGGGGCGTGGGCCGGGCTGGTCGGCAAGATGGCCGGCCTCGAGGTGCCGGTCAAGGGCTATCGGCGCGAGCTGTTCGTGTCCGAGCCGGTCGGGCTGGACGTCATCCCCGAGGTGCCGCTGGTAATCGACCTGCAGGTCGGCTGGTATTTCCGGCGCGAGGGCGCCGGGGTGTTGATGTCCGGGGCGCGGGATGCGCACGCCAGCTTCGATACACACGTGGAGTGGGCAGGCTTGCCAAAGATCGCCGAGTTCGCGACGTGGCGGATGCCGCCGCTGGCGGGGGTGCGGTTCGGCGATAAGGCCTGGGCTGGTCTGTACGACGTCAGCCCGGACGATCACGCGATCATCGGCGCGGTGCCGTCGGTGGCGGGCTTCTATTGCGCCAACGGCTTTTCGGGCCACGGCTTCCAGCACAGCCCCGCGACCGGCCGCGTGGTCGCGGAGCTCATCCTCGACGGTGTGGTGAAGGACCTGGACATCGCGCCACTGAGCATCACGCGCTTCCGAACGGGCGCGTTGCTGTCGGAGCCATTGACCGCGCACGCGGGCAGCTTCGCCGGCTAACGCACAGCCAGCCAGCCGCTACCGCGTGCGAGGCGCCTTCCCGCACAAGCGAAATCCCGAGACCTACCCCGAAGGGGCCGTCGACCGGTCTCGTTGCCTTCCTGGTGTACTTCACCCAGCAGATCGCGGTCGCCTGACGCAGAGCGGCGCGTACTATGGCGCCACGTGCGTCGGGCCGTGCTCATTGCGCTGCTCCTCGTCATCGTCCCGGCGGCAGCGCGAGCCGATGACGCGATTCCGTATTCCGCATGCGCGGTAGTCACTCCGCCTGATGCCCCGTACGCCTGCCTGGAGGTCATCCCGCCGGGCGCCAGCGTCTGGGTCACCTTCGATGGTCAACAGCTCGGCCTGTCGCCGATGGGCATCCCGGACCTCGAGCCGGGGCCGCATGTGCTGCGTCTGGACCGCGTCGGCGATGCGCCCGTCACGTATCGCTTCACGCTCGAGGCGGGCGAGGTTCGCCGCTTCGATGCGCCGCTGGCGCGTTTGCCGGCCATCGTGCCGCCACCCGGCGATCCGAACCCCTACCCGCTGGGGGTGATGGTCGAGAACCTGGTGGATGCGCGGCCGCAGGTCGGCCTCGATCGCGCCGACATCATCTACGAGGCGCTGGCCGAGGGTGGCATCAGTCGCTTCCTGGCGCTGTACCTGACGCAGGATGCCGAAGCGATCGGGCCGGTGCGGAGCACGCGCCACTACTTCGTGTACGCGGCCGCCGAGTACAACGCCGCGCTGGTCTTCGTGGGGGCCAGTCCCATCGGCTACGCGGCCCTTGCCGCGACCGGCATTCGCACGGTCAACGAGAGCATGGGCGACCCCGGCGTGTGGCGCTCGGCGCGGCGCAGTGCGCCGCACAACGCCTACACGGGGACCGTCGAGGCGCGCGCCGCGGCGGACTCGCTGGGGCCCGGTGGACCGGGCTCGTGGGGACCGCTGATCTTCAAGGACCCGCTCGTGCTCGCCACCGGCGAGCCCGCCACCGGCATCAGCATCCGCTATCCGCCGCTGGGCTGGTACGACGTCGACTACACCTACGATCCCGAGACCAACCGTTATCTGCGCGTGATGGACGGCTACCGCCACCGTGACCAGTTCACGGGCGAGCAATTGGCGGCGACGCAAGTCATCATCCAGGTGGTGCCCGACGAAGTGATCGATCGCGAGGGCCGCCTCGACCTGGTCCAAACCGGCGAGGGCCGCGCCTACTACTTCGTCGATGGGGTGATGATCGAAGGCACCTGGACCAAGGCGAGCTACGGCAGCCGCACGCTGTTCTGGGACACCGCGGGCAACCTGGTGCGCTTCAACCCGCTCGGCACCACGGGGATCCAGCTCGTCCCGCCCGAGGCGCGTCTCAAATTCAGCCTGGTGGCAGCTTCAGAAACGTAGCCATGTGTACGTACAGCCGCTGCCGATGCTCCGGCAGCGCGGGCGTAAGTCCTTCGTGGTTGATCACGCGCGTTTGTTCTTCGACCCACTCGCGCCAGCAGTCGCCGCAGGTCTGGGCGAGGATCGTCGGGCCCCACTTGCCGGGCACGGGCGCGCGCTCCAGCGCGGCCTTGTGTTGGCCGCAGCGCGCGCACGTGATCTCAGGCAACTAGTACCCGCTTCGTGTGCCTGCGGCCCACTTCAGGAGCACTAGTGGGCGCGAGCGGGCGTCGGCTGCCCGCGCGTCTGCTCGATGTCCACGCTCGATGCGCCTGGCTCGGGCGCGGGTAAACCGCGCAACAAAATCTCGTTCCAGACCAGTGCCGAGATCACCGCGCCGACAATCGGGCCTACCCACCAGACCCACCAGTCGGCGAAGACCCCTTGCACCACTGCTGGTCCGAACCAACGCGCCGGGTTCATGGCCGCGCCGCTGACGCCACCACCGACGAAGATGTCGATCGTGATCGTCAAGCCGATGATCAGGCCCGCGATGGCGCGTGCGCCGCGCAGGTCGACGGCGACGCCGAAGACCGCGTACATCAAAAAGAACGTCATGATGATCTCGGCCAGCAGGCCCGCGGCGGCAGTGAAGTCCTTGCCGATCTGCGGTGTGCCGAGTCCAACCGCCGCGATGGCGGCCGCGGGAAAGATCGCTTTGAGCGCGATAGCCGCGAGCAGCGCTCCGACCAGCTGCGCCACGATGTAATACGTACCGCGCACCACGGGCATCCGCCGAGCAGCCACCAGACCGAAGATCAGCGCTGGGTTGTACACACCGCCCGAGATGTGCCCGGCCGCGGCAACCATGACGCCGATGGCAAGCCCGTGCGCGAGTGCTATGGCGACCAGATCCTTACCGCCGGTGGCCACGATCGCGCCGGCCCCGACGAAGATCAGCGCAAAGGTCCCGATCACTTCGACAAGCGCATTGCGGTACCAGTCGCGTTCCATATCGCGGCTCATAGTACGCCCGTGTTACCGAGTCGGGAAGCGAACGTACATCGGCTGGATGTCGGTGAAGTCACGGCGGGCGATGATGCCCTGTTCGACCAGTCGCTCGAGGACAGTGCGACAGCGGCGTGGTCCGATGCCGAGCTTCGCGGCGAGCGACAGGACCGACTCGCTGACCCCGCCCGGGCAGTCCAGGAACTCGCGGATGCGCCGCTCGTCAGGTGCCAGGTCTTGCTCGGCGGCGACAGGCCGAATCCACAGCAGATTCATTCGAAATCCTCCTCGCGGCTGCATTCCCGCCGATGATCGAAGCTCGCGCCGAGGCTGAAGATGCTCAGCCCGATGAGCAGCACACAGGCAAGCGTGAAAGCGTTCACGGCAGCCAGCCTAGGCAGGCTGAAGTAACAGCCACGTTGCAACCGGCGTCCGCCGCATCACGAACTCATCCCGCTTGACTTGACAACACCTCTTCCGGTGGGGCCTGGGGGTCTCTTACACTTGGATTACGTGCGGTAACCCGCTGCACACGCGGCTCGTTGACTCTGGCAAACCCCGCCATAGGGCGTGGAGTTGGCACCTCAGGAGGTCAATGGCTATGTCCTGGTCGATCGCCCGGCGGCTGACGCCTTGGGCAGTGGTCCTGCTCGTCGGCGTCTTGTTGATCGGCATCCTACCCACCGTTGAGGCCCAGACCGGCGCCTCCGCGACCGATGCGCTGCCCATCGCTAACGATGGCAAATTCGCAGGCACCACCCAGCCATCGAGCAGCCTGTTCTATAAGTTCAACTACAACGGCGGCAATCAAACCAGCACCGTCACGCTGACCTTCGAGCCGCCCGATTCCACCCGGCTCGACATCTTCATCCTGACCGGCGATCCAAACAACCCGCATCAGGAAGCCGCCGCATCGACCCTCACCGGCAACGTCCGCAGCATCGCGTTCGCGGATCCGGGCTCACCACGGGTCGTGTTCATCAAAGTCGAGAACGATCATCCCGATCGCTCGGTGAGCTTCGTCGGCAACATTCAGCCGACCACCACCATTGCCACCCCGACCGCGACCTCGGCCGCCAACCCGGCTACTCCGCAATCGACGCCTACGGCTGGACCAGTGGCGACCACCGCGGCCAACGCGATCACACTCGTGGACAGCGGCCAGTTCTCGGGCACGCTGAACAACCGCCAGGCGGTGTGGTACCGCTTCTACTACGGCAACCCTGGCGCCGACGCCACGATCTCGATCTCGATCGCGCCGACCGCCGACGGTGTCGACCTCAACGTCTACAGCGGCACTGATGTCACCAATCTGGGGCCGACCATCCAGGGCGGGGCCCAGGTGCGCAGCGGCAACACGATCTCGCGGCACTTCAACTCGGGCAACCCGCAGTTCGTGTTCTTCAGCCTGGGCAACAACAACGATGCGCAGGTGATCGCGTACGGCGGCAGCGTCTCGCCGTTCGTGGTGCCGCCGGCCATCTTGACCCCCACGCCCGCAGCCAGCGCCACCGGCACCGTGGTGCCCGCGACCGCGACACCGGTCGCGCAGCAGCCGCCGACGGTCGCGCACGATGCGCAGTACTACGGCCAGACCGGCTATCGCGTCGATGACCAGGCGGTCTCGTTCTTCCAATCGCGCGGTGCCGTCGACACCTTCGGCTATCCGATCTCGCGGTTGTTCACGTTCCTCGGCTGCCCGGTGCAGATGTTCCAGCGGCTGATCATTCAGCTGTGCCCGGGCCAGGGCCCGGCATTGATCAACATGCTCGACCCTGAGATTTTCCCCTACACCCGCGTCAACAACAGCGTGTTCCCCAGCCCGGACGACGATCTGAAGCGCCGCACGCCAGCCGTCGGCACGCCCGACTACGCCAATATCTTGACGTTCATCCAGACGGTCACACCTGACAACTTCAACGGTCAGCCGGTGAACTACTGGCAGACGTTCCAGGCTCGCGGCGGATTGGAGGTGCTGGGCGCGCCCATCTCCACTCCCGCGGCCGATCCTGGCAACTCGAACTTCATCTATATGCGCTTCCAGCGCGTGATCCTGCACTACCGCGCGGGCATCGGGACCGAGCCGCTGCTGCTGGCCGATTACCTGAAGCAGATCATCCTTGGACCAGGTGCGCCGAACCTGCCCGCGGACCTGGCGCAGCAATCCGCTGGGAGCCGATTCTTCCAGCAGTACTGCCGCGGCGGCACGCGCTGGATGTGCCGTCCGAACGATCTGGGAGGCACGGACCTCACCTTCGCCTTCGAGCAGGGCTGAGCGGCAGGGGTCAGGGGTCAGGGGACGGGGGTCGGATTATCATCATGGCCCACCCCGTGTACTCGTCCCCCGACCCCCGTCCCCCGACCCCCGGGCAAGCCGCGCGGGTGCTCGTCGTCGACGATGATCCGCGCATCTTGAGCATGATGCGCCGCGTCCTCGAGGTCGATGGCTACAGCGTCGCCGTCGCGCCCGATGGCCTCGAGGCAATGGACATCCTGCGCAGCGATGACACGGATCTCGTCATCCTCGATGTCATGCTGCCGGGCAGCGACGGCTTCGAGGTGTGTCGCACGATCCGGCGCGAAAGCGGCGTCCCTATCCTCATGCTCACGGCTCGTGATGAGGCCACCGACAAGGTCACGGGTCTCGACTGCGGCGCCGACGACTACGTCGTCAAACCGTTCAACCCCGATGAGCTCCTCGCGCGGGTGCGGGCGTTGCTTAGACGTCTCCAACCGCGGCAGACCGAGGTGCTGCGCTTCCAGGACGTCGAGGTGGTGCCCAGCGCGCGCGAAGCGAGTCGCGATGGCGAGCGCCTCGAGCTGACTGCGCGTGAGTTCGAATTGCTCGAATTGTTCCTCCGCCACCCGCGCCAGGTGCTCACGCGTGAGCAGATCCTGCAAGAGGTGTGGGGCTTCGACTACCTGGGCGACTCGAATCTTGTCGATGTACGCATCAAGTACTTGCGCGACAAACTCGAGGCGGGTGGTCGAGCACGGGTGATCCAGACCGTGCGCGGCGCCGGCTACGCGCTCCGCGCGTGAAACGCGCGATCCGGGTCGGGCTGTCCCTTCGGACACGCCTGACCCTGTGGTACGGCGCCCTGCTCGCGCTGACCCTGCTCGGGTTCAGCACCTTTCTGTACGTCTTGCTGCAGCAAAGTCTCGGCAGCAGCGTCGATCAACGGCTCACGGTGCGGGCCGATCAGATCCGCCGCGAGGTCAGCGCCAGCATCGGCAACTCGCTGCAGCCTGAGGACGTCGCGCCACGGCAGCTCGAATCGACTCTGGGCGAGTTTGTCGAGCCCGGCATCTACGTCCAGCTGCTGGATGGCCGCGCGCGCGTGGTCGCGTTGTCACCGAATCTGGCAGGTGGCGAGCTGCCGGTGCCCGACTCGAGCCGCGAAGCGATCGGCGGCGATCAGCGCAAGTTCGACAAAGTCCCGGTCGCTTCGGGCGATGCCAACGTGCGGCTGCTCACGGTGCCCATCCACCAGACTGGCACTGACGAAGTCATCGGCGCCGTCCAGGTGGGTGAGTCGCTCACGCCGCTCGACAACACGATGGCCGCGGTTGAGCGCTTGCTGTTGGTCACCGGGATCGCTGCGCTGATGCTGGCCGTGATCGTCGGCTGGCTGCTCACTCGCAGCGCACTTAGTCCGGTGACGCGGATCACCGCCACTGCGCGGCACATCGCCGCCACTGGCGACTACCGCCAGCGGCTGCACGTCACGCCGCCGCGGTTCGGCCAGGGCGATGAGCTGTTCTTTCTTGCCGCGACGTTCAACGATATGATCGCGCGCCTCGAGCATGTCCTGGAGTCGCAACGTCGATTGTTGGCTGATACCTCGCACGAGCTGCGCAACCCGATCACGATCATTCGCGGCAACCTGGCGCTGCTGCGGCGGGATGGTGTGCCCGAGCAAACGCGGCGCGAGGCTGTACTGGAAGCCGAGGAAGAAGCAGCGCGCATGGGTCGGCTGGTGGGCGATCTGCTTCTGCTGGCCCGCGCCGACACGGGCGAGGCGCCCAGCCTGCGCCGTGTGCCGCTCGATCTCGCCGAGGTCGTCTCCGAAGTGATTGAGCAGGTGCGCCACGGCACAGGGCAGCGCCACATCAGCCTATCCATCGAGGGCAGCAGCTGGGTGGATGGCGATCGCGACCGCCTCAAGCAGCTCGTCGCCAATCTGGTCGAAAACGCCGTGCGCTACACGCCCGCCGGCGGTCGGATCGACGTTGGGCTCACCGGCTCGAGGGTGCAACACGACGCAAAGGCTGCTCGTTCTCGTAGCGGACGTGCACCCGATATGCCTGCACCAATGCTTTCGCTCACCGTCAACGACTCTGGAATCGGCATTTCGCCCGCCGATCTTCCGCATGTGTTCGAACGCTTCTACCGAGCCGACAAGGCGCGGACGCGGGCGCATGGCGGCTCGGGATTGGGGCTGTCCATAGCGCAGTTCATCGTCCAGGTGCACGGCGGTCGGATCGAGGCCTCCAGTCAGGGGCAGAATCGCGGCAGCACGTTCACCGTCCAACTGCCCTTGAGCGAGCGGCAGCCGGAGATTCCGCGTGGCGCTGCACCTGTAACGTTCGCCGCCCCGGTCCGATGATCGTTTCGAGAACTATGCGAACCCTACTGTTGGCTGCCTTGCTTCTGAGCCTGAGCCTCGGCTTTGGCTGGGCCTTCGCGGCCGAGGACTCGCAGTCGCCGGCGCCCGCGGGTATCGCAGTCGACTCCGACGGGTCGATCTATGTCACCGACTACGCGCTGGACCGCGTGGTGAAGTTCGCCGCCGATGGCACGCTGCTGGGGCAGTGGGGCTCATCCGGCAACGCGGTCGGACAATTCAGCGCGCCGTTCGGCGTAGCCATCGACGGTGAGCACGCCGTCTACGTGGTGGACCAGTTGAACGGTCGCGTACAGAAGTTTGGCAGCGACTTCAGCCCGCTGAGCGCGTGGGGCTCGACGGGTGCTGGCGCCGACCAGCTGCGTACGCCGTTCGGCATCGCTATCGCTTCCGGGCGGGTCTACGTCGCGGACTTTGGCAACGATCGCATCCAGGTCTTTTCGACGGACGGTTCGGTGGTTGGCGCCGTGGGGTCGAAGGGCAGCGCGGATGGGCAGTTCCAGCGGCCAGCGGGTGTGGCGGTCGATCGCGATGGCAATCTGTATGTGACCGATCACTTCAACGATCGGGTGCAGCGGTTCGCGGGCGATGGCCGCTTCGTGAGTCTGCTGGGCTCGGTGGTGGCAACGGTGTCTGGTGCGGCTAGTGCTACTGGTTCGACTGGTGCCACCGGTGCCACTGGTGCCACGGGTGTCACTCTTGCGACGCCGATCGCCACGCTGAGCGCTACGTTGACCCCGGTCGCGCCAGCCGACAATCAGCTGCGCCGCCCCGAAGGCATCGCCCTCGACCGTGACGGCAACCTGTGGGTCGCCGACTACGGCCGCGATCGGGTGGTCAAGTTCGCGCCCGATGGCCACTTGCTGCTGGCGGTCGGCTCGCGCGGCACCGGGAGTGGTGAATTCGTGGGTCCCAAAGGCATCGCCGTTGACCCAGGCACGGGCCGCATCTACGTGGCCGACACAGGCAACGGCCGCCTCCAACGCCTCTCCTCTGACGGCACGCCCGACACCACTTGGCCCCTGCCGCCACCGCTCTCTACGGCCCCCGCGGCGCCCACACAAACGCCCGTCCTGCCCCCCGCCCCGCCGCCGCAAGGCTCGCAATAGCACCCACCCTGCTCCCGTCCGACGCACCCCTCGGCAGCAGCGACCGTAATCCATCTGTAACCCGCTAATAAGTTGGCGGTAATTCGATCCCTCTATCGTGGGAGTATGCCGACCGCGCTAGCGCCGTCCCGCGACCCGGTAGCCGTCGAAGACGCATTCACGACTCACTACTCGGCGGTGTTTCGCCAGGTCCAGCGCCTCATGCGCGATCCTGATGACAGTTACGACCTCACGCTCACCGCGTGGGAAAAGGCCCAGCGCGCCTGGGACCGCCGCCCGGCGGTCGCCGTCGAGATCAAGCCGTGGCTCTTCAGGATCGCCCGAAACGCGTGCGTGGACGAGCTGCGGCGCCGCCAGCTGGTCCGCTGGGAGCCGCTCGAAGGCACCCGCGGCGGCCAGCGCGACAACGGTGAAGCGTACGTTTCGCCCGCCGCGCTGCTCTGCAGCGACAGCAACGATCCGGAGCGGGAGGTGCTCCGCAGTGAGCGCGCCGCCCTGGTGCGCCGCGCCCTGCGGCGCCTGCCGACGCGCTACCGCACGTGCTTGCTCCTGCGCGAAGCGGAAGGCCTGAGCTGCGAAGAGATCGGCACCCGCCTGCAGCTCTCGAGCGGCGCGGTCCGCACCACGCTGTGCCGCGCCAGACAGCGACTGAAGGCCGAGTACGTCGCGCTCGGCGGCGAGCCCGCGGCCGCCTGAATTCCCCCGAACCCTGCCACCGTCGCGCGCGACCCGGTACCGTTGCTGCGTTGCTCGAATCGCTGGTAGCGCTGGCATCCGAGGTCGGCGGCTTGCTGAAGGAACGCGCTGACACGATCGCCGTGGCCGAGTCCTCCGCGGGTGGCCTGCTGTCAGCGGCGCTGCTGTCGGTGCCTGGCGCCTCGGCGTACTTCATGGGCGGCGCGGTCGTCTACACACGATCCGCCCGCGGCGTCCTGCTCGACATCCCCGACTCAGCGCTGGACGGCATCCGCTCGGCCAGCGAGCCATACGCGCTGCTGCTCGCTCGCACCGCGCGTGAGCGCTTTGCGTCCACCTGGGGCCTCGCCGAGACAGGCGCCACCGGTCCCACCGGGAACCGCTACGGCGACTCGCCCGGCCACGCGTGCTTTGCCATCGCCGGTCCCGTCGAACGCAGCCAAACGCTCGAAACCGGCAGCGCCGATCGCGTGGCCAACATGCACGAGTTCACCGCCGCCGCGCTGCGGCTGCTGCTCGAGTCCCTGCGCGCCTGACCGCCCCCGTTCAATTCCGCCCCAGGCTCACGGGCGAATGCCCCTGGCCATGCCGTTCAAACTCCGGCGTTGACACAAACGACCGAAGCGACGAGTCCCGTAGCGCGGAGCGGATGGCCCGTGCCGCAAGCGTCGCATACTGTACCCGTGGTGGTGCCACCGTATTGCCGCTCCCGCGCGGGGCGGGTGTACCGCATCCACCGCTTTTCCGAAGAGCTCGGGCCCGGGCGGATGCGCTATACCCTGCGCGCCTCGCCCCTCGGCAAAGCTGCCGCTGAGTCGAAAGAGGCCAGCCGCGAGATCAACACCGCCCAGCTCGCCGACAGGCTCCGCAACCGGCAGGTCGTTCCGACCCCCGAAGAGACGTACGAGCAGATCTGGCAACAGCTCCGCCTGGATGTCGACGCGGTAGAAGGACCGGCAGCCGAAGATTCAGGCTGAACCCTGCTATCCTGGGACCCAAGCCGACCTCGACGTTGAGGAGGAGCCTGGGGCCATGACGCTTTCGCCCGAGACCACGAGCCGCGTGACGCTTCGTTCCGGTGGCGGCCTGGACCGCAACATCGCCATGGAGTTGTGCCGCGTAACGGAGGCGGCGGCGCTGGCGGCCGCCCGCTGGATGGGTCGCGGCAACAAGAACGCCCTGGATCAGGCCGCGGTCAATGCCATGCGCGATCGGCTGCGCGTGATCCAGATGGATGGCGTGGTCGTGATCGGCGAAGGCGAGAAGGACGAAGCGCCGATGCTGTACATCGGCGAAAAGATCGGTAACGGCGAGCCGCCGAAGGTCGACGTCGCGGTCGATCCCGTCGATGGCACCACGCTGCTGTCCAAGGGCCTGCCCAACGCCGTGTCGGTGGTCGCGCTGGCCGAACAAGGGACCATGTACTACCCGCCGGGCATCGTCTACATGGAGAAGCTGGCGGTCGGTCCGGCCGGCCGAGGTGCCGTCTCGCTCGAAATGACCGTCGAGCAAAACATCGAAGCGCTGGCCGCGGCCAAAGGTGAGCGCGTCGACGATTTAACAGTCGTCGTGCTGGACAGGCCGCGTCACGCTGAGCTCATCGAACGCATCAGAGCGACCGGCGCCCGCATCAAGTTGATCACGGACGGCGATGTCGCCGGCGGCATCATGCCCTCGCTGCCCGATACCGGCGCCGACATGCTCATGGGCGTCGGTGGCTCACCCGAAGCGGTGCTGACCGCGGCGGCGCTGAAGTGCCTCGGCGGAGACATCCAGTGCAAGCTCTGGCCGCGCGACGACAACGAGCGTGCGCAGGCCGAAAAACTCGGGCTGGGGCTCGACCGCGTGCTCACGATCGATGATCTGGTGCGCGGCAGCGACGTCTTCTTCGCACTGACCGGCGTCACCGACGGGGAGCTGGTGAAGGGTGTGCACTACTTCCCGCACGGCGCCACGACCGAAACGCTGGTGATGCGCTCCAGGTCGGGCACCGTGCGCCGCATCCAGGCCGTTCACAACTTCGAGAAGCTCGAGCGCTACGCCGATCTCGCGGGCATCTAGTCAGCTGAGGCTGGCTTAGACCCTGGCAGCGGCCGGCTTGGACCCGGACCGCGTGCAGCGGCTGGACTAGACCCGCACCGCCAGCAGCGGCACCAGCGCCTCGTCTTCGGTCAGGCCGCCGTGCAGCCCGCGGAAGAGCGGCGCGTGCATCGGCGTGCCGTCGAGCCCCAGGACCGTTGCCACGAGCTGCTTGTTCCCGCGCGGGAACAACAGGACGTCGCCGATGCGTGCCAATGCCCGCTCCTCGAGGTCGCCTGGTCCGAACAACCCCTGCGCGATCGCTTCCTCGCGTGTGATCACCGCCGTCACGTCCCCGAGCTTTTCCCGCACGTACGTGACTACTTGCCCCGTGGCTCCTTCGCGAGCATAGAGATACATCGCGCGACGCTCGCCAGCCGGCGGCAGCCGCAGCATCGCCAGCAGCTCGGGGTGATCGTCGAGCGTGATCTGCTGCTCCGGCCCGGTGTCCACGTGACCGTGATCGGCCGACAGCATCACCAGCGTGTCGTCGTCCGCGGGCAGGCGATGCAGGAGTCGACCGATCGCGGAGTCGAACGCGGCGACTTCGGCGCCGTGCTCATCGGTTCGCGGTCCGATGATGTGCGAGATGGTGTCGACGGTCGGCCAGTAGCCGTAGATGTAGCTCTTGTCGCTCTTGTCCTCGAGCAGCCGCGGCACGATCGCCACCAGCGACGAGGTCGCCACGTAGCCGTAATACGTCGCCTGCTGGTGCAGCATGCGGGTGAGCGCGGTACCCGCGAAGCCAGTCGGATTGATGGCAAAGGTGCGCTGGAGCCCGGCCTCGTGGAGTCGCGCGTACATGGTTTGGGCCCAGAAGAATTCCTCAGGGCTGCGGCCGAACTCGGGGTCGGTGAAGGAGATGCGTCGATTGAGCGGACCCCAGCGGATCATCTCCGCAACCATCTCGAACTCTGGGACGTAGATCGTGTACGAGAGCAGTCCGTGTTCGGCTGGCGTCACCGCCGAGTTGACCGATCCGAGCGCCGACACGGTGGTCGTGGGGAACACCGAGGTGATCGGCTGATAGCTCACGGACTCGTTCCCGGCCGCTGCGCGAGCCAGCAGCTCGGCCAGATGCGGCGCGTTGCCGCGCCCGATTTCGCGCTGCAGCTGGTGGTAGCCGAGCCCATCGGCGATGAGCAGCACAACATGCCGCACGCCCTCTTGCAGGTGCTTTGGCAACACGTCTGGGTCGAGCGGCGGCAGCGGTGACAGGCCGTCCTTGCCGGTCAGCAAGCGCAGCACGGTCGGGGCGATGTTGGCCAGCCCGCGGCCGCTGAAGTCGGGTCGTACGAAGCGCTCGCCGTCGAGCTCGAAGGTGGGCAGCTCGCGCAGGGTCTGCATCGGTCTCCTTAATTAATGAGCACTCTACGGTGGCACGGCGTGTGCCGGTATGGGGCTATGCGAGAACCCATCGAGCCAGTCAAGCCCGGTCGCGAGGTCGAGTCCTCGCTGGCCTGGCGCAGCGATGATTCCATCCGCCCGGGTGCCCGAGTCAGGGCCACCGATGGTGTGATGGGCACTGTGCGGGAACGACGCGTCGGCGAAGGACCCGAGCACGGCTACCTCGGCGTCGAGACCGATGAGGGCCTGCTGTTCGTGCCCGAGCGCCTGGTGCGCGAGACCGCCGGCAACACGGTCATTCTGAGCCTGCCAGCGGCCGATGTGCGCGCGCAGAGCTCGCACGATGATCTGCCGGTTCGCGACCGCGCGGACGAAATGCCTCACGAACGCTGATCGGGCCCCGGTACGAGTGCTCCCGAAGTGGGCCGCTAGGCACACGTAGTGGGTACACTCGATCTCGTGATCCAGATCGACGCTGATGATGGCGCCGTTCGGATCGAGTTACCGCACGGTGAGGCGGTGCTGGTCGAAGGCGTACAGACGGGTGTGTCGGTCGGACGCGCCCTGTTTCTGGAACGTGAGGAGGCAGAGATCCTGGCAAAAATGATCGACTACATCCTGGAGAAGGTCCGCATCAAAGCCGAGTCTGAGGCGGCGCTGCGGACGGTGCGTCCGCGTCTGGACCAGCTGTTCAGCGACGCGGCGTCGGAATGATCCCCCACCGCGAGGACGCGGCGCCCGCCGACCCGCACACGACCGTCCAGGTCGGCATCCTGACCAAGGGCCGGCCCGTGCTGGCGACGGTGATCGCCAACCTGGTGCTCCAGGAGGAGCACCCGTTGGAGATCTTCATCGTCGATACGGGCGAGCAGCCGGCGATCAAACGTGAGGATGTCATGGCGGTGCTGCGGCTAGCGCAGGATCGCGGCGTGCGGTGCGAGTACGAGCTGCATCGCGATCGACAGCGCGCGTTTTCTTCGGGCCGGCTGAAGCTGCTCGAGAATTTGTCGGGTCCGCTACTGGCGTTCATGGACGATGACATCGTGCTCGCCGGCGTCTCGGCGATCGCCTCGCTGGCCCGCCGCGCGGTCGAGCTCGGGCCGTCTTTGGGGTGGGTGGCGCCGTACTGCGTGAACGCGGGCAGCGCCCGCGGCTTTCTCCGCGACAAGCCGCATTACTCGCCCGGTGGCGTCTTCGGACAAGATGAGATCGTTCGCAACATCCTGCTCGAGTACTACAACAACAACTCCGACGTCCTGGACGCGAAGGGGCCGCGGGAACGGGTGTGGGAGCTCGAGCTGTTGACCGAGCTGTTCTCCACGCTCGGGCGCGTCACCGAGGTCCAGCACGAGACGGTGAGCTACCACCTCGATTACGGCGGCAGCACTCGCTGGGACCTGATGGAGGAAGCGCTACTGGCCACCACGCGGCGCGAGCTCAACCGACTTGTCTCCAAGTACGCGCCCGTTCCTGCGCCAGCGCCAGCGCCCGCCACAACCTGAGCCCGCTCCCGCGCCGCCCGCGCCTCGTCCGCCCCCGCCAACTTGACTTTTTAACCGTCACGCGAACCGTCACAGCTGTGACGCGAACCGTCACACCGCTCGTGCAGCCACCTTGTCGCGCGTGCGCCGCACCCGCACCGCCTTCACCGTCGACCGCTCCGCGCGAATCTCCCGCTTCAGCGCCACGTTCAGCACCTGGTCCATGTGATCGACCCACGTGAACGTGATCTGCTTGCGCACCCGCGCCGGGATCTCCTCGAAATCCTTGCGGTTCTCCCTCGGCGCCAGGATCCGATCCAGTCCCGCGCGATGCGCCGCCAGCACCTTCTCCTTGAGCCCGCCGATCGGCAGCACCCGACCCCGCAGGGTAATCTCGCCAGTCATCCCGACGCAGTGGTCAATCGGCCGCCGTGTCAAAGCGGAAATGATCGCCGTTGCCATCGTGATCCCAGCCGAGGGCCCGTCCTTCGAAACAGCCCCAGCAGGCACGTGCACGTGCACATCGCGGTCTGCAAACGGATCAGCCTCGCCCAGCCCGAGCGCCGCCGACCGCGACCGCGCGTACGTCAACGCCGCCTGCGCCGACTCCTTCATCACATCGCCCAGCTGCCCGGTGAGGATCAGGTCCCCCTTGCCGGGCACAATGCGGGCTTCGACAAACAGCACCTCCCCGCCGACCGGCGTAAACGCGAGCCCGGTCGCCACGCCGACCTCATCCTCGCGCTCGGCCACTTCCGAGATGAACCGCGGCGGCCCCAGCAGCTCCCGCGCCTTGCGCGCCGTGACGTTCACCGCGGCAGCGTCACCCATCACGACAGTGCGGGCCGCTTTGCGCGCCACGGTGGCGATCTCGCGCTCCAGATTGCGCACGCCAGCCTCGCGCGTGTAGTCGCGAATGATCCGCCGCAGCCCGGGGGCCGCGAACGACAGCTGCTCGGGAGTCAGGCCGTTCTCGGCCAGCTGCCGCGGCACCAGGTAGTGCTTCGCGATCTGCAGCTTGTCGTCCTCGGCATAGCCAGGCAGATCGATCACTTCCAGGCGGTCGCGGAGCGCAGGCGGCACGGTGTCGAGCACGTTGGCAGTCGCGATGAACAGCACCGTCGACAGGTCGAACGGGACGTCGAGGTAGTGATCGCGGAAGTCGGAATTCTGGGCTGGATCCAGAACCTCGAGCAGAGCGGACGAGGGGTCGCCGCGCCAGTCGTTGCCGAGCTTGTCGAGCTCGTCGAGGATAAAGACCGGGTTGCGCGAGCCAGCCCGCCGCAGGCCCTGAATGATCCGCCCGGGCAACGCGCCAATATAGGTGCGGCGGTGGCCGCGAATCTCCGCCTCGTCCCGCACCCCACCCAGACTCATCCGCGCGAACTTGCGCCCGAGCGCCCGAGCGATCGACTGCCCGAGGCTGGTCTTGCCGACACCGGGTGGTCCGACCAGGCACAGGATCGGTCCGCGCAATTTGGCGGCTGGATCGGTGTCCTGGTCAGAGCGCAGCTTCATCACGGCCAGGTACTCGAGGATGCGGTCCTTGACCCGATTCAGGTCGTGATGATCCTCGTCGAGCACCCGTTTGGCGTGGGCCAGGTCGAGGTTGTCCTCGGTCGCGGTGCTCCACGGCAGGTCGGCCAGCCATTCCAGGTACGTGCGCACCATCGAGTGCTCGGGACTGGCAGTCGGCATGCTGGCCAGTCGGTCGAGCTCGCGATCGGCCTCCTTCTTCGCTTCTCCAGGCAAGCCGGCCTGCTGCAATCGCTCGCGCAGACCAGCCAGCGCCGCCTCGCCCTCGTCGGTCTCGCCCAGCTCCTTGCGGATCGCGGCGAGCTGCTGGCGCAGATAGAACTCGCGCTGCGACTTGTCCATGGTCTCGCGGATCTGCGATTGGATGCGCGAGCCGATCTCCAGGACCTCGATTTCGCGTGTCGCGAGCTCGGTGACGCGGCGTGCGCGGGCCAGCGGATCGATCTCCTCGAGGATCTCCTGGCGCTGCTCGCGTTCGATATCGCAGTTGGCCGCGACAAAGTCGGCCAGTCGACCAGGATCGTCGAGGTTGTTGGCTGCGATGGCCATCTCGTCGGGCAGGATCGGCGAGAGCTGTACGAGCCGTTGGAAGAGCGTCTGCAGGTTGCGCGTCAGCCCCTCGGTTTGCATCGAGGGGTCGGGCACCGGCTCGACCAGCAGCTTGATGTCGGCACGCAGGTACGGCTCGCGCTGGGTGATCTCGCCGAGCGCGATTCGCGCAGCGCCTTGCAGGAGCACCTGCAGCGAGCCGTCGGGCAGCTTCAGCAGGCGAACGATGTTGGCGACCGTGCCTACCTTGCTCAGGTCGGCCTGCGGCTCGGGCTGCAAGAAGAGTCCGATCGGCTGGCGGGCCGAGACCGCCTCGCTGAGCAGACGCACCGCCTGCGGGTCGCCGACCTGGAGCGGCAGAAGCATGCCCGGGTAGAGCACCGCGTCGCGGCTGGGCAGGATCGCGACGTTGCTCGGCAGCTCGAGGTCGGGCAGCCCACCAGGCGCGGGCGTCTGGATCGGGGGTGCTTCGACGACTCCCTCGCCCTCTGGGACAGGGCCGGGGGGAGGGCTATCCTGTTCGGTCACGCCTGGGTGTGGCTCGGGTTGTCGACGTTGACGCGGACCTCGCGTGGTATGCGCTTGAGCAGGGTGATTTCGAGCAGGCCGTCGCTGTAGTTCGCTTGCGCGGCGTCGGTATCGATGCCTGACGGCAGTCGAATCGAGCGCTCGAACCGCCCGTACGGGATCTCCAGCGTGTGATAGCTGCGCGATTCGGCGGTGTGGCGTTCGTGGCGAACGCCGCGGATGGTCAACAGATAGGGCTCGGCGTGAACTTCGGTGCGCTCGGCGTCCACTCCCGCGAGGTCGAGCAGCACGACCAGAGCGGTTTCGGTCTCGAACATGTCGACGGCGGGTGTCCAGCATGGCGCGGCATGTGGCGTGTGCGTGAACACCACGCTTGGTCGCTTGCCCGTGCGCGCGAAGTGGGCGAGGTAGCGCTCCATCTCGCGCTGCCAGTCGTCGATGGGCACGCATTTGAGTGTAGCGTTCACGGCTGTCGCAGAAACGCCGTTATCAGGGCATTCACTTGCTCGGGCTGCTCGCGCTGCGGCCAGTGACCCGCGGTTTCGAGTCTGACTAGCTGCGCATTCGGAACGTCCGTCGGGTAGGGCTGTGCCAGTTCACGGCCCAGGTATGGATCGCGTTCGCCCCAGATCACCAGGACCGGATCGTCGATGCGTGTGATGGCGGGTCCACCAAAACGGAGCGCGCGATACCAGTTCACCGCACCCGTCGGCGCGCCCGTGACTCGCTCAGGCAGCCACGGGAGTTGCATAGCAGCCATGTACCAGCTCTTCCGCAATTGCCCCAGCGTGCGCAGGCTCTGGACAAACCGCCTCGGGTGCGGCGCGTTCACGATGACCAGCCTGTCGAGCCGCTGTGGATAGGCCATGGCGAAGGCCCAGGCCACGCCACCGCCGAAGTCGTGGCCCACGACCGCGGCCGTGTCCGCGCCGTAGTGCTCGATCACCGCCGCGACGTCCGCCGCCAACCGCGTGATCCGATACCTGCCGATCCCGTGCGGCTGGTCCGAGCGCGGATAGCCCCGCTGCTCGACGGCGAGCGCTCTGAACCCGGCCTCGGCGAGTGCGTGTTGCAGCGATTGCCACAACTCCCAACCATCGGGGAAGCCGTGCAGCAGCACCACGAGGGGTCCCGCACCCTGTTCGGCAACGTGGAGTCGGACGTCCGGCTCGACCTCGACCGAGGTGTGCTTCACGTTCGTGCTCACGGTGTGCAGCCCTGCCCACGGTACGCCGGAAAAGGACACTTCCGCGGCCCGGGCACCCGGTACTATCAGTCCCCCAAGAGGGAAGGAAATGCCTGACGCCATGAAATTGGAGTGCTTGCAGGAGAACCTGGCCGAGGGCCTGGCGGTGGTCGGGCGCGTGGTGCCGGCCAAGAGCACGCTGCCCGTCCTCAGCAACGTCCTGCTGTCAACCCGCGACACCGAGCTGCAGTTGACCGCCAACAACCTCGACCTGTCGGTGGCGCACCGCGTGCCGGCGGTGGTTAACAAAGCCGGGGAGATCACGCTGCCCGCGCGGCTGCTGACCGACTACGTGGCCCTGCTCGACCACGGCCAGAAGGTCGACCTGGACCTGAACCCGAAGACCCACAAGGTGCACCTGTCGTGCGGGCGTTACGAAGCGAACGTGGCCGGCATCGACGCCGAAGACTTCCCGCCCATCCCGACCGTCAGCGGCGGGGCGACGCTGTCCATGCCCGCCTCGGTGCTGAAGGAAGCGATCTCACAGGTGGTCTTCGCCGCGGCCCCCGACGACACCCGCCCCGTCCTGGCCGGTGTGCTGATGAAGCTGGCCGCGGGCACCCTGACGCTGGCCGCCGCCGACGGATTCCGTCTGGCCGTGCGTTCGCTCGATCTCGCGGAGGGCAGCCCCGAGCTGCACATGATCGTCCCCGCGCGAACGCTGACGGAAGTCGCGCGCCTGTTGCCTGACTCCGATGATGAGGTCACGATCAGCACCACCGCCAACGGCAACCAGGTGTACTTCGCATTCGGCAAGACCGAGATCACCAGCCGTCTGATCGAGGGCCAGTTCCCCGACTACCAGCGCATCATCCCTCCATCCTCGAAAACCCAGGTCACCCTAGGCACCACCGATTTTCTGCGAGCCACGCGTGCGGCCGCCGTCTTCGCGCGCGACAACTCGAACATCGTGCGGTTAGAGTGCAGCCCGTCAAAAGAAGACGCCGAGCTCGCTCTAGGCAGTGTCCTGGTGAAATCGACGTCTGCCGAAATGGGCGACAACGAAGGCCGCCTGGACGCCTCCGTCCAGGGCGACGAGACCCAGATCGCCTTCAACGGCCGCTACCTGCGCGATGCGTTAGAAGCGATCGAAACCCCGCGCGTGCACCTGCAGATCACCGGCCCCTCCTCCCCCGGCATCTTAAGACCCGAAGGCGAACCGAACGGGTATTTGCACGTGATCATGCCGATGCATGTCGCAAGGTAGTATAAGATTCACTTCCTTGTAACTAAACCCATAGTTTTGCCGCGGCGGCAGAACTATGCTTCCAGCGGCAGGGACCATTCGGGCAGTCGGCCGTCGTTGGGCCAAGCCCGATGTAAGCCTTCGACGTGGCACTCGGTGCGGCCCGAAACGCCAACCCGTATCCTTGCGAGCCAGAACGAGGGGCTAGCTCGGGACGAAAGTGGTGGGTACATACGACCAGCATGCGCAGCGGGTGCTGCACTACACCCGTGAGGAGGCCGCCCGGCGGAACGAACCGCGCATCAGGCCCGACCACTTGTTCATCGGCCTGGTTCGAGAGCACGAGGGCGGTGCTGCGCAATTGCTGGGGGAGCTTGGGATTGACCTGGATAAAGCCCGCCATCGAGTCGGACCGATCCAGCATCCGCCGCCCCTACCGGCGGGGAGTCCTGGCTGGCAGCCGCCAGGATTCACACCCAAGCTGCGTGAGTCACTTCTGTGGGCCGAGCACGAGGCCGAGCGGCTAGGTGACCGGGAAATTCAGTCAGAGCACCTCCTGCTCGGGCTGCTCTCTGAGTCGATCTACGGCGGGGCAGGCCTCCTGCGCATCTGCGGGGCTGATCCCGAAGTGGCCTGGGCCCGCGCCTACGAGCTCCTGGGCGTGCAGCCGGAACAGCGCCGGCTGAGACCAGAACCACCGCCTTTTGAGTGGCAATCGTCTTGGGGGCCACGCCTCGAAGAGTTGCGCCGTGTTGTCCCCATCGCGGAAACCCGTGCCGGGGCCGGGCACACGCTGACCCTCCGATCCCTGGAGGATTACGCGGACGGGTTTCTGATTCGCATGCGTTTCCGCACTGAAGCCCAGCCCGTGCTGGATCGCGGCATCCCGGATTGGCCGCCGACCTTCACCATCATGCCCGAACTGGTGTTCACGGCAATAGACGATAAAGGAGGGCGCTACTCGCCCGGTCCGGCGTCTCTGTATGGGAGCTGGGGTGGTGGCGGCCCTCATCAGCCGTTTGGCGAGGGCGAGTTCAACCCTCGCTTTTCCCCGTCGCTGTCGCTAGACGCCCAGCTGCTGCGCTTGGAGGCAATAGAGTTGCGATGGGTGCGCAGGGAGCACCGAGCAAACCAGACCCAAGCTACCGCAGTGCACCCACTGAGGTGGAGCTTCGAGGTGCCCCTTTACGTCGGGCGGATGCACATTAGTGGCGAGGAGTCATCGGCGGCGCAGCCAGGCTGAGGCCGCAAGTCACGGCGAGGTGGCAGGAGCCGCTATTGCCAAAAGATAGCTGGTGCGATCGTTGGAAGCTGCTCCGTCATGTCCGCCAGCCAAGCTCACGCAGCACTTCATTTCTGGCCGATTGGCCTGTCCGGCTCCGCAGGGCGCTTGGGTTGCTGATGAGGTCGGCGATGCGGTTATTGCTCGGGTAGTGCCCCTGTCGGTGCAATTGGTTTGCCGCCTGTCGTATCTCGTCACGCACGCGCGATCGCGTTCCCGCGCCCTGGGCTTCCTGGTAGCTACGGTAGCGCGCCGAGATAAGGCGCGAGAGTTCGGGCAAGTGGTGGCGGAGGTTCGCGTAGGTCTGGCCGATGCGTTCGGCGACCTCTCGCAGTGACGGAGGAGGTACTTCATCGCCGGCCAAAATGGCTTCCAGGGCTTTTCGGACGGCTTCGGGATCGATCGTCGTACGCACGTGACGCGGGCGGTCTGGCCGGGCGTCAGGCACGGCGCTATCTTCCGCACTCCGCCCAATATCGCCGACCTCGTCGCACACCAACCGCAGCGGGCTGATGCCAAGGCGGCTACTCACCAGAAGCAGGCACCAGAGCGATGGAATAGTCCGCCCCTGTCGCCACCCCAGGACGGTTGCCTCGGAGAGCCCCAGTTGACGAGCCCAACCGCGGCGCGTGCCAGTGACGCTGTGTAAAGAGCGCTGCAGCCCATGGCCGAAGTGCTCCCGGTCGGGAGGCGCGGGCAGGCTGGGTGCGGAGGCGATCAACTCGCCGATCGCCTGGAAGGTCCAGAGCTGCGCCCGGACCTTTTCATGCTGCGCGAGCGTCTCACCCTCGCTTGGGCCTTGCGTTCCAGAGTTGCCTAGCCAGCGCCCGCATCGGGCGCAACAACCCGGTCTCGATCGAGAACTGAGCCAGGGAGATGGCCGTTGGCAGTCGGGAAACGGGCACACTACCCGCAGAGGCTGACGATGCTGGGCGCAGAACGTAACGGGCGCGAGAGTCCACACGAGCGGGTCGTAGGCCATGTGCCCGCTCTGCCGCCACTCCTCAAAGCAACCTGGGCACCAGGCGCGCGTGCGTTTCTGACGCTGCAGGCGCGGGAGCACAGCAGACCAGGTGAGCAATGTCAGGAACCGCAGGTCACGCCGCCCGGTTAGCGTCTCCAGCGCCTGCACCAGGTTGCGCGCGAGTGTCCGCGTGCCGTTCAGGGCGCGTGTCTCATTGCGCCAGAAGGCGGTGAGGAGGTTCGCGTTCCGGGCATCGGCAAGGTGCGTGCGCCCCAGAAATGGCAGCAACTCGTGCACCACAAGCTCGCGCACACGGACGCTGTGCGCCTCGGCGAGGCGGCTGACGTAGCTGGTCAGGCTCTCGGTCTCCGGCGTGCCGATGCCGATGGGCTCTAGCGAGTACAGGCGGCTGCGCGACGGGATCGCCGACCGCTGGAGATCCCAGTCGACGTAGACCACCGGCGCGCCGGCGCTCATGTTCGGGTTTCTTGAACTCCCACTGGGTCCCGAGTTGGCCGGCGCTGAACAACCCGTCCAATGGGACGCCGCAGCGCTGCACCCGCTTCAGAGTGAACGGCCGATCCATTCGCGTTGCCTCTGCTCTTCGCGGCTGGTGACGCGCCCAGTCCCAGGAGCATGCGCAATTCATCCCGAACTCTTGGATCCTCGCGAAGCGCTGCCTCGCCCTCCGCAATCTCCCGCGCCAGGTTGACCAGTGTGCGCGTAGGTGCGGCCTGACGCTCCAGGTGCCGGCGCGTCAGCGTGACCGCGTCGTGTGCCAGGGCGTACGCGAGGGATCGGTTCAGCCAGCTCTTGAGCACTCCGACGCAGCCGAGCGACCCTTCGTACAGCGCCTCCCAGCATCCGACCAGGTCCGGCTCCTCTGCCAGCGGCAAGTGGCGCTGGAAGGTGAGCACCACGCTCTTAAACGCGAGGCGATCCTCCGCAGAATCGGCGCGGTAGCGTCCAAAGTGGATTTCCACGCTGCGCCGGCTCAACTGAGCACTCAGGTTGGTCATTCCCAGCAATTCGTACGTGCCTATGAGCACGTGAACGGTGCCCGTTAGCGCGGCCAACGATTTGAGCGTGTCCATCTGGTCGAGCAGCCGACGGCCACTCGTCACCCGCTTGAGGTGCTGCGCCTCGTCGACCAGGCACACGCCGACCCGCCGCCGCCGCAAGCACTCCTCCAGCACCCACCGGAACTCTGCTGCCGATGTGCTTCGCTTGAGGAATGGGCGCACCGGCACCGGTCGCTCGGACGAGGGATTCTCAGGCATGGCGAGGGTGATCTTGTGCGCCATCAGCGGTTCGTCAAGCGCCGCCAGGGCCCGCATGTAGTAGTCCTTCCAGTTGAACTGGCCCGACTCCGGGGCCACTGCCTCCACCGCCAGGACCGGCACCCGTCCAGGGTCCTGCTCCATATCGGGCAGCGCCTCGGCGAGTAACTGCTGTTCCAGCCGCAATCGAAGCGTCGTCTTGCCGACGCCGGTCGGCCCGTGCACGAGAATCAGGGACGCACCAGCCGGCTGGCGGAGGGCGTCACGCACGGCTTGATGGGCCGCTGTGAGACGCGGATGGGCGACCACTTTGGCGGTGAAGTACGCCATCCGGACCTCGGCTGGCTCGGCCAGCAACTCACGCGGGAAGCTATCGATCAACGGCATCTCAATAGTCCTGGTAGACGACCAGCTCATCACCGCTAGTGGCGGCAGCCCCAACAAAACCGGGAATGCCATCCGTATCGATTCCGGTCTTGGCGTCGTCGTCCGGTTTCAGCGCCCTGACCACACTTGCGTCAATTCCAGGATCGCCGACGAGAAGCTCGAGCACGCCCTTGGCCTCGGCATCGCGCAAGCGCTGCTCCAGCACCACCTCGTCAGCCTCCAGCGACGCAAGGAAGTCGGCCAGCAGGCGTGCCGTGATTGGCAGATGCTGGCCGTGCCGCTGCTGCCTCCGGCGGAGCTCTGTGCTGGCCACCTGGATCTCCCGTTCGGACCGGCCGGCGAACCGGGCGTAGTGCTCCGAGATGCAGCGTACCCAGCGCTTTTTGACGAAGGCGTACGCCACGCCTGCATCGAACGGGTCGTAGCGAACCGGCACCTGCGTCCCCTCTGCCTCGGGATCAACGAACGCATCCGACCAGTAATAGAGGTAGTGGAGTTTGACGCCCCGACCCGGCTGGAGCTTGGCCGTGCCACGTTGCGTGGTGGGTAGCGTGAGCATCCGGAACTCCTCGTCGTACGCAATGCTCCGTTGTGGCCGATATCCGCCCAACTGCAACCCGCTGTCGAACGCTTCGCGAGGCGACTGCCCAAGCGCTGGATGATCCAGAGTGTCATAGACCTCGTACGCCCACTCCCACAAACGGGTGGAGAGCGCGCCGAGAGTCCAGCGAGCCTGCCCCTTCGGGTGCACCGCCCTGGTCACCTTTCGGCTTTGCCGTACGAGCTGGGTGTTGCCGGCCAGGGTGTGTACAAACCGAGTGTTGGTTGTCCCGAACAGACGCTCGCACACCGAGCCGAACCGTGGCCGACCCGCCGGCCGCGTCTTTTTGGCGCACCCGTACCGCGCCAGCAACGTCTCGAAGTAAATGCTCTCAAACTCTGGCCCGCCGTCGACGACCACCGCCTCCGGCAGCCGTTGGTGGCGGCGCACGCATTCGCGCAGCGCCAGCATGCACGCGCGGTAACTGGGTGGGTCGAACGTCATGCACGCGGCCAGTAGCCGACGCGAAAAGGCGTCGCTAAAAAACGTCACCCACGGCCGACCCAGGTTTCGCCCGGTGCGCGAGCAGACCAGTTCGACGTCCAGCTGGGTGTGGTCGAGATGTCCGAGCTCGAACGGTCGGTCGCCATGCCGCGGGGTGGTCAAGCTCAACTCCCAGCAGAACGGCGCCGCCTGAGCGGCGGCGCGCGGTCCCTGGCGCTTGGCAACCTGCTCCTGGCGCGGGCGACGATTGGCTGCCTCGGCGAAGGTCTTGTAGCTGGGCGCCACGACGCCCCGCTCCTCGCAGGCTCGCACCAGCAGCGCGTACACGGCGAACTTCCGCTTCTGCTTGAGCGTTTCGTAATCGCCGCTGAGGAACTCGTCCACGATCGCCAACGTCGCTTCGGGCAGCTTCCGCTGGCGGTTGCCGCTCTGGTTCAGCCGCGGCAGGAGCCCGACGTAACCAGAGCCGTCCTTCTGTTCGGCAGCCCTCCACCTGGCTACCCAGTCCCGGATCGTGCGGTCGGGCGTGGTGCCAGGCACAACGCTCATGCTGGCGAAGTACGTGCTGATAATGGCGTGGCGCCGATTGGCCTCGCGCAAGTCAGCGGGGCTAGCTCGGCCCAACTGTTCATGAGCCGCGGCGCTCAGATTCCTGGCCGCCGGCTCGGCCATGCCGACGAGTGCGCAGGCGCGGGCCATCTCCGCGTTCCGAAAGAGGCGCACTTGCTCCGGTTCGGCCAGGGGCGCGGCATGCAGGTCTACGTAAATTCTGTTGCCGGCGATCAACGCGTAAATGTCGTCCGCGCTCGCCTCGCCTAGCCGCGCGACCAGATCGTCGAGGTGTAGCCCTGGCTCCTGGCGGATGAGCGCCAGAATTTCATTGGTCGCATGCTCGCTGACCGACGCGGGCTCAACCGCCAGGTAGTCCTCCAGGAAACGAAGGTTACGCTGAAGTACCCAGTCGATCTCGGCTGAGGATCGCAGCCGATAGAACAGGCCGAACCGCTCGGCAAAGCACTCGCCAGGTGGGCAACGCCAATGACCGTCTGCGTTCCGGATGTACCGGTGCGGCATCGTTTCCGCGAGTCGGTCCAGCCCTGCCTCTGTTTTCCATTCTTCCCAACCGACCGCGTCGGTGCGGAGCACGAAGTAGTCGGGCGTGTGCCAGACGCCCACCTGCCGACCGTTTCGCGCCTGGTACACCAGTTTGATCCGGGGTGGCTGGTCATAGAACTCCAGGGTCCGCTGGTCATGCTCGTACTCGTAGAGTCCTGCGAGCTCGACACGGTGGCTTTCGGCCTGGATGACGAGCCCCATCTTCCGACTTGGGTAGCGCACCGATACGTTCCCCGCCGCGCTTCGCACCCGACGCGCTGGAGGTAACGAGCGGATCGCGTCAATGACGGCCCTCGCCTCTGCCGATAAGCCGAGGCGCTCGCACAATCTGGCAAGCTCAGGCGTTGTGAGCATCGCGGTCGACTGCCCGCAAGGGGGCTCGTCGATACGGTATCCCGGCGCCCACTCGACCGGAAGCCCCATGTCAAGAAATGTCGGCCGACCCTGTTGAACGTTACGATTCACAACTGGGTATGGTCGAGCCACGCACCCTGAGCCGTGTAGAGCGCCATGCGGTTCTTTCGCAGTTGCGCAACCGGTGGCCATCCGACGACCAAGGCTGGTGGCATCCCATTGATGCGTGTACCGGGTCGGAGGTGCTGGTCCTCGATACCGGCTGGTTCGAGCACGAGGTCGATTTGAACGATCTCCGTGATCGGCTTCGATCTGGGGCGGACCAGGTCGTATGGCAAGTGGCCGAGGGTACCCCGCATTGGGACGATGACCCGCCAGACGATCCGATTGGCCAGGACTACTTGCTGGCCCTTGATCGCGCGCCGCTAGCGGTCGGTGGCAGCGAGACTATCTGGGTGCCAACTTCACTGACCTGGCTAATCTACACCGGCCATGACCAAAACTCGTATTTCGTCGGCAGTGAGCTGGTGCGGATTGTGAAAGCCATCTGGCCGAACTGGGAGCACCACTGCTGGAGCAGCCCATACTACGCCAGACCAAGCATGCCCGAGTAAAGCCAGAGAGACACCACTTCGGCTGGCGTCACCTCCATCACTCTCCAAGACGTCTCTCCTATGGGCAATCGCTAGGTCGCAAACGCGGAATCCGTGAGAACCCGACTCCCGGCAAACCTATGCTTCGATGGCCCGACTGACTAGGTCAGCGATCGCCATCATCGCATTCAGCGCCTTCTAGGAGTACAGCAAGCGGCCTGCTGAAGCCTCCTGCGTGGCAAAACTATGGTTCCACTGCGGCGAGACTATGGGTTAAGTCACATTCCTTCTGACACGCTCGGAAGAACTAAAACAATCCTCAACTGGCCATCTTTCGCGAGCGTGAACTGCGCCTGAAGCGCTTCCAGGACTTCGCGCTTCTGTTCGAAGCTGAGTTCATTGAGGCGATCCCGCATCAGCTCGCAGAACTGTCTGACCTTCTCGGCCATGGGTTCGAACTGAGCCGACACGGCGCGGCGGCCCTCCATGTCAGCAAGTCGAGCGCGCGCTTGGCCGTGCAGCTTGTTCATGCAGGCGAGTTCGCGTTTGACGTCGGCGTCA
>WNGA01001347.1_pt1 | contig 49840 bp, 38 predicted proteins | sample 5400061 | NCBI WGS metagenome assembly WNGA01 (sample SAMN13153366, study PRJNA577476) | soil metagenome | isolation source: 100 cm soil or saprolite under grassland replicate 2 | place: USA:California | collected 2016-06-15
GATGGTGCGGACGCCGCGCGCCCGAGAACGATCGACGCCCCTGCCAGCGAGATAGCGGGAGCCTTCAATGCAACTCCCGAAGGAGCGACGAAGGGTGAAGCGCGCCGCTACCCGCCATTCTTCCGCACCCTCCTAGTCGGATCGATCTCCCCGGCACCGCGAGCACAGGCCGTAGAGGTCAAGACGCGCGTGATCGACGTGGAACGCGTGGCGATCGCGGACCGCTCGCAGCATCGGCCGAAGGATCGCCTCGTCCACGTCCTCGACCCGCTGGCAGCTGGTGCAGACCAGATGGTGGTGATGCTCGGGCACGCAAGCGACATAGGCCGAGACGTGTCCCGGACGCTCTAGGCGTCCGGCCATGCCGGCCTCGACCTGTGCCTCGAGCGCGCGGTAGACGGTCGCGAGGCCCAGGCGCGGATGGCGTGGTCGCAGCCGCTCGTAGAGCTCCTGCGCGGAGATCGCCTGCTTTTCGCGGGCGAGCGCCTCGGCGACGATCACGCGCTGGCGCGTGAGCCGGTGGCCGCGCGCCGTGATCCGCCGGGCGAGCGCCGGCTGGTGCCGCTTCACCGTCATGGACAGATCGTACGCCGTTCGGTGTAATCGATTACGATTCTCATCACCTTTCTGATACTCATTCTCATTACTAGGAGAGCAAGAAACGTGATGCGCATCCTCATCAGCGCCCTGTCGATGATCCTGCTGGCCGCGCCGCTCGCGGGCTGCGGACCCGGAGGCGGCGAGGCCCAGGTGCTCGCGACGACGACGATCCTCGCGGACATGGCGAAGCAGGTCGCGGGCGATCGCTTTCGAGTCGGCTCGATCGTGCCAGCGGGAGTGCACGTCGAGGAGTACGAGCCAAAGCCGGACGACGCGAAGCGCGTTTCGGAGGCGAAGCTCGTCTTCGTGAACGGCCTCGACCTCGACAAGTGGGCTGACCCGCTGCTCAAGAACCTGAAGAGCGGCACGCCCGTCATCACGCTCAGCGAGGGTCTGCCGGACCTGGATGAGAACCCGCACATGTGGTTCGATCCCCAGCTCTCCCGGAAGTACGTCGAGAAGATCCGCGACGCGCTCATCGCGCTCGATCCACCGGGAAAGGACGGCTACACCTCGCGGGCGAAGGACTACGACGCGAAGCTCGTAAGCCTCGACGCCGAGCTGAAGGCCAACGCGGCGACCGTCCCGCAGGAGCGGCGCAAGCTCGTCACGTCGCACGACGCTTTCCCGTATTTCGCCAAGGCGTTCGGGTTCGAGGTGATCGGCTTCACGCAGCCCGAGCCGGACAAGGATCCAAGCGCGGCCGAGCTCGCGGCCCTCGTCAAGACGGTGCGGGACGCGAAGGTGCCCGCGGTGTTCGTCGAGACTGGCGTGTCGCCGAAGCTGACCCAAACGCTCGCGAGCGAGGCGGGCGTCAAGAAGGTCGTCGAGGATCTCCCGACCGACAGCCTGCTCGACAAGCCTGCCGACAGCTACATCGGGCTGATGCGCGTGGTGATGGACAAGATCGTCAACGCTCTGAAGTGAGTGCCCCCGCGCCCGCGTATCGTCGCTGACCATGGCGGCGGAACCGGTCATCGAGCTGCACGACGTGCGCGCGGGATACGAGAGGCGCACGGTGATCGATGACGTGGACCTGGTCGTTCGGGCCGGCGAGATGATCGCGCTCGTCGGCCCGAACGGCGCCGGAAAGTCGACGCTGCTCAAGGTCATCGTCGGCCTCCTGCGGCCGTTCGCGGGGACCGTGCGCGTCTTCGGCGCGCCGCCGGGCACGAACGCCCGACGAGTCGCGTATCTGCCGCAGGCGGACCAGGTCCGCTGGGATTACCCGCTGCGTGTCCAGGACGTCGTCCTCTTCGGCCGGATCGCGCACCTCGCGCGGGGGCGGCGGCCGTCGGCGGACGACCGTGCCGCCGTCCGGTCCGGCCTCGAGCGCGTGGACGCCGTCGACCTGGCGCGGCGTCCGATCGACGCGCTCTCCGGTGGCCAGCGGCAGCGCGTGCTCCTCGCGCGCACGCTTACCGCCGATCCGGAGATCCTCCTTCTGGACGAGCCCGCAACGGGCGTCGACCCGGCGACGGAGGAGCAGCTCATGGAGATCCTCGCGGACCTCGCGGCGCAGGGGCGGACGATCCTCGTGGCGACACACGACCTCGCGGGTGTGTTCGCACATTTCAAGCGTGTGATCTGCATGAACGGCGGGATCGTCGCGGACGGCGATCTCTCGATCCTCCGCGACGACGCGATCCTGCGGCGGACGTATGGCGGTCACCGGCTGGAATCACAGCAGATGCCCAGGGACGAGCACCATGCCTGACCTGCTCGAACCTCTGCAGTACGCGTTCGTGCAGCGGGCGGTCGTCGCGGCGGCACTGGTGGGGATCGTCTGCGCCAGCGTCGGTGTCTTCGTGGTCCTGCGTGGCCTGGCGTTCCTCGGCGACGCGATCGCGCACGCGGCGTTCCCGGGTGTCGTCATCGCGTACCTGCTGAAGGCGGACATCGTCGTCGGAGGATCGATCGCCGCCGTGCTCTCCGCGCTGACGATCGGCACCGTCGCGCGTCGATCCGGTCTGCGCGAGGACACCGCGATCGGTGTGGTCTTCTCGGGCATGTTCGCGATCGGCATCGTGATCTTCTCCGGCATCCGGACGTACACGGGCGATCTCATCGGCGTGCTGTTCGGGAACGTCCTCGGCGTATCGCAGGACCAGCTCCTCCTCGCCACCGTCGCGGCGCTCGCGATCCTCGCCGTGCTCTGGGTGGTCTGGCGGGAGCTCGTGTTCGTCAGCTTCGATCCCATCGGCGCCGCGGCGGCCGGATTGCCGGCGCTCCGTTACGACACTCTGCTGCTCGGGCTCATCGGTCTGGCCATCGCGATCTCCGTGCAGATCGTCGGCGTCGTGCTCGTCGTCGCGATGCTCGTCACGCCCGCCGCCACCGCGCGGCTCGTCGCGCGGGATCTCGGCGGCATGCTCCTCCTCGCGCTGGTCCTCGCCGCGGTCGCGTCGGTCGGGGGCATCTGGATCAGCTACTACGTCAACGCGGCCTCGGGAGGCACGATCGTCCTCGTCGCCACCGCGCTCTTCGGCCTCGTGTGGCTCGGGCGATCGATCGCACGCACGAGCGGCTAACATCGCGATCGATGCCGGTCGACAAGCAGCTCCTCGAGATCCTCGTGTGCCCGGCCGACCACGGGACGCTCCGCGAAGACGCCGATCGCCTCATCTGTCAACGATGCGGCCGCCGTTACCCGGTCCGGGACAACATCCCGGTCATGCTCATCGACGAGGCCGAGCAGCCCTAGAGTAGAGGGGAAGGAGTTCCCCTTGGCCACAGAGACGATCCCCATCACCTCCGACATGACCATCGCCTCGGTCGTGGACCGCTGGCCGGAATCGGCGCGGATCTTCGCGCAGTACGGCCTCGGCTGCGCCTCGTGCGCGATCAGCAAGTCCGAGACGATCGCCCAGGCCGCCGCCGGTCACGGCGCCGGCCGCGTCAAGGTCGACGACCTCATCGCGCAGCTCAACTCGTACGCGCAGACGGGCACGCTGCCCGAGGGCCTGCCACCCGCGAGCCAGACCGCAGGCGGCATGGGCGCCAAGGTGCCACGCGGTATGGCCGAACAGAAGGGCATCAAGCACGTCATCGCGGTCATGTCGGGTAAGGGCGGCGTGGGAAAGTCGCTCGTCGCGGGGCTGCTCGCGGTCGGACTGAAGCGCCGCGGATTCCGCGTCGGTGTGCTGGACGGCGACATCACCGGTCCGTCGATCCCGCGCATGTTCGGCGTTCGCGAGAAGCCGGTGTCGGCCGATGGCAAGACGCTGGTCCCACCGAAGTCGCGCGGCGGCATTCCGATCATGTCGATGAACCTCATCCTTCCGAGCGAAGAGGAGGCGGTCATCTGGCGCGGTCCGATGGTGAGCGGCGCGATCCGTCAGTTCTTCAGCGACGTCGCTTGGGGCGAGCTCGACTACCTCATCGTCGACCTCCCGCCCGGCACGAGCGACGCACCGCTCACGGTGATGCAGGCACTGCCCGTGGACGGCGTCGTGCTCGTGACCACGCCGCAGGCGCTCGCCACGATGGTGGTCACGAAGGCCGTGCGCCTGGTGAAGCAGCTCGGCGGCGACATCATCGGCGTCGTCGAGAACATGGCATACGTCCGCACGCCGGACGGCCAGCAGCTGGAGGTCTTCGGACCATCGCAGGGCCTCAAGCTGGTCATCGCGTCGAACTCGCCGCTCATGGGAAAGCTCCCGATCGATCCCCAGATCGCGCACGATGCCGACTACGGCGAGATCGAGAGCTATACCTCAACGGAGACCGATGAGCTCGTCGAGAACTTTCTGAACGTCGCGCCGCTCAAGACGCCGCCAGCCGCGCACTAGCCGCACTCGCTACCCTTCGCCGGTGTTCGCCCGCGCTCGAGCGCACAGTGGCGCCCTCTATCTTCTCGTCGCGACGTCCGTCGCGAACGTGCTCGCGTACGGCTACCAGGTCGTCATGGCGCGTTTGCTGCGGCCCGAGCAGTTCGCCATCCTCACCGCGCTCTTCGGCATCCTCATCCTGGAGTCGATCTCCAGCCAAGTGATCCAGTCGGCGACGGCGAAGCTCGCCGCGCAGTACCGCGCGCGCAACGAGGAGGCCGCGCTGCACGCGTTCGTGCGACGCTGGGCCGTGCGCGTGGGCGCGGCGTCCGCCGTGCTCGGGGCGATCGTCGCGCTCCTGTCCGGCGTCATCGCGAACGCCCTGTCGCTGCCCGCGTTGTCGGTGACGCTGCTCGGGCTCACGCTCTTCCTCGCCCTCGTCTTCACCTTCGGCCTCGGACTGCTGCAGGGGCTCGCGCGCTTCGTCTGGATGGGCACGGCGCTCATCTCACAAGCCGCCGGAAGGCTCGCCGTGGGCGTCGCGCTGGTGCTCGCGGGTTTCGGTGTGGATGGTGCTTTCATAGGCGCGACGGCCGCGATCGCGGTCAGCCTTGTGGTGGCCGCGATCCCGCTGTTGCCGCTGCTCTCCGCCGCGCGCGGTAGCGCGGTGACGCACGAGCTCGGGTCTACCGAGACGCGATTCTTCGCGCTCTCGGCGGTGGTGTTGCTCGCGTATGCGGCGCTCACCAATGTGGATGCGGTGCTCGCGCGGTCGCTCCTGTCGCCCGAGGCCGCCGGCGCCTACGCCGGCGCGATCACGATGGGGAAGATCGTCCTCTTCGCGCCGATCGCCATCGGCTTCCTGCTGCTGGAGCGCACCGCGCGCGCGCATGCGCTGGGGGAGGACACCGACGCCGCGCTGTACCTCGCTCTCGCCTTCGTGCTCGCGACCAGCGGCCTTGTCGCTGTCGCGTACCTCGTCGCCCCCGAGCTGCTGGTGCCGATCGTCGTGGGGTCGCAGTATCCCGACACGGCGAAGATCGTCGGCACGTACGGCATCGCGGCGCTCGCGAACGCGCTGCTCAGCCTCTGGATCGCGTACTTCATCGGCCGGGGCGAGATGCGGGTCGGACTGCTGCTGGCCGTCGCGGTCGTCGTGGAGCTCGCGCTGCTGGTCACGATCGTCAGCGATCCGCTGACGATGGCGCGCGTCGTGCTGACGGTGGCGCTGGGAACGCAGGCCGCTGCCGTCGCGACGTTCTTGGTGCGAAAGCTGCGGGGTTAGCTGAGGTCTGTGGAGACCTCACCTAGCTAGGCGGTCGACTCCACCAGGCCATTGCGGACCGCGTAGATCGCGGCCTGCGTGCGGTCCGAGACGTTCAGCTTTTCGAGGATCGCGGCGACGTGGCTCTTCACCGTCTCCGGTGAGAGCACGAGCTTGTCCGCGATCTCCCGGTTCGAGAGGCCTTCCGCGACGAGCGCGAGGATCTCGCGCTCTCGCTTGGTCAGGTTCTTCGCCGCCGGCGACACAGGACCCGAGGGTTTCATCTCGCTGAGCATCCCGCGCAGCATCTGCGATTCGATGAACGCGCCGCCGCTCGAGACCTGCCGGATCGCGTCGACGAGCTCGTCCTTCGACACGTCCTTGAGCAGGTACCCCGCCGCGCCGGCACGCACCGCGTCGCGGAGATACGCCGGGTTGTCGTGCATGGTCACCATGATGACCGCGGTGCGTGGCCGCTCTTCCTTGATGCGCCGCGTCGCCTCGAGGCCGTCCATGTCCGGCATGCGTACATCCATGAGGACGATGTCGGGAAGATCGCGACGGGTCGCCTCGATCGCCTCGCGGCCGCTGCGTGCCTCGCCGACGACCTCGATGTCGTCGGCCTTCGCGAGCATGGATGCGACACCTTGACGAACGAGCTCGTGATCGTCGACGAGCAGGACTCGTGTGGTCATGGCCAGATTGTACGTTCGCGCGACGACAGAGCCGCTGACATGCGCTTACCTATTTAATACGCCGCCAGCCATACGAGATACGCGATGACTCCGATCGCGATGATCGCGAGCGCGGCGATCACGATGAGGCTGGCGAGGCCGATGCCGCTGGATGTGCCCGTGCCGAGGAGTGTGTTGAGCGCCTGCGAGAACTCCTCGCCCGTCGCGTCCTTGCGCATCCATCCGCGGCCATCGTCCAGCTTCGCGGCGAGCGCCTTTCCGTCGTCCTCATTGCCTGAGAGCACCAAGGCGGGTACGCCGAGCACGATCTTCTCCTGTGATGCCAACAGGGTCCCGTCGATGAGCGCGGCATCGGGTCTCCAGCTGCCGAGCGTCGACCACGATGTGAAGTTCGGCAGCCGGCGGACGTCGTACTCGCCCTCGAGCTTGAGGAGCGTCTCCAGCCCGGTCGCGATCGCCGGGTGCGCGACGATGAGCAGGATCCTCGCGGCGGCCATCGGCCGCAGGCTAGCCGGAGAAATAACAGGTATGCGCACCGGACAAGCGGCGTGTTGCTGTTTCGCCCGTCTTGTTGGGAATCACTACACGGGGTTACTACCAATCTCCTCCTCCGGTCCGATGCCCGAAAAGCGCCTCCTGACGAGTCTTTACCTGTGCCCCTAGCGGGACTGGGACCTCGCTGGGCATTCCGCGCCGCAGCGGTGGGAAAGGGACAGGGACAGAAGCGTGGCGACCCGCGTCATCATCGCGGACGACCACCTCGCTATCCGCGAGGGCGTTCGCGCGATCCTCGCGACAGACGACGAGTTCACCGTCGTCGGCGAGGCCGTTGACGGCGTCGACGCGGCCCGTAAGGCGCTCGAGCTCAAGCCCGACCTCCTCGTACTCGACAACTCGATGCCCGGCAAGACCGGACTCGAGGTGGCGCGCGAGATCCGACCGCTGCTCCCAGAGACCGCGATCGTCTTCCTGACCCTCGATCCGGGAATCCGCGACCTCGCGATCGCGGTCGGCGCCGCCGCACACATCGCGAAAGACACGCCGCCGCAGCAGATGCTGCGCGTGCTCCGCTCGGTCGCAGAGCAGCACAAGCGCTCGCGGCAGCCCTCTCCGCTCGCGCTGAAAGAGCGAGAGCTCGTCGACGCGATCCGCAGCGAGCAGCACCTCACGTCGACGCAGATCGATCAGATCCTCGCGCAGCGCGATCCGAGCGAGACGGTCGCACGCGCGTTCCTGAATGCGAAGTCCATTCCCGACGACAAGCTGGCCCACGTCCTGTCCCGCGTGAGCGGGCGCCCCTACATGGCGCTCGCGCCTCACAGCGAGGAGGCCGTTCCCAGCGGTACTCCTACACCGCGGCGTGCCGCGCGACGGACGATCGACCCGGTCGATCCGACCGTCGCGCGGCAGCTCCCGCGGCGCTTCTGCGAACAGCGCGGCGTCATCCTGGTCACGTTCGGTCGCAGCGAGTGCACTCTGGCGATGGCCGATCCATTCGATGAGTCCACGCAGGCGCGCGTCGCCGACGGCCTCGCCGGTCTGCGCGTCAACGTCGTTGTCGCGAGCGCGAGCGAGATCGCTGACGCGCTCGCGCGCGCGGCCGGCGCGCCGACGACCTCCATCGTCGCGATGGGCGGCGCCGAGCCGAAGCGCGCGCCGCGACGCCGGATGTTCGCGGCGTTCGCCGCGATCGCCGCGGTGCTGCTGCTCGTCGTCTTCGGCGCGGGCGTGTTGCTCGCGCCCGCGAGCAACCTTCAGGCCCGCGCGAATCTCACGATCTTCCAGGGCGCGGTCGAGCTGAGCCGAGCCGGCGCCGCGTTCGCGCCCGCAACCAGCGGACAGCTCGTCCGGCAAGGCGACACGATCCGTACCCTCGCGGGAGCGCACGCTGCGCTCACGTTCTTCGAGCAATCGGTCGTCGTGCTCGATCCGGGCACCGAGCTCCGGTTCGTCTCGCTACGCGCCCTGAGCGACGGCGATATCGACGTGGTTATGCAGCAGTCCTCGGGCAACAGCTGGCACGTCCTCTCGCACAAGCTCGCTGCGGCGGCGCGCTACGCCGTCACGACGCCGAGCGCGGTGGCGAGCGTCCAGGGCACGTCGTTCCGCGTGCGTGTCGAATCGACCACCGGGAAGACGACGATCACGACGACCGACGGCGTCGTGAAGGTCCAGGGCGTCGAGGAGGCCGCGAAGACCACCGTGCAGGTCATGCCGGGCAACGGCACGACGATCGCAGCGAAGGGCGCGACGCCCGCGACGCCGATCGCGATGCCCGAGTCGATGGTCACCTTCGCGCTCGATCAGACGCGCGATGGGGTGGTCGTCGATCCGTCCGGACGAGCATCCGGAGTGAAGGACGGCCAGATCGTGCGGTACATCCCAGGTTCGACCGTCACGCAGCGCGACGCGCTGATCATCGTGACGCTCCCGACGTCCGATGCGGATCGCTTCGCGACGGAGGCCATGCCGCGCGATGCGACGGCGCGGTCCGTGCGCGTGGAGGTCGATGTGCGCGGCGCGAGCGGCGATGTTGCCGCGAAGGTCGAGGACACGCGCACCGTACAGAACGGCGTCGCGCGCGGCGGCGTTCTCGTGACGACGACGACGATCACGATGCTCAGCGATCAGGCGGCACAGCAGCTGCCCGCCGCGGTCATCGCGCCGCCACCGCCATCGGCCACGTTCGACCCGCTTGCGTTCGCGCGTCCCACGAGTTCCGGACAGGTCGGCGCGCCTGGTCCCGTCGGCTCGCCGGGGATCGCCGGTCCCGCCGGCCCGCCGGGTCCCGTCGGAGCGAGCGGAGCGCCCGGGACTCCCGGCGCGAACGGTGCCGATGGGTCGCCCGGTCCCGCAGGAGCGCCCGGTACCGTGGGCGCGACGGGCGCGTCCGGCGTCGGGCTTCGGGGACCACAGGGTGCAACAGGAGCTGGTGGACCTGTCGGCGCGACCGGTCCCGCGGGCGCGAACGGCGCGCCCGGCGGCAACGGCGCGAATGGCGCGAATGGCGCGAACGGCGTCGACGGTGCGACGGGCGCGACCGGTTCCGCGGGTGCGACAGGCGCGGGCGCGACGGGCGCGAGCGGACCCGTTGGCGCCACCGGTTCGCTCGGTGCGACCGGTGCGCAAGGAACGACCGGAGCCACTGGCGTGCAGGGAAACACGGGATCGACCGGCACGCAGGGCGACACCGGTGTCACCGGTGCGACCGGTCCTGCTGGTGCCACCGGCGCGACCGGGCCGATCGGCCCCACGGGTCCCGTCGGTAGCACGGGCGCGACCGGTGCGCAGGGCAACACTGGATCCACCGGCCCGCAAGGCGACACCGGTGCCATCGGCGCGACCGGTGCTCAAGGGATCACCGGCGCCACGGGCGCGCAAGGCGATAGCGGGAGCACCGGCGCGACGGGACCCATTAGTGCGCAGGCCCGATCGGCCCCACAGGTCCGCAGGGTCCGACCGGTCCGCAGGGCGACACCGGCAATACAGGCGCTACAGGACCTCAGGGGGATAGCGGCAACACTGGGACGACCGGTCCGCAAGGCAACACCGGAAACACCGGTGCGACCGGACCCATCGGTGCGACGGGCGCGACTGGTCCGATCGGACCAACAGGACCACAGGGTCCGACAGGGCCGCAGGGTGACACCGGAAACACCGGTGCGACCGGTGCGCAGGGCAACACCGGCAACACTGGATCAACCGGACCGCAGGGCGACACGGGCACGACGGGAGCGACAGGTCCACAAGGCACCACGGGCAACACCGGTGCGACCGGTCCGCAGGGCAACACCGGCAACACCGGATCGACCGGCCCGCAGGGTGATAGCGGAAACACGGGCGCGACAGGTCCCATCGGTGCGACGGGCGCGACTGGTCCGATCGGACCAACAGGGCCACAGGGTCCGACAGGTCCGCAAGGCGATACAGGCAATACCGGATCCACAGGACCGCAAGGCAACACCGGTGCGACCGGTCCGCAGGGCAATACCGGCAACACCGGATCGACCGGCCCGCAGGGTGATAGCGGAAACACGGGCGCGACAGGGCCGATCGGGTCAACCGGCGCGACGGGTCCGATCGGCCCCACGGGTCCTCAAGGTCCGACAGGTCCGCAAGGAGATACGGGGAGCACCGGCCCAACCGGAGCTCAGGGCAACACCGGAAACACCGGAGCAACTGGTCCGCAGGGTGACACAGGTGCGATCGGCGTGACCGGCGCCACTGGTGCGCAAGGGAATACGGGTTCGACCGGACCGCAAGGCGACAGCGGCAACACCGGCACGACTGGTCCCATTGGTGCGACAGGCGCGACTGGTCCGATCGGACCAACAGGACCGCAAGGAAACACCGGGAACACGGGCAACACCGGCTCGACGGGACCAACCGGTCCGAGCGGTCCCACGGGTCCGCAGGGCGACACCGGTCCTACCGGTCCGCAGGGCACGACCGGACCGACCGGCCCGCAGGGCACGACCGGACCGACCGGTCCACAGGGCAACACGGGCGCGACCGGAACGGTCGGAACGTTCAAGCAGGACGGTGTGACCAAGGGAACGGGCGATGACACCGTCGACTTTACCAATGGATTCGTGCTGACCCAGACCGGGTCCACGATCACGGTCGACGGCTCGGGCTTCGTGCACCGCACCGGCAGCATCAATGAGTCGGTCGACGGGAACAAGACGTTCACGGGCGACACGACGCTCGCGAACACGACCGTCTCCAACGGCAAGACGGTGGCGGTGGGCGACTCGAGCAACACGACGTCCACCGGCACGCTCGTGGGCGTCAATACCGGCAACGGTCTCACGAGCGGCCAGGCGTTCAACGTGAACACCGGCACGTCAACCTTCACGACCGGCAACACGCAGGACGTCGGGAACGCGACCCGCGGCTTCTTCTACGGCGGCGCGACGGGCTCATACGCCGGCGCCGTGACGATCTCCAACTCCGGCGCCTTCACCGGGACCCTCGTCGCACTCACCGCGGATTCGACGACGACCGGAACCGTCCTCGGCATCAGCGCGAAGAACCTGACGAGCGGCAAGGCCATCGACGTCGCGCTCGGCACGCTGTATTCGGGGACGACCGATTCGCTCGGCACGATCGGCGCGGTGAACATCCGCGCGCAGTCGTTCACCGGCAACATCCTCAACGTCTCCGCGATCGGCGTCGGCGCCGCGGCCTCGAACCTGGTGAACTTCCAGAGCAACCAGCTCGCGGGCAACGTGCTGCGCCTCGACGGACAGCAGCTGACCAGCGGCAACGCGGTCAGCGTGCTGCTGGGCACCGCGGGTAACGGCTACCTGCTCAACACCACCGGTGGATACACCGGAAGCCTCATCGACCTGCAGGTGAACAGCGTCAGCAAGTTCAAGGTCGACGAGGCCGGGAACACGACCGTGGGCGGCACGCTTGGCGTCGCCGGCGACGTGACCGTGAACACGAACAAGCTGATCATCAACGCGACGACCGGCGCGATCACGGGCCCGAACGCCGGCGCGTTCTCGATCGACAATGGCAACGCCTCCGCCATCAACATCGGCGGGACGACGGCGACGACCGTGAACATCGGTCGCAGCGATCAGATCCAGGCGCTGCTCGGCAACGCGACGGTGGCGGGAACGCTCGGCGTCGGCGGTGACTTCGCGGTCAGCACGAGCAAGTTCGCGGTCACCGCCGCGAGCGGGAACACGGTCGTCGCCGGCACCCTCGGCGTCGCCGGCGACGTGACCGTGAACACGAACAGGCTCACGATCAACGCGACGACCGGCGCGATCGCCGGTCCGAACAGCGGCGCGTTCACCATCGACAACGGAAACGCTTCGGCGATCAACCTCGGCACGGCGACCGCGACCACGATCAACATCGGCCGCACCGGCCAGTCGACGGTCGTCGGTGGCGTGCTCACCTCGACCGAGACGTTCGTGGTCGGTCCGGGCACGCCGAACAAGCTCGTCGTGTCGTCGACGACCGGCAACCTCACGTCGCAGGGCATCGGTCAGTTCGGCTCGACATCGGCGAACTATGTCAGCCTCAGCGGTGCAGCATCCGGAGGCAATCCCGTGGTTCTTCAGGCGTTTGGCGCCTCGGATGCGAACGTCGGAATGAACCTGACGCCAAAGGGCTCCGGTCGCGTAAGTGTCACCGGCAACGGTGGCGGTCTCGATGTCGCGGGCGACATCATTGTGGGCAGCTCGAACAAGATCCAGCTCGTCGGTGCAACATCGCCTAGCAACCCTGCCCTCCAGATCGCTTCGAGCTCGACCGACGCGAACGTGAGCCTGCAGATCGTCCCCAAGGGCTCGGGTCGCGTGCAGGTCCAGAGCGGGCTCGACGTCGCCGGAACGCTCATCGGACCGACGAGCGGCACGTGGACCATCGATGCCGGCAACGCCAACGTTATCAACATCGGCGGCACGACCGCGACGACGGTCAACATCGGCCACACCGGTCAGACGCAGGCGCTGCTCGGCAACGGCACCGTCGCCGGCACGTTCGCGGTGACGGGCGTGACCACGCTGAGTGGCACCCTGAACATCGGGACGGGCTCGTCGGCACCGGTCCACATCGTATCGGCGCAGACGACCGCGCCAACGGTCGCGGTCGGCAACGGCGCGGGCACGACCGGCAGCTGCACGCTGACCAACGGCACCGACGTCGCCGGCCTTATCACGATCACGGTCGGCGGCACGAAGACCGCGAGCGCCGCGATGTGCACGATCACGTTCAACAGTGCCTACGGCAACGCGCCGACGGTGGCGCTACAGCCGCACGACTCGGCGACAGCGCTGCTCACGAACACGAACACGATGCCGTTCGTGACGTCCAGCACGGGCACGTTCGTGATCACGGCGAATACGACGACCGCCGGGAACGGAACGTACTCGTGGTTCTACGTGGTGATCGGTCGCTAGACTTCGAGCCGAAAAAGAGGAAGGGGCTGACGTGCGCGAGAGCAACATCGTGATCCCGGTGACCGCGCTGCGGCGTGTCTTCATCGGGCTCGTCCTGATCATCCTGTTGCTCGCCGCCCTCATCGTCGCGCGCCAGAACCTCTGGCGCGTCGGGCTCGGGGATCTCGTCGCGCCCGGGATCGGCAGGCAGATCGACCACAACGGCTATCAGGCGGTCTTCCTCACCGGCGGCCAGGTCTTCTTCGGCCGGCTCGAGGTCGCGGGCGATGACTACTTCACCCTGAGCGACGTCTTCTATCTATCGACCGGCGACAGCGGGCAACCCAACCAGCTCATCAAGCGCGGGAACGAGTTGCATGGCCCGACCGAGCCGATGATCATCCCCGCGCGCGACGTCCTCTTCATCGAGAACCTGCGCGGCAATTCGGACGTCGTCACCGCGATCACGAAGTTCAAGTCCGGCCAGCTACCGGTAGCGACGCCCGCACCCGGTACCGTCGCGCCGGGCACCGCTCGGCCGAGCCCGAGCCCGACGCGCTGAACCGCGCGCTCCCGCGTCTTCGCAACGCGCTCGTCGCGGTCGTCGCGTTCGCGCTCGCCTTCGCGTTCGTGCAGTGGTGGGACTTCACCGTGCCCGCGGCGTTCCGCGCCGAATACCAGGCGGTCTTCCTGGTGAACGGACAGACCTACTTCGGCCGCTATTACGACCGCTTCGGTCCGTTCGTGAAGATCGAGGAGGCCTACTACATCCAAGAGACGGCGGACCCCGATCCGACGAAGCCGGCGCAAACGCGTCTCGTTCGTCGTGGCGGCGAGCTCCACGGCCCGCAGACCCGGATGCTCATCCCGCGCACGACGGTGCTGTTCGTCGAGGACCTGAGCGGCGCGTCGCCCATCGCCCAGTTCATGACGCAGGACCGGGTGAGGCGATGATGCGAACGCGGCGCGTTCCGCGCGCGCCGCGGATGCCGCGCACGCCGTGGTGGGCGCGCTTCATCGTCGCACCGGCGGTCCTGGGTCTGCTGCTCTCCGCCAACGTCGATGCGACCGCGCTTCCACTGCTGTCCCCCGAGCGGATCACCGCGGTCCTCCTGCTCGATGGTCAGGCGTACTTCGGTCACCTCGACGATGGCGGCAGCGGCGGCGCGATCCGGCTCAGCGACGTGTACTACTTCCAGGACGCGCGTCAGAGCTCGACGAACCTTCCGCTCGGTCTGGTTAAGCGGGGCGGCGAGGCGCACCAGCCGGCCGAGGGCATGAGCATCAATCGCGACAAGGTCCTCGCCGTCGAGCGCCTTGCTCCGACATCAGCCGTCGTCGGCGCGATCACCGCGCAGCGAGGCCTGGGGAAGGACACCGTGGGCTGGCTCTTCGAGCGTCGCCTCGCCGCGGACCCGGCCGCACTGAACGCCCAGCGCCAGGCGGCCGAGAACGCGCTCGCACGGGGATTCGCGAATGGCGTCACTCAGCTGCGCAAGACCAATGAACTGAAGCTGCCGATCCCCACGACGGAGGCGAACGCCATCATCAACAAGGCCGTCGACGATCTGCGTGCCGTGCGTCGCGCGGCGCTCGGCGCGATCGCGACGTCGTACGGTTTCTCACCGTCCGACGCCGACGTGTACGTCCGCACCACCGAGTCCCGTCTCGACGCGCCGGCTCCGGGCAGCGGCGGGGTCCTCCTGGCGCCGGAGCTGTACGGCATCGTCGCGCGGGCCGACCAGCTGTACGGACAGGTCACGGACGACGCGATCCGTCGCATGACGCAGCGTCAGACTCCAACGCCGTCGCCCTCGCCTTCCCCCTCGCCGCGGCCGTAACGGATCGGTCGCAATCGACCGCCAAGCCGTTCGCAGGCGGGCAGTCGAGGAATCCCGCGCCCCGGGCGTCGGCTCGACCTTTTATGATGCGAGCGCTCCCGGGACATGGTGGATGCCGGGAAGGTCGCGCGCAGTGGGATGGGAGAGATTTCGAGCTTGCGAGTAGTCGCATCGCGCCGCGTTGCACTTGCCCTTGCCGGCGCCTTGCTCCTTTCATTCGTGACGCTCGCACGTCCGGCGTCCGCTGCTGCGCACCTTTCACCAAGCGCCGTGTCACCCAGCGTCACGACGTGCACGACGTTCCTGGAGGAGGGAACAGCAGGTAACCCGCAGCAGCTCGGGTACGCCTTCGGTCGCATCTGGATGACCGAGACGGCGGGCACCACCGGATATCTCGAGGGCCTCGATCCTCTTTCGCTCTCGATGCTGCAATTCGTTCTACCGGGACCAGACGCGTTCGACGGCAGTGGCATGGACGTTCCGCTCGGCGTCGTCGGCGGGCCAGACCTCCGCGTATGGTTCGTGGGCGGCTACGGTCAAGGCTACGCGCGCGTCGGACGCATCGATCCCGCGATCCCCGGTGGGGCGTACTCATTCATCAACCTGCCCACCGGGAGCGGACCGACGCACATCGTCTACGCGCCTCTCGACGGCGCGTTCTGGATCAGCGCATCCGGATCCGACTCGATCATCCGACTCACCCCATCAGGCGCATTCACCGTCTACCCGCTCACGCCCGGCACGCTGCCGTGGGGGATCACCGTCGGCGGCGACGGCGCGATCTGGTTCGCCGAGCGTGGCTCGGGAAAGATCGGTCGCATGCTCACGACTGGCGTGGTCACCGATGAGGTGAGCGTCGGAGGAGATCCGCGCAACATCGCGACGGGCAGCGGAGCGGTGTGGTTCACAAAGTTCGGCAGCGCGATGGTCGGCAAGGTCGACGTGCTCACGAAGGTCGCGACACAACTGCCGACGCCGACCGCGGCAAGTGGGCCCGATGGAGTGACGGTGGATCCGGCGGGCGCGGTCTGGTTCACCGAGTCGAGTGTCGGCAAGGTCGCGCGGATCGATCCCGGGACGTTCCCCGCGGGCGGATCGGTCACCGAGACGTCCATCACCGTCTCAACACCGCAGCCGGGCGCGATGGCCGCGCTGGCGGATGGGACCGTTTGGTTCACCGAGAACGCTCCGTTCATCGCGCACTTCAAGCCCGCGGGTGACGGGTCGGTCTTGCCGCTCCCGCCGGTGGTCGATCTATCGATCAGCGGCGCTACGACGACGGTCGGTCTGGACACGATCTACTCGACGAGCACGACGTTCGGCGTTAGCTCCACGAGCATCGCCTGCGTCGACTCGGTCTCCTACCGCTTCTATCTGACGGGAACGCCCGAGGCTTCGAAGCCCGCGTACACGACCATCACCGGCGCATCCGCGTCGTTCAACCTGCCGAGCAACGGCACGTGGTACATCGATTACTACGCGACCGGTCCCGGCGGGACGATCGCGGCGGTGACCGCGGGGCCGTTCATCGTGGACGACACCGCGTTCCCCGACCTCGTCCCGCCCGTGCTCACCGTGGCCGACGTGACCGTGACGGCGACCGGCCCGTTGACGCCGGTCACGCTCGCGGTGAGCGCCATCGACGCCGTCGACGGCGTCGTGCCGGTGTACTGCGCTCCAGCGTCGCCGTATCCGCCGGGCGTGACCCTCGTGACGTGTTCCGCGAGCGATGTGGCCGGCAACACCGCCACCAAGACGCTCACCCTCACGGTCGTCGTGCCTCCGCCGACGCTGACCGTGCCGACATCGGTGAGCGTCGTCGCGACGGCGACGCTTACGCCGGTGCCGATCCCGGCGACCGCGTCGAGCGTCGTGGACGGTGCGATCTTCCTGGTGACGTGCTCCGGTGCCGGACTCACGCCCGGCTCCGCGTTCACACCAGGGGTCGTGACGGTCTACGCCCCGTTCGGCGACAGCATCGCGACGTGCTCCATCAGCGACGCGCACGGCAACACGACGAGCCACGCCGTGGCGATCCACGTCGCCGCGCCACCGCCGACGATGACGCTCCCCGCCGACATGACCGTGACGACGTTCCGCACCGACGGCGCGATCGTCACATACACGGTGACCGCGGGCAGCATCGTGTACCCGTCGCTGACGGTCACCTGCGTGCCGCCGTCCGGCTCGCTCTTCCCGATCGGGACGACGGCCGTCAACTGCTCGGCCATCGATCCGGAGGGCAACGCCGTGAGCGGGACGTTCATGGTCACGGTGGTGCGCTCGCCCTGCCCGGACGTGATCGTGACGCTCTCGTCCAGCGGGACCGGTCTCGGATTGAATGGTGGTGCGAGCCTCACCGTGATCTGCGGCGGCGTCGTGGTGAATTCCACGAGCTCGAACGCGATCTCGCTCGGCGGCGGCGCGACGCTGGCGGCCGACTACATCCGCGTCAGCGGCGGCGTGAGGGCGCCCAGCGGCGCGATCACGCCGGCGCCGCAGACCGGGCAGACGCCGACCGCGGACCCGTACTTGGGTCTTCCCGCGCCGTCCACGACCGGGATGGAGATATTCACCAACATGAAGATCTCCAAGGGCGTCGCGACGCTGCGTCCGGGTGTGTACGACGGTGGCATCGAGATCAGCGGCGACAAGACCGACGTCACGATCATGCCCGGCACGTACTACCTGCGCGGCGGCGGCCTGAGGATCTCGGGGGGGACCGTACGTGGCACCGGCGTGTTCTTCTACAACACGCTCTCGACGCAGAAGAAACCGACCTGCGGTCCGATCGACCTGAGCGGAGAAGCCGCGGTGTCGCTCGAGGCCACGCGCATCGGTGATCGGGCCGGGCTCCTCGTTCACCAGGACGCCGGCTGCTCGACCAAGATCTCGCTCTCGGGCGGCAGCGCCATCCAGTCGCTGTTCGGGACCGTGTACGCGCCGAGCGCGCTGATCGAATTGACGGGTAAGGGGACGCTGCGGATCCAGCTGCGACTCATCGCGGATTCCGTTCGCCTCTCGGGCGGCGCGCGCGTGCTCATCGACCTGCGCTGAGCGCGCTCATCCTCGAGTCGTAGTACTCGCGGCCGAGCCGTCTCATACCGCACCCGGGCTACCATGCCGTCGGTAGAGGGGCATCTCTGGAGGGGTATGGGCAGCGTCGCGCGTCTCGTCCTCGTCGGCGTGCTCGCGCTCTCCGTCACCGGCTGCGGTGGCGGCGCGAAGAGCGAGGCGGATCAATCCTCGGACGCGCTCAACCGCGGGCTGAAAGCGCATACCGCCGGAAAGTACGACGAGGCACAGCTGGCGTACTTCGAGGCGCTCAGCCACGACGCGAAGAACAAGTTCGCCTTCTTCAACCTCGGCCAGATCGCGCAGACGCAGAAGCGCGATCAGTCGGCTGAGGTCTATTACCGCCTCGCGCTTGAGATCGACGCGCGTTTCGGCCCGGCGCTTTTCAACCTCGCGATCCTCCGCGCGAACGCCGGCGCGACCGCCGAGGCGATCGACCTCTACCGGCGCGCGGTGCAGGCGGACGCCAACGCGGCCGGCGCGTACTACAACCTCGCGCTCCTGCTCCGTCAGACGGGCGCGACCGCCGAGGCGAATCAGATGTTCCAGCGCGCGCAGCAGCTGGACCCCAAGCTCGTGCCGCCGACCCCGAGCGCGACGCCCGCGTCGACGACGGCCCCCGGACCCACCGTGCGGCCGAGCGCCACCCCGACGAGGTAAGCCGCGAGCCCGATCCGCGCCCGGATCGCCATCGGCGTCGTCGTCGTACTCGGCATCGCGCTGCGCGCGATCTTCCTTCCGGCGCAGGGCTACGGCGGCGATGTGCGGCTCTTCGCGGCGTGGGGTGAGCGCGTCGCGCAGCTCGGACCCGCCCGCTTTTACGCTCCCGGCTACTTCATCGATTACCCGCCCGCGCTGCTCTACCTGCTGTGGCCGATCGCGGCGCTCTTCGACGGCGAGGCGCTGCGGATCGCGCTCAAGTCGATCTCGATCCCGTTCGACGTCGCGATCTCGCTCTGTTGCGCGAGAGTGGTGTGGCACTCGGCCGGTCCGGCGCGGGCCGTGGTCGCCGCGAGTCTATGGTCCTTCGCGCCGGGCGCGGTGATCGCCGGTACGTACTGGGGCCAGGTCGACGCGGTCGGCACGCTGGTCATCCTTGGGGCGCTCGTCGCGGCGGGTACACGTCGCTGGGCGGTCGCCGGCGCGCTCGCGGGGCTCGCGAGCGTCCTCAAGTTCCAGCTGGGCGTCGCGCTGATCATCATCGTCGTCGCCGCCGCGGTCGAGGCCTACCGATCGCGCTCGTGGCGGCCGCTGGTGGCCCTACCCGTCGCGGCGGCGGTCGCGCTCGCTGTCGCGCTCCCGTTCCGCCAGGGCCCCTTCGAGCTCTGGTCTCTGCTTCGGTTCGCCGCGGACGAGTACGCGTACACGTCGCTCTACGCGTTCAACCTATGGTCGGTGGTGGTCGGCTTCTGGGAGCCGGATCGCGGCTACGTCGTCATCGGTGGCGTGCTCTTGGCCGCGGCGCTTGCCGCGTCATGCGTCCCCCTCTGGTGGCGACGCGATGTCGCCACGCTACTCGCGGCCGGCGCCTGCGCGACGCTGGCCTTCTACTTCCTGCCGACTCGCGCGCACGAGCGCTATCTGCTCCCGGCCGTCGCGCTGCTCGTGCCGTTCGCGGCGGCCCGCGGGCGCGTGCTGGTGCCGTACATCGCTCTCTCCATCGCCTACGCGTTCACGCTCTACTTCGCGCTCGTGCGCACCCTCGCGACCGACGTCCAGGCGCCGCGCTGGCTGGAAACGACCCTCTTCACCCGACCCGCGCAGATCGCGGTCGCCCTCGTCCTCATGGGCTGCGCCACGGCCTGCGCGGTCATGCTCGCGACCTCCGATCGCACGCTGGAGCGCGACCCGCTCGGCGTCGAAGAGCATGCGCGCCGCTGGGCGCGGCGCGCTCTGGCCGGGCTCGGCCTGATGCGGGAGCGCATCGCGGCGTGGATCGCGATCGAGCGCGCCCACGAGCGGCGCGTGCAGCGCGCGGCGCTCGCGGTCGTGCTCGTCGTGCCGATGGCGTTCAACGCGGTGACGCTCCTGCCCGAGGTCACGATCGCGCTGCCGAGCAACAACGACGACGCGAACCATTTCGCGTATGTGCAGCGCGCCGACGAGGCCCTGGCGAACGGGGAGGACCCATTCGACTTCTGGGCCCCGGAGATGGAGTTCGGCTTCCCGCCATTCGTGTACTACCAGCACCTTCCGCATCTGGCGGTGGTCGCGCTGCATCGCGTGACATTAGGGCTCGTTGATCTGCTGACGCTCTTCAACGTCGTGCGCTGGCTCCTGCTCGTCCTCCTGCCGCTGACCGTCGCGTGGTCGCTGCGGCGCATGGGGTTCGCCACGCCGGCAGCCGTGGCGGCCGGCGCGGCGGCCGGGCTGCTCTCCAGCGACGGCAGGTTCGGCCTCGAGTACGACAGCTTCGTGTGGCGCGGGTGGGGGATGTACACGCAACTGTGGGCCGCCCACCTCGCGTTCCTGTCGCTCGCCGCGGTGACCGATCTGATGCATCGCGGGCGCGGCCTCCTCTTCACGATCATCGCGCTGTCGGCGCTCGCGCTCTCGCATCTCATCTACGCGTACATGGCGGGCATCACCACGCTCGTCGTGCTGCTCGTCGGGATCTCACGCGCGAACGCACGCCAGCGACTGGCACGCCTCGCGGCGGTCGCGGCCGCCGTCGCGCTCGTCACGTCGTACATGTGGCTGCCCTTCCTGCAGTCGAAGGCGTACCTCAACGTGACGCAGCCGTACCTTCCGCGCTGGCGCTTCGACTCGTTCGGCATCGGCCCCATCCTGGGCTGGCTCGTGAGCGGCGACCTCCTCGATCACGGACGCCTTCCCGTGCTCACGCTCCTGCTGGGCGTCGGCATGGCGGTGGCGCTGCGCTGGCGCGATCGGCTCGCGCTCCTCGGGACCTCGCTGCTTATCGTGTGGCTCGTGCTCTGGTCGGGTCGCGCGACGCTCGGCCCGTTCGCGGATCTGCTTCCTTTCGGGTCCGGTCTTCACGTCCATCGCTTTGTCGGCGGCGTCCAGATCGCCGCGATCATCGTCATCGGGATGGGCGCCAGCGCGCTCTGGGTGGCGGCGCGCGCGGACGTTCGGGCGCGACGGGCGGTCATCGCGACCGCCCTATTCGTCGTGCTCCTGGTGCCGGCGATGGCCGAACGCGCGTCCTACTACGCGCAGAACGCGACGTGGATGGAGCAGACGCGCGCGGCGATCGCGAGAGACGAGGGCGCGAACGAGCTCGCGCTGGCCGTCGCGCGGCTCCCGGTCGCGCGAACGTACGCCGGCCTGTCGAACGACTGGGGCAACTGGCTCGCCTTCGTGCCCTTCAACAGCGCGAAGTTCGCCGATCTCTTGAACTTCGACCGCGTGCCACGGGTGGCCAAGCCGTACGCAAGCCTGGCGCTCAACGCCGATCTCGCGTTCCACTTCGATGACAGCGATCCTGTGATGTATGACCTCTTCAACGCGCGCTACGCAGTGGGCGCGCTCGGCCAGCCGGTCTCGCCCTTCCTGAGACCGCTGCGGACATTCGGCCGGTACACGCTCTACGAGGCACCGACGAGCGGCTGGGTCACGTTCGCGGCGACCACGACCCGCGAATCCGCTTCGACCGACGAGCACCTCTTCTTCCGCATGCGCGACTGGCTGCTCAGCGACGCGCCCGGCTCGCGCAGCTTCGTGCGGTACGACTATCCCGCGGCGAACGATTCGGTCGGCGGTGCGCGAACGGCCTGGTGCGCGAACGGCCGCGTCTCGTACGAGCGAGCGCTGCGCGACAGCGTGGACGCGCTGATCGCCTGCGACGGTCCTGCGACGGTCGTGCTCAAGATCACCTACCACCCGAACTGGCGCGTCACCGTCGACGATCAGCCGGCCCGGACGTTCATGGTGTCGCCCGGCTTCATCGGGCTCGAGATGCCCGCGGGCCCGCACTTCATCACCGCGCGATACGAGTCCACCCCCATCAAGACGCCGCTCCTCCTGCTCGCTGCCCTCACCATCGTCGCGCTGGTCGTCTTCCGGCGGCGACTCGCGAAGGCCCGGTGGCTCGGTGACGATGCCTGAGCTTTCGATCGTCATGCCCGCGTTCAACGAGGCCGCGACGGTCGGCGGCGTCATACGCGGGCATCGCGATGTCGCGTCGCGCGTCGCGCGTGACTTCGAGATCATCGTGTGCGACGACGGAAGCACCGACGGCACCGGCGCCGCGCTCGCCGCGGCGAAGGGTGACGTTCCCGAGCTCGCCGTCGTCACGAATGAACGGAACCTCGGCATCCCCGCCACGATGCGTCGGCTCTACGGGCTCGCGCGCGGCGAGTGGATCTACTTCAACGCCGCCGATGGACAGGTCCCCGCAAGCGGCCTCGAACGTATGTGGGCGGCGCGCGAGGGCGCGGCGCTCGTCGTCGGCCGTCGAGTGCCGCGTCGCGATCCGCTCGGTCGCGTGCTCATCGCCGAGGTGTATTCGACGGCGCTGCGCGCGGCGTTCCGCCTGCCGGTGCACGACATCGACAGCGTGAAGCTCTATCGCGCCGCCGACCTTCATTCGGTCCCCATTCGGAGCCGGAGCAACTTCTTCGAGGCCGAGATCCTGATCGGCATCTGCCGTCGCGATCGCATCGTGCGCGAGGTCGTGATCGAGCATCGCCCGCGGATCGCCGGTCGGGCGAAGGGCGTCACGCCGCGCGCGGCGCTGCTCGCCATCTACGAGCTCGGCTCGTTCATGCTCAATGACTTCACCCACGTGTGGCGGCGTTGAGCCGTCTGGTCGCTGAGCGCGCCGCCGTGATCGTGGCGTTCGTCGTGGCCATCGCCGTCCGCGTGCCCTCCCTGGACCTCCCGCTCATCGAGTGGCATGGATGGCGTCAGACCTGGACCGCCTATACCGCGCTCATCTACCACGAGCGCGGGATCGATCTGCTGCATCCGCAGCTGCCGATCTTCGGGCCGCCCTTCGAGGTCCCGATGGAGTTCCCGATCTTCCAGGCGCTCGCGGCGCTCGCGATGAACGCCGGCGTCGCGCCGGACCTCGCGGTGCGCGTGACCTGTCTCGTGACGTTCGTCGCCGCCGCGGTGGTGCTCTGGGGCCTCGCGCGTCGCATCGCCGGCGCGGTCGCCGCCTTCGCCGCGCTCCTGTTCTTCCTCTTCATCCCCGAGAACCTGCTGTGGAGCAGAGCCGGGATGATCGAATACATCCCGATCGCCGGCGCGGCCGGCTTCCTCTGGGCGGGGATCGCGTGGCGTGAGGATCGCCGCTGGAGCCTCTACGCGGTCGCGATGATCGCGGGCATCGTCGGGATGCTCGCGAAACCGACGACGCCGATCTTCTGGACGCTTCCGCTCGTGCTCTGGCGCATCCCCGCCGAAGGTGAAGATCTCGGTGACTGGATCCGCGCCCGGCTCGATCCGCTGCTGATCGCGCTCTGCATCGTACCGACGCTCGTGGCGCTGGCGTGGACGGCGCATGCCGACGCGATCAAAGGTTCGCAGGAGGCCGCCGCCTTCATGACGTCGTCCGCCACGCGGCCGTTCTATTACGCGAGCCTGGATGAACGTCTCGATCCGGCGATCTGGACACGGACGTGGTCGTGGGTGTCCGGTTACGTCTTCGGCGCGTGGCTCATCCCGGTGCCCGCGCTCGGTCTGGTCGTGGCGCTGCGAGCTCGGCGTCCACTGTTCTGGGTCGGGCTCTGCCTTGCGGCGATCCTCCCCTTCGCGATCTTCTACGGCGGCTACTACAAGCATGACTACTACTGGGTGGCGGTCACACCCCAGGTCGCGACGATCTTCGGCCTGGGCGTCGCGTGGCTGGTCGCGCGCGCGCGCACGGTCCCGTTGCGCGTCGCCGCCGCCGTCTCGATCCTGGTCGCGTTCGGGCTCTCGCTCGCGTCGGCACGCGAGTACTGGTCGCGCATGTACCCGACGCTCTCGGACTTCGAGCAGGTGCTCCCGCGCGCGCGCGAGCTCGCGTCGCTCAGCGGCCCCGACGACCTCGTCGCGGTGATCGGACGCGCGTACGACCCGGACCTCGCGTATTACGCGCGGCGGCGGACGCTCATGCTCGCGACCGAGAACGAGACCGGTCATCTGGTGTCGCGTCTGCCGCGCGACGGCTACCGCATCGTGTCGAGCTGGGATCCGACCGTGGATCGGATCTCGGTGCTCCGGGCGTGGCCCTGGTCCGGGTCGCTCGGTCCCCGGACGTACGCGGTCGGCGACAGCGCGGCCGAGCTCCGCGGCGCGCAGGTCGTGGCGACCGACGACCCGGCGAGCATCGCGTCGGTCATTCGCGGGCGCGCGCCGATGCTCGCGCGATCGCTCCGCGTGCCCTGCGACGGCGCGAGCCACCCGGTGCCGGCGGGGGTCGGCGGCACCTGGCTCCAGCTGCAGGCCGACGGCTCAGCCCGGGTGACGGTGAACGCGCTCCTCGCGCCGCTCCCGGGGCGCGCGGTCATCGCGTTCACGCCGCAGGCGGTATTCGGAGCCGCGAGCGTCGCGCTCATGTGCAGCGGGACGCGGGAGATCGTCATCGAAGCCGTCTACGACGCGCCGCTGCCGTAGGGGATCGCCCTACTAGTTGGAGGGCGAGGCGCGGCGTCAGCGCCCCGCGTCGCGCTCCAAGAGAGCCCGTTTGTGCACGTAGAGCACGGCCTGCGTGCGGTCCGTGAGCTCGAGCTTGCTGAAGATGTTCGAGATGTGCGTCTTCACCGTGCGCTCGCTGATGCCGAGCTGCGCGCCGATCTCCTTGTTCGCGCGTCCGCTCGCGACGAGCTTGAGCACCTCGCGCTCCCGCGGCGTGAGATCGGCGTAGCCTTCGTCGTCGCCCAGCGGCGCGCCGGCGCGAAGTCGCCCGAACTCATCGAGCACGCGCCGCGCGACCGAGGGGTAGATGAGCGAGAAGCCGTCGGCGACCGTGCGGATCGCGTTGGTGAGCTGGTCGCCGCGGACCTCCTTGAGTAGGTATCCGGACGCGCCCGCGCGGATCGAGGCGAACACGAGATCGTCCTCGTCATAGTTCGTGAGCACGATCACGCGCGTCGAGGGCACGCTGTTGCGAATGCGGCGCGTGGCCGTGACGCCGTCCCAATCGCCCATCTTGATATCCATGAGGATCACATCCGGAAGAAGCTCCTGGGCCATCTCGAGAGCGGCGTGTCCGTCGCCAGCCTCGCCGATGACCTCGATGTCGGGCTCGCTCTCGAGGATCGTGCGTAGGCCACTGCGCACGACGACGTGATCGTCGGCGATCAGCACGCGGAGCTTCGGCTGACTCAACGCCGCAAGAGCCTGTTGAAGAATCCGGCCCGGTCGCCCGTGTCCTCTTCCTCCGTCGCCGCCCGCTGGGGCACGCCGCGCTGCGCGGCAGGGGATCCCTCCGAAGCGTAGGGGAGCGTCGCGCGCACGATGGTCCCCCGTTCGGGTTCACTTCGGATCACGAGGTGGCCCCCCGCGGCCTCCGCCCGCTCGCGCATGCCCACGACACCGAAGTGCCCGGTCTGCTCCGCGCTGTCGATGACCTGATCGACGTCGAATCCTTTGCCGTCATCCTCGACGGTGACGGTCACCTCTTCGGGACCGTAGACGAGGGTGACCTTGGCCTGTCCCGCGCCCGAGTGCTGCGCGACGTTGCGGAGCGACTCGCCGACGATACGGATCACCGCGCGCTCGACGATCGGCGCGAGCGCGCGCTCCGATCCGCTCTCCTCCATATCGACCTTGAGACCGCTCTGGCGCCGGAGGTCGTCCACGAGGCGGCTGAGCGTGACGGGGAGGTTCAGGGCGCCGGTCTCGCTCTGCCGCAAGGCCGTCATGTACTGCCGCACGTCGGCGAGCGTCGCGCGTGCGTCGCGTGCCGTTTTCGCGAGCTGTGGGCGGAGGAGCGCGGCATCCTTCTCGAGCGCGCGCTGGCATCCCTCCAGCGCGAGCACGACGCCGGTCAGCTCCTGCGCCAGTCCGTCATGGATCTCCTGCGCGATGCGACGGCGCTCGGTCGCGATCGCGCGATCGATGTCGCCCTCGCTCGAATGCTTCTGCAACATGCCGATGAGGTACTCCGACAGCAGGGCACCGAACGCGGCCTCGGCGTCGCTGTACGCGCCGCTCGCGCGTCCGAGCACGAGCACGCCGTACGCACCGATCGGCGCGAGGAGGAACGTCGCGCTGCCCGGCGCCGCCCAATCCGGCCGCGCGTCCGCGGGAGCGAACGACACGCGCGCGGTGCGCTTCTCTTGGAGCACGATCGCCAGGGTCGTGTCGGTCTCGGTGAGCGTGACCTCCGACGGCAGCACGGCGCCGTATCCGGTCGATGCGCGGAGGCGCAGCTTCATGCCGCGCAGCTCCCAGATCCCGACCGCGGAGTGGCGCATCGTCCCTGCGATCATCGCGGCGGCACTGTCGAGATCGGCCTGCGCGTCGGTGCCAAGCGTGACGAAGCGCGACAGCTCGTAGAGGACGAGGGCGTGCTTGCGGTCCTCCTGCGCGCTCTGAAGCTCGTCCGCGAGCACCGCCGCGACCGCGACGTCCGCGGCCAGGGCCACGAGCGTGTCCAGCTGTGCCTGCCCGTACCGCGCGGGCTTCGTGCTGTGCCGCACCGAGACGACGCCCAGATTCCGGTCGGCGGTGCGCAGCGGGACCACCATCGACTCGGTGATCGTCGGATCGTTGCCGCCCTCGACGCGTCCGGTGAGAAGGAGCGGCTGTCCGGTCTGCGCGACGCGGCCGCTGATGCCCTCGCCGATGCGCCGGCGCCGGCGCATCGCGTCGTCCGAGAGGCCGCGGGCGCTCCTGACCGACAGCTCTTTGCGCCCATCGAGCAGCATGATCGACACGGCGTCCGCACCGAATGTCTCGGCGAGCGTCGCGGTCGCGCGCTCGAAGAGCGCGTCGTTCGCACCTGAGGTGAGGGCGCGCTGGAGCTCGAGCGCCGCGCGCAGTCGCGTGTCCGCGTCGTACGCCTGCCGCTGCGCGCGCCACAGCATGTTGGTCCCCGCAAGATCGAGCGCGACGAGCTCGCCGCACGTCGTGAGCGCGGACAGCTCGTCGGTCGTGACCGCGCGGCCGGCGCTCGCGGCGACGAGCACGCCGATCACCTGATCCTTCCAGGGGATCGGCGCGACGGCGAGCGTGTCCGCCGTCCGGCCGTCGGCGAGAGCGATCGCCGCACTGATGCGCTCGGTCACGCGTTCGCGCATGACGCGCGCGAAGAACGGGATCGCAGCGCCGCTCGACCAGGTCGCGCCCGTGAAGTTGTGCGTGACGTACGTGCCGAAGGCGTCGCGCTCCGGGAGCACGACGGCGAGCGCGTCGCTGCCGCACAGGCGCGCGAGCGCGGTAAGGCGCACGGGCCAGAGGTCGTCGGCGCGACTCATCCCGCTCATCCTGGAGGCAAGATACCCCGGCGCAGTGCCGCGCCGCCGCGTCCCGCGACCACCGCCCAGGCGACGAACACGAGCGTCCAGCCCGCGGCGACGAGCAGCTCGTCGAGACGCGCGCCGCGAAGCACCCGCGTTTCCAGCAGGAGCGCGGCCGCAAGCGCCGCGAACGCGACCGCATCGACCTGTCGCATGACCACGGCCAGCGTCGATAGCGGCAACAGGAAGAGCGCCGGCGCGAGATCGCTGTACCGCTCGAGGAGTGCGACCGTGATCGCGGCCGCCCAGAACTCGGCCATCGGACCGGCGAGCAGGGAAAGGCGGACGACGCGAAGGGACCGCGTCATCCGCGCGATCACCGCGGCGGCGCCGAAGAGCGTTCCGCCGACGAGGATCTTCAGGACCTCGTCGTCTTCGAGCAGGTCGAGTCGCGCGGCGGCCGCGGCGAGCGCGAGCAGCCCCAGCGCCAGGGTCCCACGCACGTTGCCCAGCAGCTCGAGCGCGCGCCCGATGGTCACCGCATGACGCTCCGGCGTGCGCGCAGCGCGAGGATCGCTGCCGCGAGCGCGCTGAGCGCGACGAGCGCACCGCCGGTCTCGAGCGCGAACGCGATGTCTCCGCGATCGCCGTACAGGAAGGGCGCCGAGGCGCGATCGAGGAACGCGAGCGCCGAGAGGCCCAGGGCGAGCCGCAGCGCCACGCGACCGCCACGCGCGGTGCCTCCCGCGACGCCGGCGATCGGGCCCGCAAGGACGAGGCCGGAGATCGTGCCGACGCCGAAGGCGATCGCGCCGATGAGGATCGCCGCGAGGATCAGCAGGAGCGCCGTCGCGGCGATCGCGAAGCGGTCGACCGCGTGGACGGGCTCGACGTCGCGGGGCAGCTGGGCACGCTCGGCCTGATCCAGCTCCGCCGCGACGAGCTCCGCGGCGCGCGTCATCGGAGCCGCGTCGGCCGGCGTAAAGGGGGGCTGGGCGCGCAGGGCGACGAGCGCCTTCGCGTCTTTGGACGCCTTGATCGGCACCGCCACCATCGACGTCGCCGACCGCCCGCCGGCCAGCGCGATCGCGGACACCGTGCCGCCGGCCGCGACCTGCTGGTCGAGCGCGCGGCGGACGACCGCCGATGCGTCGGCGTGCAGCCATTCGTCGGCCGATGCGAGGCCGTGGGCGGCGAGCACCCGCACGCCAGGCGCGAGACGGACGACGATGACGAGCGCGTCGGATCTGACCAGCTGCGCGAGTGCGGCGAGCCGCCGCGGCCACGGATCTTCTATGAGCCCAGCAGCCCTCGGTTGTGCACGTACATCGCGGCCTCGGTGCGGTCCGAGATCTCGAGCTTGCTGAAGATGTTGGAGATGTGCGTCTTCACCGTCCGCTCGCTGATGCCGAGCATCGCGCCGATCTCCTTGTTCGGACGCCCGCCGGCCACCAGCTTCAGCACCTCGCGCTCACGCGGTGTGAGCTGCGCCATCTGCTCGGCGCCGGACTTCTTCGGCCGGCCGAACTCGTCGAGCACGCGTCGCGCGACGGAGGGATAGATCAGCGAGAAGCCGTCGGCGACGGTGCGGATCGCGTTGGTGAGCTGGTGGGCGCTGACCTCCTTGAGCAGATACCCGGATGCGCCCGCACGTATCGAAGAGAAGACCAGCTCGTCCTCGTCGTAGCTGGTAAGTACGACCACGCGCGCGGAAGGGACGACGGCGCGGATGCGGCGCGTCGCGGTGATGCCGTCGGAGGCGCCCATGCGGATGTCCATGAGGATCACGTCGGGGAGGAGGTCCTGCGCGAGCGTCAGCGCCTCGTCGCCATCGCTCGCCTCCCCGACCACCTCGAAGTCCGACTCGCTCTCGAGGATCGAGCGCAGACCGTTGCGCACGACGGCGTGGTCTTCCGCGATGAGCACGCGGATCGTCTGACGTTCGCTCATCGTCTGCGGAAGAGGCCGAGCAGGCCGGCGCGCCCTGTGGCGTCGACGCGTTCGGTGTCGTCGATCGCCGGCTGCGGTTCCACGTCCTCGATGGTGCCACCGGGACGGTCGAACGGGATCGTCGCGTGCACCACCGTGCCGTGTCCCGGCTCGCTGCGGATGAGGACCTGACCGCCCAGGCCCTCCCCACGTTCGCGCATACCCAGGATGCCGAAATGACCCTCCGACTCGGCATGGGCGAGGACCTTCTCGACGTCGAAGCCCTTACCGTCGTCCTGCACGATCGCCACAAGACGATCGGACCGGTATTCGACGCTCACCTTCGCGCGAGACGCGCCCGAGTGCTGCGAGACGTTGCGCAGCGCCTCGCCGATGATGCGCAGCAGCGCGCGTTCCGCCGGCCGATCCGTCTCGGCACGGAGACCCGACTCGTCCACCTCGACCTCGAGGCCCGTTTGTCGCCGCAGGTCCTCGACCAGTCGGGCGAGGAGCACCGGCAGGTCCACGGCTTCGGTGCCGGAGGCCTGCCGGAGGGCGGCCATGTAGCGGCGGACCTCGAGCAGCGTGCCGCGCGCGTCGCTGACCGATCGCGCGAGCTGCTTGGCCGCCAGCGCGCTGTCCTTTCCGATCGCGCGGTGTGCGGACTCGAGACCGAGCACGAGGCCGGTGAGCTCCTGCGCGAGACCGTCGTGCAGCTCTTGCGCGAAACGGCGTCGCTCCTCCGCGACCGTTCCCTCGCGATCCGCTCCCGTGCCGGTCGCCACCGCGGGCGCCTCGCGTGGTCGCAGCAACGCGGCGAGGAAGTCCGCGACGACGAGGGCGAAGTCGGCCTCGGCCCGCGAGTGCTCGCGCGCCGCCCGGCCCATGACCAGAGCGCCGACGTCGCGCATCGGCGCGATGAGAAAGTGCGTCGCTCCGTACGCGGCCCAGTCGGGCCGTTCCTCCACCGCGCCGAAGCTCGCGCGTGCGGTCTCGCCTCCGCCGATGACCCTGTGCATCGTCGGGTCGAGCGCCTCGAGCGGAACGTCGTGGGGCAGGACCCCGCCATATCCCTGCGACGCGCGCAAGCGCAGCGTCCCGGAGTCCTTGATCCATAGACCGACCGCGTCCTGTCGCAGCGCGTCGCAGAGCATCGCGGCCGCGCTCTCGAGGTCGGCGGCCGGATCAGCGCCGAGCGCGAAACGGGCGAGCTCGTACAGCAGGATCGCCTGCGCCCGATCGTCATTCGCGCGCTCCAGCTCCTGCGCGGTCGCGAGCGCGCCGGCAATGTCGGACGCCATGCTTGTCAGCTCGTTCAGGTCGTTGTCGTCGTACCGCGGCGGTCCCTCGCGGTGCTTCACGTTGACGACGCCGATCGTCCGACCGCCCGTGCGCAGCGGCGCGACGAGCGACTCACCGATGGTCGGATCACTGCCGCCGCGCACCGGTCCTTCGAGGCGCACGGCCTGGCCGGTGCGCGCGACGGTGCCCGAGATGCCCTCGCCGATCTTCTTGCGGTCGCGGCGCGCCAGGTCGGAAAGTCCGGTCGCCGCGCGTACCGAAAGCTCGCCGGACTCGTCGGCAAGCATGATCGATACGCCGTCCGCGCGGAACAGCTGCGCCAGGCGCGCGATCGCTTTTTCGAGCAGCCGCTGCGGGCCGCTCGCCGCCTCACGCTGGAGCTCGCGATTGGTCTCCGCGCTCCCGCGCTGCGCGAGCGCCTCCGCGAGCTCGAGGGCGACGAGCTCCGCCACGCGAGCGAGCGCGGTCAGGTCCTCCGCTGCGGGAGCGGGACCGACCTTCAGGCCGACCAGCGCGGCGGCGCGCTGCGTCTTCCACGCGACCGGCGCGGCGAGGACTCCGTCCGCGACACGGCCGTCGGCGAGCGGCTGCGCCGCCGACATCGTGCGCGGAATGCTGTCGGACGGCTCGAGGATCATCGCGAGCGAGAGCCAGTCGATGTCCGCGGGCACGTTGTGCGCGGCGTACGTCAGATAGCCGCGTTCGCCCGCGACGACCACCGCGAGCGCATCGACGCGGGCAAGTCGGCAGAGGTACGACATACGTGCGGCCCAGAAGGTCGCGTCGAGAAGCGGCGACTCGCCCATCGTGCGCCTATTCAGGCGATCGACGCGTCGCCTTCGAGCCGCAGTTCCAGGATGTTGCGCGAGGCTGAGATCGGTCGAAGCGCGGGCTGACCCAGGCTGCGCAGGGCGTCCGCGAACTGGTCGAGCGTCATCGCGTTCCGCAGACCGACGGAGAGCGTCGCGACGCCACCGCGGAAGTCACGGACGTACAGCGAGCGCACCGGCTGCAGGGTCTGGATGCGCCGCTCGATCTCCACGAGGCGCGCGAACGATCCGACGGGGGAGAGCACCATCTGAATGTCGGACACCGGGCCCGCGGGCTCCTCCCTCTCAGGGGCCATTTCCGTGTCTTCGACGGTCGCCGGCGTCTCCGGCGCTGGCCGCTCGACCGCGTACAGGGGAGGCCGCGGCGCTGGCCGCTCCTCGGCGGCCGGCCACATCGGCTCCGCGCCGGCGGCGGGCGGCGCTGGCGTCGGTGCCACGGCGGCCGGTGCGGGCGGCGGCGCGGGCTTGGGCTCCACCGCGGCCTGCGTCTCAGCCTCCGGCGCCCTGATCGGAACCTCGGGCGTCGGCGCGGCGGCGACGGGCGCAGGTGCGGGCGCCCTTTCGGCGACTTCCGGCGCGGGCGCCGCTTCCGGCGCGGACACCGCATCCGACGCGCGCGCGCGCACCGGTTCGGGCGCTTGCGTTGGGCGCTCCTCGCGCACGAGGTCCTCGACGATGCCCTTGAACATCGAGCGCAGCGCCTCGGTCGCAAGGGAGCGGAGCTCCGAGGACGACGACGCGTCCGCGCTCTCGGTCGTCGGGCCGCGCCGCGGCGCGACGGCGGCGATCCCGCCTCGACGCGTGTGTGCCACCTCCTCCATGAGCGCGTCGCGCTCGTCGCGCAGGCGCTCGACCTCCTTCAAAAGGAGGCGACGCTCCTCGCGCGCCTGCTCGAGAATCTGGTTGGCGGTGGATTCCGCCCGCTCCCGGATCTGGTACGCGGCGCGCAGCGCTCCGGAGACGGCGTCCTGGATCGTGGCGTCGAACTCTTCGTAGACGGCAAGCCGCTTCTGGGCGGCCTCGAGCTCGGCCTGGATGTCGTTGACGCGCTTCGACAGCTCGCCGACACGCTCGGAGAGCGCACCGATCACGTCGTCGGAAGCGTTGACGCGGTTGTCGGGCACGGTCGTCCCCGGCCTTTCTTCCACCCAGCTCCCCCCGCGCGCGACCGCAAGCGTACACAATCGGAGCAATGGAGGGATAGCCTCAGGTCGTGGCAAAGAAGGACAAGGACAAAAAGCAGCAGCCCGAGCCGGAGCCGCCCGTCGACCTCGCGTCCCGCATCGGCTCCCGCTCCGACAGCCCGCCGCCGACCCCAGCTCCTCCGCCGCCGCCCGATCCCGAGACGCTGCGGCCCGCGCGTCACGACGCTCCGCTGCCGCCGCGGCGCAGCGAGGGGCGGCAGACCAACGTCGGCGCAAGCGAGCCGTACATGCCCCCGCGGGCCGCGGACCAAAGCGTGGAGGAGCACACCGCGGCCATCCCTTCGCCGCGGTTACCCCCCGGCCCGGGCGAGAGCGACCTCGTCGTCACTCCGCTGCCAACACCCGACGACTGGCATCGCTTCGAGCTCGCGCTCCGCAGCGTTCGTGGCGTCGGACTGCTCCGGACGGAGTACTACCGGCACGGGGTGCTGAAGGTGCGCGTCAGCTTCAGCGGCAGCGAACGCCTGGCGCAGCTGCTGCGAGGCGGCGTGCCCGGCTACCGCGTCCGGGTGATCGGCGAGGACCGCAGCACGCTGCAGATCCTGGTCGCCTCGGAAAGCGAAGAGCGCCGCCCGGGCTGAATACATGCATAACGGCTAGGCTCGATCGGTGACCAACGACCTCGAAGCGCGTGCCCGCGCCGTCCTTTCGCCCGTGCTCGGCCACTACACCTGGGTGCCGCTCGAGCGCGGCGAAGGCAGCTGGCTCGTCACGAAGACCGGACGCCGCATCCTCGACCTCACCTGCGGCATCGCCGTCACGCCGGTGGGTCACGCGCATCCCAAAGTGGTAGCGGCGGTGACCGAGCAGGCCTCGAAGCTCATGCATATCTCGACGGGCGTCGCGAGCTACGAGTCGAACATCGCGCTGGCGGAGCTGTTGCGCGACATCGTGCCTTCCGGTCTCGACACGTTCTTCTTCGGCAACTCCGGAGCGGAGGCGGTCGAGGGCGGCATCAAGCTCGCGCGCTCGGCGACGGGGCGTCAGGCGATCATCGCGTTCCGCGGCCAGTTCCATGGACGGACGACCGGGGCGGCGACGCTCACGACGTCGAAGGCGGCGTACCGCAGAGGCATCGGCGCGCTTTTGCCCGAGGTGTACGTCGCGCCGTTCCCGTATCCGCTCGCGTGCCCGATCACGCCGGCCCACGACGCGGCAGCGTGCGAAGAGCACTGCCTCGCGGAGCTCGCGGCGATGCTCGAGCACGAGGTACCGCCGGAGAACGTGGCCGCGATCCTCATCGAGCCGGTGCTCGGGGAAGGCGGTTACGTCGCCGCGCCCGCGACGTTCGTGCGCAAGCTGCGCGAGATTGCGACGAACATCGGTGCGCTGCTCATCGTCGATGAGATCCAGACCGGATTCGGCCGCACCGGTGCCTGGTTCGCGTCGCAGAAGATGGGCGTCCAGCCCGACATCCTGCTGCTGGCCAAGGCACTCGGCGGCGGGCTCCCGCTCGGCGCGGTCGTCGCCCCGCGGGCGATCCACGAGAAGTGGCGCACCGGGACGCACGGCTCCACGTTCGGCGGGAACCCGGTCTCGTGCGCAGCGGGCCGGGCGACGATCGAGATCATCCGTGACGAGGGCCTCGTGCAACGCGCGGAACGCCTCGGCTCGGTCATGCGCGAGGAGCTCGCGCCGCTCGCGCGCAACACGCGAGTGCGCGAGATCCGCTCCTTCGGCGCGATGGTCGCGGTGGAGTTCGACGAGCCCGCCGCGTCGAAGGCCGCGATCGCTGGTGCGCTCGAGCGGGATGTCCTCCTGATCACGTGCGGCTTCCACGATCAGGTGGTGCGCTTCATTCCTCCACTCAACATCGACGAGAACGATCTGCGGCGCGGGGTCCGCGCCTTGATCGACGCGACGACCGGCGCAAAGGTCGCGACCCCCGCCTAATAGCCCGGGGCGTCGCATCCACTCTCGGTAGCGGTCAACACGGCGGTCGCGCGTCCCAAGTCCGTCTTACGCGCCGGTCTTGACACGCCCTCCGGCGCAGGCGTAGCGTTCGCTCCCCCAAGGGCTTGGGGTGACCGGGCGGGGCACCACAAGCGGTTGGGGGATGAGAGAAGGAGGGGCCAGCATGACGGGCCGTGAGCGCGCTTCCGTTGCCCACACCAGGTCGGGAGTGCTTCTCCTTCTTCTAACCGCACCGCGGCCGTTCCAGGCCGTTTTCGCCGGCCGCGACGTAGCCCCGGCTCGCTAAGGGGGGTCCACCATGGCAATCGCAGAGCTTCCGCGTCAGTCCGTCTCCGTCGAGGGGCCGCGTTCGGGCCTCCGTCTGGAGCGCTACTTCACCCACGAGGGCGTCCACCCGTACGACGAAGTTGAGTGGGAGCGCCGCGACGCGGCGATCCCTGGCGAGGCCGGCAACGTCTTCGAGCAGAAGGGCGTCGAGGTCCCGAGGTTCTGGTCGGCGACGGCCACCAACGTCGTTGCGTCGAAGTACTTCCGCGGCAAGCTGACCTCTCCCGATCGCGAGTGGAGCGTCAAGCAGATGGTCGACCGTGTGGTCGACACGATCACCCGCGCCGGGCTGGACGGCGGCTACTTCGCCACCGAGCGCGACGCGGAGATCTTCAACCACGAGTTGAAGTACCTCATGGTCCATCAGCACGCGTCATTCAACTCGCCGGTGTGGTTCAACATCGGCGTCGCGGGCGTCGCCCAACAGGCGTCGGCGTGCTTCATCCTCTCCGTCGACGACGACATGCACGCGATCCTCGACTGGTTCAAGAACGAGGGGATCATCTTCAAGGGCGGGTCCGGGTCCGGCATCAACGTGTCGAAGATCCGCTCAAGCAGAGAGCAGCTGTCAGGCGGAGGATACGCGTCCGGCCCGGTCTCTTTCATGCGCGGCGCCGACTCCGTCGCGGGGTCCATCAAGTCCGGTGGCACGACGCGTCGCGCCGCGAAGATGGTCGTGCTCGATTCGGACCACCCCGATGTGCGCGAGTTCATCTGGTGCAAGGCGAAGGAAGAGAAGAAAGCCTGGGCGCTGGGTGAGGCCGGCTACGACATGAGCCTCAACGGCGACGCATGGCAATCGATTCAGTTCCAGAACGCCAATAACTCCGTCCGCGCGACAGACGAGTTCATGAAGCGGGCGATCGCCGGCGAGTCCTGGGATCTCACCGCCCGCGTCGACGGGGCCGTGCTGGAGACCGCGAACGCGCGCGATCTTCTGCACGAGATCGCAGAGGCAGCCTGGCAATGCGGCGACCCTGGGATGCAATTCGACACGACGATCAACGACTGGCACACGAATCCCGTGTCGGGCCGCATAAATGGATCTAACCCGTGCTCAGAATATATGAGCATCGACGACTCAGCGTGCAACCTCGCGTCGCTCAATCTCATGCGCTTCCTCCACGTCGATGGCGAGTTCGACGCGATGCGTTTCGCGCGGGCGGTCGATGTCGTATTCACCGCGCAGGAGATCCTGGTCGGCTACTCCGACTACCCGACGCCGGCGATCACCGCGAACGCCAAGAGCCATCGCCAGCTCGGCCTCGGCTACGCGAACCTCGGCGCGCTGCTCATGCACCGGGGGCTTGCCTACGACAGCAGCGAGGGTCGCGCGTATGCCGCCTCGATCACCGCGCTCCTCACCGGCGAGGCGTACGCGCAGTCCGCGCGCATGGCAGCAGCGGTCGGACCGTACGAGGCGTACCCCAAGAACAAGAGCGCGCACGACCGCGTCATCGAGAAGCACCACGCCGCGGCCTACCGGATCGCCGACGACCTGGTTCCGCCATCGCTTCTTTCAGCGGCGCGTCAGGCGTGGGACGACGCCTCGGCACTCGGTAAACAACATGGATACAGGAACGCGCAGGCCAGTGTTTTGGCGCCGACAGGAACTATCAGTTTCATGCTTGATTGCGACACGACCGGTGTCGAGCCGGACATCGCTCTCGTGAAGTACAAGCGTCTGGTCGGTGGCGGGATGTTGAAGCTCGTCAACGGCACCGTGCCCGCGGCGCTGCGCCGCCTCGGCTACACCGGCACCGGCGCCGCCGCGATCACCGCGTACATCGAGCAGCAGGGCACGATCGAGGGCGCGCCCGGCCTCAAGGACGATCACCTGGCGGTGTTCGACTGCGCTTTCAAGCCGCAGAACGGCACCCGGTCGATCAGCCACATGGGCCACATCAAGATGATGGGCGCCGTCCAGCCGATGATCTCGGGTGCGATAAGCAAGACGGTCAATCTCCCCGAGACGGCGACGGTCGACGACGTCGTGGATGCGTACGTCGAATCGTGGAAGCACGGCCTGAAGGCGATCGCGGTCTACCGCGACGGCAGCAAGAAGGTCCAGCCGGTCTCGACGAACGCCGACGCGAGCAATTCCAAGAAGAAGACCGAGGGCTCCGTTCAGCTGGTCGAGAAGATCGTCGAAGTGAACCGTCCGCAGCGCCGCCGCCTGCCGGACACGCGCGCGTCGCTCACGCACAAGTTCTCCATCGAGGGCCACGAGGGGTACATCACCGTCGGACTGTTCGAGGACGGCACGCCCGGCGAGCTGTTCGTCACGATGGCGAAGGAGGGCTCGACGCTGTCCGGGATGATGGACGCCTTCGCCACGAGCGTGTCGCTGCTCTTCCAGTACGGGGTACCGCTGGCGCATATGGTCGACAAATTCGGGCACATGCGCTTCGAGCCGTCGGGCTGGACGGGCAACCCCGAGATCGGCATGGCGAAGTCGATCGTCGACTACGTCTTCCGCTGGCTGGGACACCGGTTCCTTTCCGCCGAAGAGAAGAGCTACCTCGGTCTCGTGCGCACCAGCGAGATCGCGGACACCACCGCGCAGATGGAACTGCTCGCCAAGGTGCTTCCCACGATCACTCCACTCGAGACGAACGCGCCGGTGGCGCGTCCGTCGGCACCCGCGTCGAACGGCCCAGGCGCGATGCGCCTGAATTCAACGCCGGACGCGCCGCCCTGTCCGCGCTGTGGCTGGCTGACCGTGCGCAACGGCACCTGCCACAAGTGCGAGAACTGCGGCGAAACGACGGGGTGCTCATAACTCCCTAGACAGGCACTGGCCAGCCCGCCCGCTGGCCGGACCGCCTCGATGGCCCGGCACTCCCTGCTCCCCTGGGGTGCCGGGCCTTCTTTTTGCCCCTTTCTTGTCTGGTTCAGGGATTGCTATGTACGAGTTCCGACGTGACAAATCGGACGCTGACCGCACGGAACGCTGCGAGGCTTTCGTTCGTCACACCTGTGGGGAGACAGAATGAGCAGCGCGGCGCTGGTGCGCCGTGGTGTGTGGGAGGTGGCGCGGCGATATGGCGGTGATCGCTAGGCAAGCGAAGCGTGGCGCGCGCCGGCGCACGCTTTCGTTCGGATTCGCGGTCGTGCCGCTCGCGATCGTGTGTGTCGCGCTCGCGATCGCCTTCGCGGCCGATCAGGCCTACGCGGCACGCGCGCTCCCGGGTCTGACGGTCGGTGGGGTTGGCGTGGGCTCGCTCGATCGCGTGGCGCTGCATCAGCGGCTCGAGGGCGAGCTCGCGGGTACCTGGGCCGACCGCGCTGTGGTCGCTTCGTACGAAGGCAGGACGTGGAGCGTGACCAACGCGCAGCTCGGCGTCGCGCCGGACCTCGAGGATGCCACCGCAGCCGCGCTGGCGTACGGCAAGTCCGGGTCGCTGTGGGCACGCGCCGAAGCGTGGCTGGACGCGCTCCGTGGTGAGGCCCGCGTACCGTTCACGCTGCGGGCTCGGGGTGACGCGCTGGATCGGTGGGTGAGCGGGGTCGCCAGCGCCGTCGACCGGTCAGCCGTTTCCGGCGAGCTAACGCTTACCGCGCGCGGTCTGTCCGCCGCTGAACCCGTTATTGGTCGCGCACTCGACCGGTCGGCGACCTCGGCCGCGCTCCTTGCGGCGGACTCCTTGAACGACCGCGAGATCGCGCTGGTCGTGCGGGCGATGTACCCGGCCGTCGACGAGTCGGGCTTTCGCGACGCGTACGAGCGCGCGCGTGCGGTCGTCACCCCGCTCGAGGTCGCGGTCGAAGAGCGGCGCGTCAACGAGGATTCCCAAGGTCTCGCCGCACTGCTCTCGATCGAGCGGGTCACGGCGCGGCCGGGCGACCTCCCCGCGCTTCCGGCCGACGCCATCGCGCCGACACAGCGGTTCCGCTACGTCACGACGATGGATGAGGCACGCGTGCGTGACTGGGTCGACGCGCTCGCGGTGAAGCTCGATCGTCCCGCGAAGAACGCGCGCTTCACGGTGAGCAAGGAAACCGGTCTCGGGATCGTCGAAGGCGCGAACGGGATCCGCATCGAAAAGGACAAGACCGTCGCGTTCCTGCGGGCGGAGCTCGTGCGGCCGGCGGCTGACACGCGCCACATCGTGGCGCCCGCGGCGATCGACGTTCCGGCGTTCAGCACTGAGCAGGCCAGGACGTGGATGCCCAAGCTCAGCCGCACGTCTACGTTCACGACGAATTTCCCGGCGAATCGCTCGCGACACGCGAACATCGCCACCGGCGCGTCGCAGTTCGACGGGGTCGTAATCCCACCCGACGGCGTCTTCTCGTTCTGGGAGCTGCTTGGTCCGGTGACCGTCGAGCGCGGGTACGCCTACGCCGGAGCGATCATCAACAACCGCTCTGACGAGAACGTGATCGGCGGCGGGCTCTGCCAGGTCTCGACGACGATGTTCAACGCAGTGTCGACGCAGGGCTACGAGATCGTCGAGCGTCACGCGCACGGCTATCTCATCGAGCGCTACCCGATCGGTCTCGACGCCGCGGTGTTCGACCCGGGCGTGGACTTCAGGTGGAGGAACGACACCGCCGCGCCGGTCTTCCTGTGGTCGTGGGTGGGAGACACCAGCGTGACGTTCGACGTGTGGAGCGTGCCCACGGGCCGCAGCGTCGCGTTCAGTGACGCCGCGCAGCGCAACTTCGTCGACGTCCCGGCGAGCCAGCCCGCCGATCCCGCGTTCCCCGCTGGTTACAAGATCGCCGGACGAGACGTGATCCGGACGCGCACCGTGACCGAGAACGGAAAGGTGCTGCACCTGGACACCTTCTTCAGCCGCTACGCCCCCGTTTGGGGTGGTCCCGCGCCAGCGCCGACGCCCTAAGCCTCGCCGGTTGTCCGGGGCCGGCGCAGCGTCGCTCCCCCGGATGGGGGAGAAGCAGACAGGCGTCGCAAGCCCGAATAACGGGCAGACAGGCGACCCGTTAAACGACCGTGGTGGGCGGCCGCAGGCATGACCGGCTGGAGCGCTTGATCGAGGAGGTGGCGCGCGGCGAGCGCGACCTCGCCTCGATCCGCGATCAGCGCACCCGTGAAGCCGTCCGCATCGCTCTCCGGATGCACGCCGATCGGCCGAACGAACCCGACGACGCCGCACGCGCCCGCATGCGCGAGCGCGTCCTCGGCTCGCTGAAGCCACGCAAGGCGACGCTCGCCGACGGCCTCGCTGCCGTCTTCGAGCTGCTCGCGCGTCCCGCGCCGTACATCGTGCGGACGATCGCCACCGTCGTGATCACCTTCTCGTTCGCCGCCGCCGCAAGCGTCGCGAGCGCGGAAAGCTTGCCCGACGATCCGCTGTATGCGATGAAGCTCGCCGGCGAGGATCTGCGCCTCGCGCTCGCCAGCACGTCGGAAGACCGCGCGGCGGTCGAGCTCAGCATCGCGGAGCACCGTCTCGCGGAAGCGCAGCGCCTGGCCGAGGCCGGACGGGTGGACGAGGCGCTCGTCGCATCGAGCAGCTACTCCGAGCACATCGCGCGCGCCGCCGCTCAGCTCGCGCAACTGGAGTCGGAGCTGCCAACGACGTCCGCGCTGCTCCGGCAACTCGACGCGCGCTTCACCTCGCAGCGCGCCGGCGCGCAGATGCTTGCGGTCAAGCTGAACGCGAAGCCTGAGACCGCCAGCGGCGCCGAGGTGTTCGCGACGGTCGCGGCGTCGTCGCTCGCGCCGGGTCGCACGGAGGCGGAGCGCGTCGCCGAGACCGCGGCGAACGTCGCCCAGAACCTCGCGCAGGTCGCCGAGACCCGCGCCGCCGAAGCGCCCGCATCCACCGCACCGCGCCGCAGCGATCCGCCGCGCCGCACGGACGCACCGCGCGCGACCGAAGCCGCGCGGACCGCTGCCCCGCGCGCGACCGAGGCGCCGCGCGCGACCGATGCCGCGGGCGGATCCGACGCGCCGCGCACCGCGGATGGCGGTCGTGGCACGGGAGCCGACAAGGCTACGAGTGGTGGATCGCAGGGCGCCGACGCGGGACGTGCAGGTGCCGGCGAGCAATCAAAGGTCGTGGAAGCCGCGCGCAGGTCCGCCGATGAGGCGCGCAAGGCGGCGGACGAGGCGAAGGCGCCGAAGGACGGCAAGCACGATGCCAAGGACTCAAAGGACAAGGGCGGCGCGCCGAAGAAGTAGGGCTAGCGCGCGAGCGCGCGGCGCAAGAGATCGAGGGCGCCGAGCAAGGCGCGACGGCGACCTTCCGCGATCGAACCAAACCTGATGGTCTGCTGCTGACGGCGATCCGGCGTCCACGCGACGAGCTCGACCGAGCCCTCTCCGTACGGAACGACGAGTCGGACCTGGGCTGTTGGTGCGGGGCTGTCGAGCAGCGCCTCCAGCTCGCTCGCCGGAGCGCTCGGACGCACGACGCCGCGCAGGAACCACGAGGCGGAGCCTGGCACCTCGGCCAGCGTGCGCGCGAGATCGCCTCCGGAAAGTGACTCCGCCGTCGCGAGATGCCACCCGCGCTCGGTGAGCCCGCGCCCGATCACCGTGCCGAGCGTCTCATCGTCGCTGCCCCACACGTATTGCCCGAGACGTTCCCGGATCGTCGCCTCCATGCGCGCGATGCGCGCGTCGGCGCTCTGTGCGTCGGATGCCTTGTCGGTGACGCGGACGTGCACGCCGTCGTTCTTCGCGTACGTCGCGACGGTCGGTGCCGTCGATCGCACGAGCTCGCCGAGCGCTTCCTCCACCGCGGACTCGCCGATCCCAAGGAGTTTCAGCGTCCGCGAACGGAGCACCGCGCCGGCGACGAGGGTCGGCTCGACGTGGTCCTCCCACATGGCGGTCATCTCGCGCGGAACGCCGGGCATCGCGACGATGCGCTTGCCGTCCTTGCGGACGTCCCACCCCGGCGCGGTGCCGTTCGGGTTCGGCAGCGCTCGCGCCGAGGGGATGAGCCAGGCCTGCTTGCGGTTGCGCTCGGGCATGCTCACGTTGCGCGCGGCGAACCACTCGCGCAGCTCCCGCTCGAGACGGGCGTCGACCACGGGCTCTTCGCCGAGCGCGCCCGCGATCGCCTCACGCGTGAGGTCGTCCTCGGTCGGTCCCAGGCCGCCGGTGCAGACGATCAGGTCCGAACGGCCCAGCGCGCGTCCGATCGTGTCCGTGCATCGCGCGAGGTTGTCCCCGACCGTCGAAATGTAAAGGCAGTCGATGCCGAGACGCGCCAAGCGTGACGCAAGGTAATTCGCGTTCGTGTCGACGATCTGGCCCAGGAGCAGTTCGGTGCCGATCGACAGGATCTCCGCCCGCACGCACATCCCCTTCCAGCCGACCGGCGTCCTGGCACGTGTCTTGCTTGGGTATCGAGCGACAACAAGAAATCCCAACCCTTCCCTTCCTCACCACGAGACCCCGCCGCGAGGCGGGGTTTTGTGGTTTCTGGGCCGGGGTGGAGGCCTAGGGTACGATGCCGCGGTCCGAGACCATCGTGGAGGTGCTTTGTGGCGACCGGTTACTGCGTGAAGTGCAAAACCTCGCGAGAGATCAAGGACGCCAAGCAGGTGACGATGAAGAACGGGCGGCCCGCGACCCAGGGCCTCTGCCCGGTCTGCGGCACGAAGATCTTCAAGATCGGCGCCGCGGCGTAATTCCTGCTCCGACGATCTGACCGTCGGAGGTGGCACCCGTGAAAGTACGTGAGCTCATGACCGCCGAGCCGGTCTCCTGCCGGCCCGAGGATCCCTGCGCCCAGGCCGCGACGCTCATGAAGCAGGAGGACTGCGGCTCGCTCCCCGTCGTCCGTGACGGGAAGCTCGTGGGCATCGTGACCGATCGCGACATCGTCGTGCGCGCCGTCGCCGCCGGAAAGGATCCGAGATCGACCGCGGTCTCGGAGGTGATGAGCGCGGACCCCGTCACGATCTCACCCGACGAGGACGCCGCCGAGGCGGCGCGCATGATGGCCGACCGCAAGGTCCGGCGACTTCCCGTCGTCGAGGACGGACGCCTGGTAGGCATCCTCGTGACCGCGCAGCTCGCACGGGCCGAGCCCCCGCGCGAGGTCGGCGACACGTTGAAGGACATCAGCGAGCCCTCGAGCGGCCGCGGATCCCACGCGCGCGGCTGACGCCGCGGCAGTCGCCGCGGCAGTTCTCCACATATCCACAGGCTGTGTGTTGCCCGCACGGATCGCACGTCGTTACCATTTGTGCGGGCCAGTAGCTCAGCGGTAGAGCAGGGGACTCTTAATCCCTTGGTCGTGGGTTCGAATCCCTCCTGGCTCACCAGTAGGGACACTATTCAAACCCCAGGGCGCGAAGAGAGCCTGAAGGGGTTCGCGAAGCTCGAAGCTCCTCACTATCCCGTCTCCGACGTAGATCGCGCTAAAGAGCGCCCGATTCATCGCCTGCCGTAACTCCGCCTCAGCCTTCCCGTACCAAGCCGCGCAGTCGGTCAGGACACGAAGAGCGCGATCTGCAAGATCCCGTGCCCTGACTAGGGCAGTGCGGTCGATTGCGAGACGGCGTCGCAGCTCTTCTTCCTCCGCGTCAATCCGCGCCTGCTCACTTTTCAGAAGTTCCGTTGAGATCGCCTTGTCGTAGAGCGCCTGCATCAGCATTTCGCGCTCTGACTGCAGTCTCGCTAGCCGCGCCGTGTCGCGGGCAGCCGTAACTACGCCCGCGGCCTCCTGTTCGGCGATCTCTGCATCAAGCCGGGCAAGGAGTTGCCTCCTGCCGGAGTCACTCAACTTGAGCCCGGTGTACAGAGCCGCAACTTGGGCGTCGACCTCGGCGACCTGGACCGCTCTTTCCTTGCACTCGGTTCTCTTCTTCGATCGACCGACACAGAAGAAATACGGAAAGACACCACCGCCCTTGCCTTTAGCGAGCGTGAAACACAGCCTCGAACCGCAAGAGCGACAGAAGAGCGTTCCCCGCAGATGATGCGGATGCCTCCGGACCCTTGGGCCTGCTTTGTCGTGATCCTTGATCGTGACCTGGACCCGATCGAACAGCTCTTGGGAGACGAGCGGCTCGTGAATGCCGGGCCGTTCGACTTCACCCCAACTGACGATTCCGACATAGACCTTGTTACTGAGTGCCTTGGCTAGCTTCGAGCGGCTCCACGGCTTGCCGGTCCGCGTGCGTAGTCCCCGGCGCGTCATCTCAGCGTGGAGGCTCGTGAGCGTCCATCGCCCGCTGGCATATAGCTCGAAGGCTTCCCTAACGAGTGGCGCGATCGCGGGATCTGGCTGAAGAACCGATTCGGCGTGTCGACCGGTGCCCTTGCGAACGTTGAGATAGCCAAGCGGTGCAAATGACGGCCAGAGACCTTCGCGCGCCTTCTGTTCCATCCCCTTCTTGGCTTCTTGCCCGAGGTTCTCCGAGTACCAGGCGGCGACCGACGCGATGATCGTTGAGACCATGCGACCCGCGGGCGTGTCTTCGATTCGCTCAGTTGCCGAAACAGACGCGATTCCTTGGCGTTTGAGGCGCTCAATGATCCCGAGGTGATCGCTGACGTTTCGCGCCAGCCGGTCGTACTTATGAAAGACCAAGTGAGAGGCCGAGACTTCGCCGCTGGTGAGATCGGTGAGCATCTGACGAAGCTGCGGACGAGCCGCGGTGGTGGCCGACTCGCCGGCGTCCCGGTATTCGCGGACAACGATCCACCCCTGCTCGCGCGCGTAGCGGCGGCAGGCCTCCAGCTGCGCTTCAATCGAGTAGCCACCCTGCGCCTGTTCCGTCGTGGAAACACGGACGTAGATGACTGCTCGCTTCATTTCCTGGCTTCCGTCTCCGCTCGCGGTCGGCGTGGTCGCTTCTTTCCCCGTGCCAGGAATTCGAGGAAGCTCATCGCCAACTGCAGGTCGGCCGGCGACAGTTTGTATTGAGTTCTGAGTAAGGTCGGGATGTCGGGACGCTTCTCGGATGTCCGTGGGAGATAGCCCGCTTCGGCTAGGACTTGATCCGCCGAGAGTTGCATCGCCCGAATGAGCCTCGCGAACTTCTCGATCCCAACGTCCCCGAAACGTCCCCGTTCGAGGTAGTTGAGGTACGAGGGCGACAGACCTGTCTCCCGTGAGAGGCGACTGGCCGGAATGCTCCGCTCCGTTCGAAGGCGATGGAGAACCGGACCGAGTCGATCCGTGCCCCCTTGATGCTTGGTCGTCTTGCTTTGGCGGGGCATTTACTAAGAGTTTATCGACCGGACTCTGTCCAGTCAATGGATCATTCATTCCAGATGATCCTATAGAAGAGCGCATGCGGTCTTCTTTCCAGCGACATTCCAAATCGCAGCCAGTGGCGACTCCGCCACGACTTTCGGCAGCGCGGCGAATGCGACCTCGAATTGCGTTTGAAGCTTCGCCGCGTCGGGTTCGCGCTCGATGACGTTTTCGGTGGCCCGCTTGATGGCCGCGATCCGCGCTTCCGTTGGGGTCACAACCAAGATCAGCGGCCAGGTCGGAAAGCGGTCGCGCCAGCTGCCGCTCCGGAATAGCTCGATGTACCCGCGCATCTTTCTGGCAAAGAACTGCGTGCCCTCGGTGCCGAGGTCGACCTCGAGGAAGGCCTCAAGCTCCCGATCCGGCGTCGCGTAGACGAAGTGCGCGTCGGGAACGACTGCCGATGTACCGAGACGCTGGGTGGCCCTCCAGTCGCAGTTCCACTCAAGAAGCTCGTCGCCTCGCTCGGCAGCAGCTCGCCGTAGGGCCAGCGCGACGTCGGCCGTCACGAGCGCGTGTTGCATCAGAAACGTTCCCTTAGCGGCCGGGTGGCGCTGCGGCAGCCCAGGTTCAAGGGAGGCCGCGAACCTCGCCCCGTCCGCAGTCAGGTAGTAGGCCAGGCCAACCGACCCACCGCCGCGACCGCCCACCAGGCGCTCCGTAGGCCGGACGAGTCCGCTGACGGTCAGACGACCGAGGATCCGACGTGTCACAACCTCGCGCGACTGTGGCGTCAGCTTCTCGATAGGTAGGAACGCTTCGAGTTGTTTCCTCGTCAGATAGCGGTAGCAGCCGATTAGAAGCAGTGCCTCAGTTTCTCGCGCTGAGAGCATCGACTTAGTCACGCGGCTCTCCTGGATGCGGAGAAACTCAGCGCTGAGGACGGCCCATTTTCATAGTGTTTGCCGCTGCCAGCTGTTCTCCGAACAGAACAGCCAACGATCAGGCGATCCGAACAGCGGGCGGCGTCCAGCCGCAGCCGGGCGCGGGCGAGCTTGGCGTAGTTCGGGACGAGTTCGATGCCGAGGAAGCGTCGGCCGAGACGCCTGGCGACGAGCGCAGTCGTCCCAGAGCCAATGAACGGGTCAAGGACAACCCCACCGCGCGGCGAGGCGGCCAAGATTGGCCGCTCCGCGATCGTCTCCGGGAATGGCGCGAAGTGCGTCGCGGTGCCGGGGACGATGTAACGCTTGGCCCGAGTCTCAGGTCCGATCGTCCAAACATCGCCTGGGTTCTTCCCGCGCGGATCTGGCACGAAATTGCCGGCGACCGGCACACCGCTGCGATGGTCCAGACCTTGGGCGCCGCGGCGGACCGGACCGGTGAGATGCCTCGTTCGGGCATCAAGGTTCGGGACCCGCAGTGAGTCCAGATCAAAGAAGTACCGACGCGACCGAGTCAGGTGAAAGACGAACTCGTAGCGGTTGGTCATCCGGTCCTTGATGGCACTGGGGACGCCGTTTGGCTTGTGCCAGACGATGGCGTTCCTGAGGTACCAGCCGCGCCGCTGGAGCTCGCGCACAACGCGCCAAGGGATGCCAAGGAGCGTCTTCTTTCGGTAGGTGTCGCCTAGGTTGAGGTAGAGCGACCCTTCCGGTTTGAGAACTCGACGCACCTGACCGAGGACACGAACCAGACGACGGATGTATGCGTCAGGCGTCTTCTCGAGGCCGAGCTGATTGACGTGACCGTAGTCGCGGAGTTGGTAGTAAGGCGGCGAGGTGACGCAGAGGTCCACGAACCCGGCCGGCCACCGCCGCAGGACCCGCTCGGCGTCGCCTTCGTGGATCCGATCGAGCCGCGGCCGCTTCATCGCCTCGGCCTCCGACCAACGCCAAACCCAGGGAGCCGGGTCTCCTCCATCGGCGCGAGGGTGGCCTGCAGCTCACGATCGATGACGGCCACGTGCCGGCCGTAGCGCGCCAGGGAGACGTCCCGGACCTCGTTGGCGTAGGTGGGGTCCGGGAACTCGGTCGAGGGAAGCGTCCGCAACGTGAAGGGCCGCGACGTCTCGCCGCGAATGGAAAGCCTAGCCGCCATCTCAAACCGAGGCAGGGACATCAGGGCCGTCGCGTCGAGTGGGGCGAACTCTCTTGCAAGATATGAGGCGTCGAGATGTTGATTGGCGATCGTGAGCGAGAGCCGGAGGCTTCTTGCCTGGGCAAGGGCATCAGCAAAGGGCCCGGCGATCCCCAGGAAGTGCTGAAACTCATCGATGAAGAGAAAGAAGTCGGGGCGCTCTTCTTCCGGGAGAGCCGCGCGCGCCAGCGCCGCCTGCCAGAACTTGGCGACGAGAAACGAACCGATGAGTCCGGCCGTCGTCTCGCCCCATCGCCCGATCGAGAGATCCGCCAGAAGAATCTGTCCCGAGTCGATCACGCGCCGCAGATCGACGGTCGAATGCGGTTGACAGAGCAGCCGACGAAGCCGGGGCCGCACAAGGAAGTCGCGGAGCTTATTGAGGACCGGCCCGATCGCTTCGCCTCGCTGCGCGTCGGAGAGCTTCTCGTACCAGCCCCAGAAGTGGTCGAGGCCGATCGGATCGCTGAGGCCAGCGATCATTCGCCGCCTGAAGTCCGGATCGGTGAGCAGGAGCGGGATGTGGGCCAAGGTGACGTTGGGTTGGCGGAGGAGAGTAAGTAGGGCGGATTTGAGGATGTCGTCGGTCCGCATGCCCCAGTAGCGCTCGTAGATCCGCTTGAAGATCGTGAGCGTGTTCTCGGCGACCAGGTCGCGGTCTTCGCCGTGATGGATCTCCAAGGGATTGATGCCGACGGTGAGGTCGCTCTCGTGAGGGGAGATGAGGACGACGTCGCGCAACCTCTCGCGCGGGATGCGCGGAATCAGTCGCTCGATGAGGTCGCCCTTTGGATCAAGGACAGCCACGCCCCGGCCGGCGGCAATGTCTTGCGCGGCCAGGTTGACCATCGCGGTCGTCTTCCCCGTCCCCGTCGAACCGAGCAAGTGGAAGTGGTGCCGCGAGTCCGCGACCGACAGCCGCACAGGTCGCGAGTCGGGCCAGGTCGAGAAGCCGACGAGTCGGTCGCCCTCGCTCACGCCGGGCGGTGGCGGGAGCTTCGGCGAACGGACCGTCTGGACCTGCGGCAGCTCCTCGGCTGGCAGATGCCATAAACCCGCAAGCTCTTGCGCCGTGAGGAGGACTGGCGAGGCCACTCCGAACCGTCGCGCCGCGAAGTCCGCCTGGAAACGGCGCGTCAAAAAGACGTGGCGAAAGTCGAATGAGTTCTCGGCCGCGAATGGTCGGAGGCTCGCGGCGATTGATCGCAGAAGCTCTCGCGCTTGTTCCGCTCGTTCTGCCGTGGCGAGGACGCGGACTTGGCAGTCGAAGCCGAGCGCGCGCGCTTTCTCCTCGATTGCCTGCGCTTGGTCGCGCTCAAACTGCGAAGCCGCTGCGCCCGTTGCCACTCCGAGGAGCGTCTGACGTAAACCGCGCTGACCGTCACGTAGCGCCTGGGCGACGATTCGCGCCGCGACCTTCCACTCCGACGCTTTTGGCTTAACGAGAATCTGCAGGGCGGCCGATTCCTGCCCTTGCGGCCGCGCCAGAGTCGAAAAGAGACTAGATAGCGGCTCGCCGTCAAAGTCGCGGCGGATCGGTTGGAAGTTGCCTCGGGCGAGGGTGACGCGCGCGACGGCGGTCGGCCCTTGGAGCGGGAGATCCGTTGCCGGCGATAGCTCCACGCCGGGGTAGGAGGCCCGCAGGAGCGCCTCAACGAACGGCCGCTCGCCGCGCGGGACCCAGAGCCGAAACTCGACTGCGCTGTCGTGGCCGAGCAGCTCAAGCGAGATCCAGGGCTGGCCGTCCAGCAGTCGCCTGAGTGGCGGACGTAACAGACCGTGCAGGCTCTGGAAGAACTGAAGAGGAAGTTCGGATGAGGTGGGGGCGCTGACTCTGTAGAGCTCGCCCTCGAAGCTCGCCAGCCGCGATCGCAAGGCCAGCGCCGAGAAGCCGGCAGCGGCAAGGGCGGGCAGGATCGCAATGGAGAGCGGGTCAAGGGCCGGCATGGCGATCTTTTTCGGGCAGGCTGGCAGCGGACGCTGCTCTTTCTTTCTCTTCCCTCAACTGCCGGCGGGCGATGTCTAGTAGCAGCTGGACAAACGGTCGGAGCGGATCACGCTCCCGTTGTCGTTCGAGCTCAACCTCGTCGACCCAGCCGGCAGTCTTTCGATGGTCCTCCTTTCTATTGACCATTCTAGTCAATTGATGATCCATCACAGTCAACTAGTCAACAGCCAAGCTTCGGTCTGATGCAGTTGGAGTACTTGCGGTACTAGCGGAGGCGCTAGACCACTCAGCCGTCCACTTCGCTAACTGCTTCTCGAACTGGAAGCGGTCGAAGCAGTCCTGCCATTCGCCCAGCAGCGCGTGGCCCTCCGCGGCGGCGATGTGTCCACACCGCGGGCAGCTAGCCACGTCGACTTCTTCGCCCGACCGGCCGCGATAGCCAGACAAGGAGCAGTACGACCACGAGAAGTCCGCCTGGCGACAGAACAAGCTGTGCAAGCTCCGTGAACGCCGGCAGGACGATGTAGGCGATGAAGCCGATGACGAGGAACGGCAACCAGAGGATCCGGACGAGCCACCACGTCATTCGCCAGACAAGAATGGTGAGGACCTCTTC
>WNGA01001352.1_pt1 | contig 49829 bp, 54 predicted proteins | sample 5400061 | NCBI WGS metagenome assembly WNGA01 (sample SAMN13153366, study PRJNA577476) | soil metagenome | isolation source: 100 cm soil or saprolite under grassland replicate 2 | place: USA:California | collected 2016-06-15
GCACTCCGGACATGGATGGATTCAAATGTGATAATACTGACCAAAAACCTGCTACGAGTATAATGGTGAACAGAGCGATTATAATAAAAGCCGGGACATGATTTCTTATTTTCATTGATTTCATGTTATAGTTACTCTATGTAGTTACCTGCAAAGGAAGTAATAAGGAAATCCAATCCGATAATTGAGCCTATGTGTATGAAAGCTCACTGTGAGTTTCATGAAAATTCTACTTTATCCTATAGGAAAGACATTCAGCTAAAACTAATTCATTTTCGGAACGACCCGCTCGTTACTATAAACATTGTGACTTGACTTGTCTTCTATAACAATAGTAACTTTCGAAATAACCGTTAAATATTTTTAGAGCATATAATTTACGTAAGAAAATGGAATCTACTATGCGCTGTCAAGTATGTGGTAAAAAAACACATGAGCTGCGCTTCTGGTTCGATAACATGCTCTGCAGTAATTGTTATAATGTAAGCAGAACCAGATCGGAGATGATTTTAGAAGCAACAACCTAACTAATCGTCTTTTTTCTTGTCTTGTTATTAAAATAAAAAGTACTTTCAATTGGATTGGCTAACCCCATTTCTTCTCCCTCAGCTCTCATTCGAAGGAACAATATTTGGATCTGTTATCGTAATTTTCATGCCTAAATAATTGGTTGATTGTCTCTAGTCCTTTGCCAAATATGAGAGACAATTTCATAGATCGTTTGATTGACAGAGCCATTGAACTTCTCAGTCCATAATTTTGCTACGTATTCTCCAGGAGAATTCCTATTCTCTAATCTCCCGTCCAATATTCTAAGGAACTCGGAATTAACACCTAGATCAGACAGTCCTTTGCGAGCAAAATCAAGTTGACTCTTGATCGTATCAACAATATTAAAATGAGTTTTTGCGTTATAGCCTGATCGAACCGCCGCCATCCTTTCTTCTCTCAACGAAGCAAGTGGTCTTAGCTCCCTATCTTCGTACATCGCTCTACTTAAGTAACCAATAAAGAATTCGGCCATTGCCATCAAACTTTTTGAGGTCGGCTGAACAGACATTATTCTCGTCTCAACTCGATAAGAATCAGAGGCAATGCGAATTCGAGAATCATCGTGTCTCCCTTTTTCCAGTTCAAAATAGTCCTTGGCTATATTCGATTCTCGTGACGTAAGATAGTCGATGTAGTCTTCAATACCCCGAAGATATCTTGGAATTGCGGGAAATCCTGAATTCTGTTGCTCTGATTGATCGTACAAATAAATTCTGGGTTCATGCAATGAATATACTCTACCTGCAAAAAGCCTGCTATTAGCTCCAAGAACAATTGCAGAAGGTATTAGGTTCAGAATATGGTTGAACATTATTGCAGTATTATTTGGATTTATTCCTTGCAGATGAAGATGATAACCTTGAATAGCTGTTGCGACTCGAGCTGCTCTAAATTTATCACCATCTATTTCAACATCGGGAAGACTATCCTGCCATGCTGCTAATTTGTTGTATCTTGGCTTGTCTGTTACTAGAGCCTCCTTCATAATTTCGGAAGATGGATTAGCACCTAAGAAAACTGGAATTACCTCCTTCTCCTTGTATGCTTTGTTGATAGATTTATCAAGACTTTCTATAAAATGTTCAAAGACGATATTGAGATACTCTAGGTTATTCATTCCGACTGGGGCGGTTTTATACTCAAATTGACAATTACCATATTCGTAATCAATTTCATAAGTTGTTCCCTTAAGTTCCTCTATCAATGGTTCTGCATTGACTGGCATTCCTTTAGCATCGAGTAAACATGCTTCAACCTCAACGCCGACCCTGAAACTTTCATCGGTTCTTTCAGCATCTTGATGTACTCTTTTTTTTAATTCTTGTATCTGTCCGTCCACTGAACTATGCAGCCCAATAATATATCCGTGAGTAGGGAATTTAAGCTCCATGGCTTTTCACGGTGACTCAAGAGTTAAATGGGGATTTGACCTAATACCAGAATAACTAAGTGGTAGACCACAAGGATCAGATAGTAAACAGAAATAGGCTAATCGAGGTAAAAGACTATAACCAGGGATTTGAACTCGTAAAATCAGCAATTTCTACTGTTTTTGATATGCGTAGGGCTGGTCTGAGTCTAATTTTGCAAGGTATGCCTACAAGTTTGGGTGCGTATCATATTCTTGGTTCCAATATCATCGTAGTCAACAAATTTGTACTTGATGGAATAAAGAAGACCGCGAAAACAATGGAAGAGTACAATTCTTATTTATTTATGGTTTTAGCTCACGAATACCTTCACAGTTTTGGAATAGTGGAAGAATTTACAGTCAGAAAAATGACCTTAGAACTTTGCAAGAATTTTTTTGGGGTGGAACATCCAACTTATTTGCTAGCAAAAGACCCCCTAATTCTCTTCCCTCAACTAAGGTTGATGCCTAGGAACGGGTTCGACAATAGATTTGAAATTGTAAAAGAATTTGACAAGAGTAATCAGAGTTACATACAGTAGTATTGATTTTTAGACCTTTGAATACCAGTAGACACAATTTTCAGAAAGATCAATTTGTCTCTGCATTTAGGTGCACTATTGTATTGTCGAACAAAAAAAGAGAGGTTATTGGGCAGCACTACATTGGGCCCGAGCCTTGAAGACTCCTTTCTCCCCATTAGCGGCTTGAAGTTTTACTGTCGAACCTTCGCCACAATTCCCTGATAGACTCATTTTCGCAGGCACTTTACTGTTACAAATATTGTCAAATGCCTCTACGCCCTTAAGATTGTATTTGCTTGAGGTAACAGTCTCCTTTGTAATGATACCTCCTTTGGAACCAAGACTTTTCTGGTCAACATTCCATTCAGCAAATGTGCCTCCCCCCTGATAAAATACAAAGAAACTAATTCTCGCATTTTTTACTTTGTTTCCATCAGGGCAGCTAATACTTCCTTTTCCAACTCCTTTTAATTCATAATTTTTGCCGGCCAACACTTTCTGACCAAAGGCAACAGGAGTAATCGCCAGTCCAGCAGCTATCAAAACTATGATAGCTATCTTTATTCCATTCGACTTTTCCATTGGATTCAAGAATACGATTATATTTTTTAAAGGCTAAGCTAGAGATTTCAGAATTTTCTTAGCTAGGCTATTTCGGAAACTAAACACGTAATATTATTTGGAAGAATCGTTGAAAATGAATATAATCAAATTATGGATTTTAGAGGAATTTGAGAGATGATTATCTATTATTTAGTAAAATTAATTTGGAGGTGATATTTCTCTTACGGATAGCTTAGTAAAGTCGTACGTGACCCCTGTAGATTTGAAGATGATCATGGGGGAAGCCCAAGTTATTGCAGCGCCAGGCGATTTTCCGTTGCAATGAGTCATATCGTTTCCCCAATGGCCTGAATCAACTAATTCTTCCACCTTCTGCCAATGGTTATTATTATCTTTGTCTACGTAAGATTCCAATTTTATACTTCCATCAGGTAGATTGTAGACTACGCCCTTGAAGCCCACCCATTTATTCATGATGGATCCTATGCCATTTTTGGTTGCCGGCAGGATATCGTAATTTACATGCCACATTTCTTTCTTGTATTGAAATGTTCCATCAAATCGTATGTTATTATGGTAAGCTGAGCCCCCGCAACCATTTTCAATACTGTTACTATGTCTTACACTTCTTGTTACAAAAGAGATTCCATCGCCTGCACTAGAGGAGGTTACTTTAAAGTAACCAGTAACTTCTACATTTTTCCAATCAGATGGCTTGTACCAATATCCAATCCGGTCCAGTTCAGTATAATCATACGTGGCTAGATTACTCCTTTGCTGATCTGATAATAGTCCAGCACTCTTCGTAAACAGGTTCATCCTAGTGGTACCTGGTGCAAGATGCCACGTTCCGTCAGAATTCTTTTTTACATCTGCCCCGTTTGGAGTGAATTGTCCGTCATCGAGATTGTTCGAATTGAAGAACCATGTATCTCCTCCAGGGGCAGTGGGATAAATCATTTGGACACCATCTGAACTTGGATTCGGGTTTGGATTCGGGTTTGGATTCGGGTTTGGATTCGGGTTTGGATTCGGGTTTGGATTCGGGTTTGGATTCGGGTTTGGATTCGGGTTTGGATTCGATCCAGCTATTTTTACTTGAATTTCTTCTACACTTGCGAAGCTATTCTCAGTATTCCCGTTCACAGTTACTCTGACATACCTAGCATTAACATCACTAAAGTCGTAGGATTCGAGATTGCCAGTTGATTTACTACTTTTAGTTTTAAGGACTTCCTTGAATATTTTATTATCCTTTGAAACAGAAACAATAAAGCTATAGACACGAAATTCTCCCCTAAACCACTGAATATCAACGTTGCAAATCGTCTTTGAGCTACCTAAATCCAGAGTTATTGAAGACGGCTTTTTCTGATTTACCCATCTTGTAGATGGATTATTATCTAAGGCATTTGAAGGCACGTAGTTCTTGTAATGACCTGATGCAGTTACCTTGGAAATCTTGGCTTTAGCACAATCAGTTGATGATATTGCTTTTGTCTCTGTTTGTTCAGCGGGATGTGATTGCCCGGCAGCGTTTACTTTGAGATCTGTAATACTTGCATAGTTGTTTTGTGAATTACCATTAATTGTGATCTTGATATACCTCGCAGCACTATTTTGTAGATCGTACCGTTCAAATGATGCTGTCGTTCCGCTACTCGTTGAATCAAAGACATTCTTATACGAAGAACCATCTTTTGAAATTGATATAATAAAATTATTTTGCCTCTGATCTCCTTTATACCAAGAAATATCAAGACTACAAAGCGTCTTTACCGTTCCAAGATCTAATTGTATCCACGAGCCCTTGCCGTAGGTTGACCAGATAGTCTGTGCATTAAGATCTGCTACTGCAGAAACTGGGAAGTTCGAATCCGATGCGCTTGCAGACAATCCAATGATCTGAGTTTGATTGCATACATTTACACTCGAGGCAGCGAACGAAGAGATGGGTAAACCTATCCCGAGTCTCGTAGAAGAAGCAAGTAGGACGATAATCAGGAACAGTCCTACAAATCTCAACGAAAAAGTAAGATTTGCATTTTTCATTCTATTTTTCTACCTCACTGCAAAAGACATTTGATACGTCGCAAATCCTATGAAACTTCAGCTTAATGCTGAGATTAGCTTTCCCAAGTAGTCTTGACAATAGTGCTTTCTCTTTGACTGAATGCACAACAGAAGCATTATTCCTTAGTACTTATAGAAAGCCATTATTTTTACTAGTTTTAGGTTATGAAGTCCTCGAAGATAATTCTTTATCTTGCGCATGCATTATAGCTTATTACTGGTACTAGTGTTATTCATTACAATGGAAAATTACAGTCAATTCTTTCATTGATACAACTTAATCGGCCTCATTGGCCTTAATTCTCGTATTGCTCCAAGCACTTGATTGGATACGAAGTTCGTGATCTACATATTGGACATTAGAACTTTAATGTTTGCGTACAATTAAAAAACTGATGGCAATTGGGACTAATCAACATGTAGGCGTTCTCTCAATCTATTTCTGCAAAATAAACGTCCTCGTTTTTCTTACCATGTTCAGTCCAAACTAACCCAGTGTTATTCTTGTACGATATGTGTATGAAGCCTGGATTGAGAGAATTGGTCGTATCTAATTTCACAGGCTTTTCAAATGCGTTCCCTGCGTCAATGCTTTTCACAATCAATATGTTATTTTTGTTGGTGCCAACATTCTCTGTCCACGCAACATAGATTGTCTTTGAATCGTTAACTATTCCTATATCAGATGGAGCTGAGTTCCCTTTTGAGTTACTTAGATTAATTGTTTTTCCTATTTTGGTTCCATGATCACCTATCTTTTTAAAAAATATGTCGAATTGAGAAAATGACATATTAGTATCAGACCATACAACATAAACATCCCTTCCTAAGGTCACCACTTGTGGAAGCCTCGAGATGCCGGGAGTATTACTGAGATTTATTGAATCCCCAAATGTATTTCCATAATCGTTACTCTTTCTAAAGAAAATATCCGTAGCTCCAGTTTGGGTCAGGTCATCTTGCCATAAGATATAGACATCTCTTCCGTCTGTCGAGGAAGTAATAATCGGAATTACGGAATTGTGTTCTCCTATTTGTTTGTGGATCTTTATCCCATAATCATCAAGTAATGAACTGTCAATTGGCGAATGCGAATTTCCCAAAAATCTGAGATTTTGGTTAATTAGAGGAACTATACTAATAAGTTGAGGCGACCTGAATGTTCCTCCACTATCGCTACTTTTGGTAAGATAAATAGCACACAAGGGATCGTCATGTATTGCATCACAATCTGTGTATGCTACATAAACGTGACCCCCTTCGGTTGGCACAAAGATGTGTGGATCTGTCGAATCTCCTGCAGACTTACTTAGGTCGATTACAGGTCCGAAGGTCTTTCCTCTATCTTGGCTTGTCCTTATGAATACTTCAAAGTTGTTTGGGTCTGTTCTATTACTTCCTACCCAAACAACGTATACAGAATTTTTATAAATCGCAATATTTGGCAGTGTTGAACCGATAATATCGTTACTAATATTCAATATATTCCCAAAGGTGTTGCCGTTATCTGCGCTAGCTCGGAAGAATATGTGTGAGTCTTCCAAATAATCTCCTTCCCATGAAACATAGACGTCGTTGCCGTTAGCTGAGAGATCAGGAAGATTCGCATCTACTGTCTTATTACTCAAGATTACAGTTTTACTAAAGCTCTTTCCATCATTGTTGCTGGATCTAAAAAATATTTGACCTTTATCAGTAGATGAGTTGCTCGTATCGGTCCAAACAAAATAAGTATAGCCATTTGATTGTGCTAATTTTTGGTTAAGGGAATGTCCGTAATTATTACTCAGATTTTTGGTAAGAAGACTGATAGTAGCCGAAGTAGGAATGCAAGAAATGAAGATAATCCCTAAACCGACCAGAGATAGAAAGTATAATTTTCTACACTTTCCTAAGGGGTAAGATGATTGACCCACGGACTAAAAAGTAATTTTTCTGTTAAAGTAATTTTTTGACATTAGCTATAGATATTTTTTCAGAAAAATATTATAATGTTGAATCGAGGAAGAGTGATCTAGAATTAATTAACTGCTTAGTTACTTAGTTATTGGACTTGTTTTGGTTGTTTCCTTTTTGGCAAAATAATGATGAAATTAAATGAGCTACAAGAGGAGTGAAAATAACAAACCGCTTCATACTAATTCCAAGCGTAGTTAGACTAAATGAATAGTACAAACATGAATTAGAATATTATTATTAACAATTTCAAATTGAATTATGATAAAACATTCCACAATCTTAATTGATTATTAGAATAAGGAATAAGATTTTCATAGATAATTTCCTAGACTGATAGCTAAGATTGTGGCGGAGGTCTTAAAATCAAAATCAAAGATTTGAAACTGTATTGATACTGAATTTACGGGAATTTTTGTACTTTGTTATCATTGCCTTCCTCTCAGGTACCGTGTTTAACTCCGGATTTATAGGCTCAATTATAGCTGCTTCAAATTTCAACTTGGTCGCTACTGGAGATTGGGGATGTACAAAAAATACTGAGGCTACTATAAACAATACTAAGAGTAAGAACCCTGAACTATTATTAGCTCTTGGAGATTACTCGTACCAGAAAACTGCCACCTGTTGGCTTAACATGATAAAACCCTTAGACGCTGTCACTAAAATCAATTTGGGTAATCACGATGATGAGAGTGACTCCCTATTACATGAGTATTTGAATCACTTTCAGTTATCTAAGCAATATTATTCATATAATATCAATAATATCCATATTCTTACTATATCAACTGAAGCAGCCTTTTCAGTCGGTTCTAAACAGTATGACTTTGTGGTTAAAGATCTAGAAGCTGCGGCCACAGATTCAAGCGTTAAATGGATTATCGTTAATTTGCACGTGCCACTATATGCTTCACCTAATACGTGTGGGGAGTCATCCTGTGCTGGAGATAAGACCTTAAGAGATTCGTATCATTCACTCTTCGACAAATATGGTGTTGACCTTGTCTTAGAGGGGCATGTTCACAATTATCAACGAAGTTATCCAATTAAGTACAATCTACAGGATCCATCTAAGCCTCTAGTAACAAATCCGAGCAAGAATAGTTACAATAATCCTGAAGGAGAGATCTACGCTATAGTAGGAACCGGAGGAGTGAACTTGCATGGATTGTCAGGAAAATCATCTTTTATTGCGAATCAGCAAGATTCCAAGTTTGGCGTCTTAGACATTCACTTTAATGGAGACAAACTTGATGCTAGATTCGTTTCAAATGATGGCAAAATAATGGATCAGTTTAGCATCACTAAAACCAAAAAGAAAGCAATTGATACTTCTAGTCCTGCTCCTATAAATAGTAACATCAAGATTGCCGAACCTGATAAGAAGCATGCCAAGAACAATACTACGAGCATCAAGATTGCCGAACCTGATAAGAAGCATGCCAAGAACAATACTACGAGCATCAAGATTGCCGAACCTGATAAGAAGCCGGCAAAGACAAAGGAAAAAATAAAAACAAAGCCAGCCAAATCACAAGAAACCCTAAACAATTTGGATCAAACTAAAGGCGACAAATCGAAACCGAATATAACAGACAACAAGGTGAATACACAAAGCTCTGATTTGAGAACTCCTGAAATGAATAGGTTAGAGCCACCCCAAGATCAGTTAGATTCAAGCATAAATCGGGATCATACCAACGATCTTAAAGAAGGCCCAGATGATCCATTTGCGCCTATTAATCGTTAATAGACCGAGCCACCTTTCGGCCTTTTATCTAAATTAATTCAATTTCTGTGATAACACTATGAGTCCATCTCACTTTTCATTGGGGTATTTATTGGTCTCAGATCTCTCGAGATTAGGAGTGTAATCTGTTGGGCAGTGGGATGCCGGTCTTCTATGAGAAGATATCTGGAATTCCACTATGATTACTTATTGGGTTAAATGGACGACCCAAATTTGAGAGCCCATTTATGGGATTATTTATCTTCACAAGCCCTGTATAGGTGACATATTTTCCATTATCATATATAGCTCTCACCTCAAGGGTAAGTATTCCACTTAACTTACCGAAACTATATTGATATTTTCCGATTTTGGTTAGCGGGTTTACTTCAGTAGTATCTGCATCGTAGTCAATTCCAAATGCATTTACTTCTCTCGGCTTTATGGCGAATTCAAAACCAAAAGGTGCATCTGATGGTATTTGAGCGACGGGTTTGTATTCATCAGCAAGTCGTGGAAAGTTTAGCTTTTTGACACCGTCTTGGTCTACGATTACAAAGGGAAGCATTTCATAGGTCTGGTTCTTATATACCAATTTAACTGTGGGGATTTCTGAAGAAGTATTATTGAGTGGTTTATCTTTAATTGCTGCAAGTACTGGGCTGGCAATTGTTCCGGATTTTGATAGAGCAATTGCATTCGTTATGAGAGCGGCTGCCACAACTGCGGCTGCCATTAAAACCAGTTGACCTCTTGGGACGTACATCAGGGGTTCCTTTACTGAAAATCTCAAAAGTATCTATGTCAACAGATATTCACCTTACTGAAGAAAATAATCATAGTTTACGACCTTAAGGCACCGAAGTATGTGATTGGATCCCCCCGTATTCAAATTCGTAAACTAATCCTGATACCTAAATATGAATCGAACCCTTCCTATAATATAGGTAGATGTGTGTGTGACCCTACAAAACTTAGTTGCATGAATTAGGCAGTACAAAGTCTCACAAAAAATGGTTAAATATGCGATATTATGGGTGTTTTCTTAGTATGAAACAGATTCAGGTCTTTTTTCCCCCACGTGTTTTGATGCTCATCATTGTGATAGCGCTTATAGGCATCCCAATGTCTGCCTACGCTCAAAACACAACAAAAGAGGGATCAAATATATTTGATATACGTTTACAAAACGTTACAGCGTGGCCTAATATCCACTCTAATGTAAAGACCGATTTTAATCCAAATGTTACCTCTCCGCAGATTCAAGATAGCGCGTTTATTCACCCCTTTGCTGTTGTTATCGGTGACTGCTATATCGGTAAGTTGGTTCTAGTTGCCCCTACCGCTGTTTGCAGGGGTGATGAAGGCACTCCTATCCATGTTGGCGATAGCTCGAATATGCAGGACGGCGTGGTAATACATGCACTGGAAACTACTGATCACGGGAAGAATATAGATGGTAGAAGATTTTCATCTACTGGGGACAGGCTCACGGCAAATGATTCACGTTTCAGTCAGGGTTATGCTGTTTTCATAGGTGATCGGGTTAGTCTTGCTCACGACTCTATGGTTCATGGGCCTGCTTGGATCGGAAATGATACGTTTATTGGATTTAAGAGTGTGGTATTTAATGCTCGAATTGGTAACAACGTTGCTCTTGGAATTGGAAGCATAATAACCGGTGGAGTTCATATTGACGATGATAGATATGTTCCGCCGGGCAGTGTCATTACAACGCAAGAACAAGCAGACTTACTACCACCGAGAGTAGGTAGTGAATATGAGAATCTGAATAAGGCGGTAATTCAAGTTAATGAGCGCATAGCGGAAGGTCTGCTGGCAAAAGCGTATGATAGTCAATTAACAGATCTGATCAAACAAAGGGAGAATCTTATGGAAGACAGCATGCTATCTATTGATAACGCCAATATTAACAATACTACTATAGAGTAACAATATCCACCATACCGTTAAACTTTGACAAGGAGCAGAAAACTATGGAATATATACTAAGTTCTTACACCTTGAGATGAATTTAATGATCCCTCCCACTCCTAAAATTGCATCGTCAATTATAAACCAAAAATCAAATTACCATCTAAAAATGGCATGTACTAATTTTTGCCGGACAACCGGTTTTTAAATGGAAGTTATAGTAAGTGTGCACGCTGGTGTTCGAAATGCCAATGGTTTTTCATATCAAAAGACCCAAATGTTTATGTTGTAATACTCTTCTATGGTATAGGGCAAGATAGCCGCGTATTAAAATCGAAATAGATGGTTTTATGTTATTATCAGTGCAGGCTCTTCGGCATGATAACATCTTAACTATTCTGCTGAAGTACCCTTATGCTTCTTCAATGATTGAATTAAATTAGAGCTGGTATTAATTTTATGCTAAATCAGGTTTTTTTGTTATTATTTTGTATAACTACTACCTTATTATTTTACAGGTGCAAAAACCTGTATTCTAGCGTTACCCCTATCTACAACATACAAATTTCCATTAGAGTCTATAGATACATGTTCAGGTTTCAGAAGTTGACCATCTCTACTACCTTTAGTTCCTATTATAGCTAACAGCCTTCCATTAGTAAAAAACTTCTGAACCCTCGGATTGCTTGCTCCATCTACAATGTAGACGTAATCATTTTTGTCTATTGCAATATGTTCTTGAGGAACTGAAAACTGTCCAGGTCCAGTCCCCGCTGAACCCCATTTTGTAATGAAGGTACCGTTAGAATCAAAAACTTGGACGCCTGGTTGCATTAGAACTCCTACGTAGACGTTACCCTTGGAATCAACGTCTATTGCATGTGGATGAATGAATTGACCGTTCCCTGTACCCTTGGTACCCCACTGCTTGATGAGATTGAACTTGTCGTCAACTTTCAATACCCTATTATTACCAGTATCAGTAATGAAAATACCAAAAGGAGAGAATGTAATATCTTCAGGTCTTTTGAACTTATCTGTTGCACTTACTCCACACCTTTTGTTAATAAATGTTCCATTAGTATCAAACTCTTGAATTCGAGAATTTTCTCTGTCAGCCACAAACACATGATCTTGGGGATCAATTCCCACACTGTACGGGATGTTAAACTGTCCATCCCCACTCCCCTTAGAACCCCACTTCAAGATGAATGTACCGTTATGAGTAAACTTTTGAATATTGTTATTGTCCCTTCCTGAGACATACACGTTACCCTTTGAATCAAAAGCAATGTCATGGGGACGTTCAAATTGTCCGTTGCCAGTTCCAAATGATCCCCACTTTTCTACGAATTTGTATTGTTGTAAGGCATAAACAGATACTGAAATACTTACCATCATTGTAGCAATTAGTGAAAAGGTTAGTACCAAGAAAAATATATTATTGTTCAATTTTATGATACGATCCAATTAGCTGTATGGAAGAGTTGGAGTTATTTCCTTCAGTACAGATATTACTCTATCCAAGTTTGTTTCAGGTGTTGTCCACGTAACCAGTGTCTGTCTTGGCCCTGTTCCCTTCTGTCCGCCTCTAAGATCTTTATAAGTAAAATGACTATCTACTGTAAAGCCTCTCTTAGTAAATTCTGAACTGTATTTGTCAAGAATGATTGCCGGTACCATGCAAGCTTCTGCCGTACCAACTTCCTGTGAGGATGTATTATTAGATTTGAACTTGGGTGGTATATTCGCAACCAGAATTGTACTATTCATTACTAGGCTTGAAACTTGGTTCTTTGGTTGATTCAATGATTCATGTGCCTCATCTGGGATAACTATTTCAAAACTCTTTACGTTGTTACCTAAAATCATTGTCTTGTCGTTGTAGAGTGAGGCCGCTTCTATATTAGGAAATGAGGTATTCTGAGCATAAGAAACCTTAAACATGCTTGTAATAACTGCTGCGGGCGTCAAAATTAGGTTATATACAAGTGACTTTTGATTAATCAAACCTAATAGCTATCAAATAGGGAATTATAATGTTTGTGGTACGAGTGTCTATGAGTCATATCCATAGAAAGATATACTGTGTCGCTTTAATTTATTTTGTGATATTAACATTCTGCAATTTCATTTTTAAACTAAATACGTAAAAGTTATTGGGATCTGTTTTTAGCGCCCTATTGAAATATGCTAAAGCATCCGCATTTCTTCCTAGGGAATTTAAAACAAGACCTTTACTAGTTAATATGTCTGTGTTGTTGGGTTCTACTGCTAGCCCTTTGTTCAGGTAGATTAAGGCTTCATTGGGCTTTCCTAGAAAGTTGAGTGCAAGAGCTTTTCCATTTAAAGCTTCGGTATTGTTTGGATCTATGGTTAGCACCTTCCCAAAGTAAGCTAGCGCTTCATCATTTTTTCCAAGTATTCCGCTGATTAATCCTTTACTATTCAATGCACGAGTATTGTTCGGATCTATTGCTAGACTTTCATCAAAAACTTTTACTGCTTCTTTGTTTTTCCCAAGGGTATAAAGTGCAATACCTTTCTGGTTTAATGCATAAGTATTATTGGATTCAACCGCCAACACTTTATCAAATGCCTTTATTGCATCGTCATATTTTCTTTGATTAAAAAGAAAAATTCCGTTCTGAATCATTTTCGGAATGTCATCCTGCGATTGTGCATATGCGATCAGCAATGGACTAGCAATCAATATTATTATTACGCTGAATATCCATGTGGTACAAAAAATAGGTGTTAAGGAGAGTATACTGATACATAGTATGACTCGTGTAATTACAATCTATATTCGTTAAGATTTTTCGCAATTTCAATTATATCACGTTTTACGAACCATGTTGTTTGGTTCAGAATATTATAATTGATACAGATAATCCGTCTATTAAGAATAGAATTCTCAAGATTATAAAGACACGGCAAAATGGTAAATGTAGATTCTGCAATTTGCCCATATTTGCAGATGACAAAATAGTGAGTTGTGGTCACGGTAGGAATTATTATCATATACATTGTGCCGAAAAACTGAACATTATCTAGGTCTAACTTTTCTGTTATTGGTATAAGGTCTTATCATATGGATTATTCTCACTAAAGAGATGACATCTATTATCATGGATAATTACATTTCTTGTATCACTTAGGGATTTATGTTCGATTATTTAGAACATGAGTTAAAGTAGAAAACATCGTTTTGTATAAATGAATTGGATTCATTCCTAGTACGTGCCGGTTAATTTCAATTTAGATCGTAGCAAAGGTTCACGACTTTCCCTTAATAGTAACGATATCCTTTTCGGCGGCTTTGAATCCATCGATGCGAATATCTCAGAGGGGATGCTATTAAGTGAGTAACAAAACCAAATTTCAGCTTTTAGAGCCTGCCGATGTACTTGTATCTATTATCGGCGTATTATTTGTTTTCAGCTTTCTTATAGGTACTAGCGTCGTTGCTGCCTCTGTTCCATTTCCTTTTTTTGATCCATTCACGCGTTCTTCCCCACCTCAAAATCCTCAACTCGGCGGTGAGATATGCAATGATGGGCAGGATAATAATGGAAATGGTTTGGTGGATGAAAACTGTAGCTTAGTAAATGAGAGTAATTTAACAAAATTTTTGAATGAATTACTCCTGAAACAGGCCAGTAATGTTTGTAACGCGGGACAAGCCACAGAATGTAAACAATTAGACGATCTAGGACTCGTAAATCAAGGGAACAAGGATGATGGGAAATCTCTCCCCGAATCTGAGATATGCAATGACGGGCAAGATAATGATGGAAATGGTTTGGTGGATGAAAATTGTGGACCTGTCAGCAGCAGCGGTGGTACACAAAGCAGTCCTAGTTCTTCAATGCCTGAGCAGGAAATCTGTGGAGATATGCAAGATAATGATGGAAATGGTTTGGTGGATGAAAATTGTGGACCTGTCAGCAGCGGCGGTGGTACACAAAGCAGTCCTAGTTCTTCAATGCCTGAGCAGGAAATCTGTGGAGATATGCAAGATAATGATGGAAATGGTTTGGTGGATGAAAACTGTAGTACTAGCTCGTTACCTAAGACGGCGCCTGCTTCTGGTAATACTGTGGGTTCGAATGCGCCTAATGAAAAGAAATCCGACAAATTCGGTATCCGTGAAATTTATCCAACAAAATTAAATGGTGAGGAATGGTTTATGGGTGCACATCCAGAAAAGGATCCACGTTTTTCTCCGCAAACTCAGCTTATTTCAAATTCTGATGGGTCATTCAAGGTAAAGTCAACTAAGGTCAGAATGGGCGCATTTACCTCAAGTGGATATAAGCCCTCTCAAATATCAACGTTGGACCACAGCAAGATAGCAATTAAGGGGTATATGCAATCTCCCAATGACTGGAGAGATGTCGAAATTACAGGTTATGTAAAACTCAATTCAGGATCTGGAGATAATTTTGCATGGTACGCAAGAGGTGGTAGACATACGGGATTCGGCAATCCTGAGGGATGCGAAGGTGTAGCATACAAAGGTGATCTTTATTATAATGGTCAAACACGCTGGACTAAAGAACAATGGCATACTGGCGGGTATGTTTTTGGAGACTACCAAAAGGGCATGGGTCCACTGAATGGAAAGTGGGTGGGTTTTAAGGCAATAATGTATAACATTCAAGAAGCGGGCAAGACTGCCGTAAAGTTAGAAATTTGGCTTGACAAGAATAATGACAACCAATGGACGAAAGTAAACGAACGAATTGACAATGGGGGTTGGGGCAACACCGACGGAGAATGTGGAGGTAAACCCGATCAGATAATTACATGGGGTGGACCAATAGCCAGTTTCAGATGGGATAGCGCAAGCGACGTTGATGTAAAAAACTTTAGCGTAAGGGAAATCCAACCTAATCTTTGATTTGAATTGAATTGAATTGAATATATTTAAGCGATTTCACTAGATTCAGTAATAGTTATTTTTAATCATTCTGATCTAAATTTGACTATATCAAAATCCACATATGCAAACCAAATAATAGGCTCATGAAATTTGTTCTCCATTTGAAATAAAATCGGTTGTCTTTTCTATCTTCGTATGATCGTTCCTTTCATCAAGAGCTTTAATCTAATTATAATCCGAAAGGACTTCTATATGTAAGATTAGTATTTTAATTGGAACCATTTAATCTAGGTCAATGCCTTAATTTCAAGAGAAAAATTATGGAAGGGATTTTGTGGAGATGAATGGACTATTTATTACAATATTTGACTTGGCAATTGTTAACTCACCACTATTCTTAGCAGCCAGAATTTCTTCTGCAGATTTTAATATTCTAATATTATTAGTTGCATTCGAATTCCACTTCACATAGTTTATCTCGAACAGTGGACTGTATCCAGGATCGCCTGGCAATGCGGATGCTACAGAAAGTTGTGATCCTAGTGGACCTGCTCCCTTAAATCCGTTAAGAAATACATATCCTTGTTGACGAGAAGACTGAGGGGTATCCGCTAAAGATGGGGCGTAGTTTACCGTATAATTAGTGGTATTAGATATAGAAGATACTATTTGCTTTTCCGATGCGTCAGTCGCAATGAAATATGCAATATTTCCGTTTACAAATCCTTTTGATAATGGCAAATTTACGGTATTAGGCGCTGTTGCATTTGTATTAGTACTATTAGATGCACCAGAATTGTTTTGTCCTTGCGCTACAACATTTTGATTTAATCCAACAGATGTGACCATAAAAATAGTCATGACTATGACTACCGGAGCATATACCATGGCCCCTTTCGGTAAATTTAACACTCGTTTCTTGTTGTTATCCTTATTCAATGGACTCTATATTCAGTCATTGTATAAAAATAGTTGCATGTATTCGCAAAGGATCAAATCTATCAAGATGGATCTTAAAATTTGCGCAACCAATTTTATAATTCTTTTATTCCACACTGGTTAGAAGAGTAATCTCCTACTAAAATGGCTTCAAAAGCATCGTTTTAGGGGTGGGGCTACAGAATTATTGAAAAGATTAAAATATTGAAGTAAATTATGTTACCAGGGGGGGGAACAATAGGAGTACCTGTTCAATGCCATGGATTAATGATCAATTAAATCCCCTTAATAGTTTGGAACAATTCTTGATGATAGACCTTGTTTGTAAAGGACGTAAATCAAATCTGGGGATATTGAGGCTTAAATGGAGTAACTCATAAATACCTAAAAAACATAGGAAGTTTTTTCCTCCTTTAAAAACCATATTATTTTAGGATAGTCTTCTTTAAGTAAAAGGTTCGCAAATGCCCATTTACTAATGAAGTGTGGTGTTTGTAAATCTGAAATACCGCTTAAAAACCGAAAGCAACATCTGGTTAAATATCATAATTTGGATATCCATTTGGCAGATTGGATTGTACATACAGATGATCAAATGATGGTTGAGACAAACATAGATCATTATGTTACTTCTAGCGATTTAATCACAACGACAACGACAATAAGTGAGCATATAGTACTACAGTTTGATGAATCCATCGATGAAACGTTAAAGGAGCTGCCACCTATCATAAGCTTATTTCAGGCAAATACTCAGCTCCTTAATAAGATGGTTACTAACCAAGGAGATTTCATATTGGGTGTAGTTCTATCACAAATTATTTCAAACTTTTTATTATATTGCAGGAATCGATGTATTAAGCTATCTACTAACGACATGATTCAAGTGTATAGTAACCTCATTAATAGGGTACCTCAGTTTAGAGAATTCATTAAAAAGTCTTTACCTAGTATACAACTTACTCACTAATAACAAAAAAATCAAGGTGCTATAGTACATTTATTTATCTACGTACGCGTATGACCTGATTGCTTCAATTAACAACCAGACACAGCTTTCTCCGCGAAGACGAGGGCTACAGTAAGCTAAGGATAATTTCAAGGCTAGACAGCTAAAGTGGTTTTCGTTCAGATTCTATAGAAATAACGATAGACAATTAGCATTTTTACTAGTCGCCAAATTATTTTTTATGATTGTTTACCGAAGTCGCTTATCGATATGCCCATGGGAGCATTCGGAGGCGTGACCGTTACATTACCCTTCATCTCTGGATGGAGGAGGCACTGGTAACCATAAACTCCTTGTTCCTCGAATTTAACAGTAAACGCAGTTATATTAGCAAAACCTTTTGGTATATGTCCTTCAGGCCATATGAGTCCAGAGTTTACGTATTTCTCTTTACCCGTAAAATTATATTGTGCTCCATCTCCCCAAAGACTGCCATTTGGATCAAGGTAAGTTATTGAACCATTTTCAAAAATTACAGTAGGAAGAATTACAGCCTTTAACCCTACTGATCTAGGGTTGTCATTTAGCTTATTTTGCGATGCAGATGCTATAAGGCCAGAGTAATTTGACAAGTCAAAATTAACTTTTAGTATTGATAAGTTACTATCGGGGCGAACAAATGTTACTGTGTGTGGATAAGAGATGCCCAGTGTAGGATTTTGCCATTTTATGTCGGCACTTTGGTTTATCATAATATCTTTTGGGTGGAAAATATTAAGCGGAGTTGTTGCATTACCACCACCAGCATCAGCGTTATAGACTATACTGATTATATTTTGCCCATAGGCATCGCTCTGGAAGGCTGAATGATGCACCATAAAAAAAATAGATATGAAGGAGATCAAAAATCCCCATGTAAAACGGCCCATTAAATGGGTACCTCGATAATCGTATTTAATATTTAGTTTTACAGAACCAATTTATCATTGGTTTCGCTGCGCGAGCTATCCGTTTTAGTTTTTGGTTTTTAAGTTTAAGGTTTTAGAACGCAATCCCAATTAGGCAAATTGTAAAAACGACTAATCAGGAATGAGATAAACATGTCTATGATTAGTCTGCAACCTCTCATAAGACTCTGAAGATAGCAGGGATATATCTGATTCCAAATAGGCACAAATTAATTTCAATGGGAAATTAGGAATTCTCTGGAATTTAGATTCGCTTTCCAATAGGTCCGCTACAAGGTCGTATTTGAAGAATAAACTCATGTCAACAAAAGCCCTGAGTGTTTTTTTTCCACTGCGCAAGGCAATGTTACTAAGCTCTGTATACGCATTGATTAAATCTTCTTGATTTATTTTTGTTTGCTCTTGGCCTTTGAAAAACCAATCAAATGCAGAGACGATTTTAATATCATTAGGGGCTTTAAATCCCTCAGACTGTGACTCGGGCAAAATATCATGTAATATATTTTCTATTCTTTCTTCTGTGAGATAGTTGGTAATGAAAATACAACTTTCGTTATTACGAAAACCATCCTTCAAGAAATGAAGGGCATGAACAAGTTGGCCCTCGTGCGTACCATAGATACACATAATGTGGTTGCTGTCCACCGAGATTATTTCACTGAGATAAGCTATCTCGCCAGGATTAAAATCTTTTTAACACATAATATATTCGTACATAATTTGAATATTTTTGTACTATAGTTATGAGATATAGAATATTATAGGCAGATTAACGCAACGGGTAAATAACAGATTATGAATTAAGGAACAGTATTGAAGCTATTAATTGTTGATGACGATCCTGAAATTGTTTCCTTGTACACCCATCTATTATCACGGAGAGGACATAAGGTTGTAATTGCACGAAATGGAGAGTTGTGTCTTAGAATTTATAGCAGGAGACTAGAGGAAGTACTTCTGAAGAGACCTGCCTCTTATGTTCAGCCTTTTGATACCGTAATTCTTGATTACAAGTTGCCAGACAGAAATGGATTTGAGATAGCAAGGGAAATATTAGCAATAAATCCTCATCAACGAATAATTTTTATTTCTGCCTATGTTAGGGAGACTTTATCTGCTTCTGTAAAGAAGCTGGAATTACCTGTCGAGCTATTACAAAAGCCGGTTTCAAATAGGGTACTAGTTGATACAATCGAAGATAAGGAAATCTATGAAGAACTGAAAAGGCTCAAGTTTGACATTCAAACAATGAAGAAGGCTGATTTCAGTCACGAACAGCTAATTAAGTTTTTAGCTCTTCTTAAAATTGTTCTAAATAAAAAACAGACAAAATACAAATGATTGAATACCGGACCCTATATTTGTGGGAGGTTGGGATTATGGTTTTTGTTATCTGTTATAGATTTAGAACCGACGAAGATCCTATAACCTAGCTTGCTTAGCTCGTGTTGGGTTCTATAAAATAGTAAAATGTATTAAATTGAAATTAGAATGATCTTTTCCACCCTAAATACTTAATTTAGTATTCATAGGGATTCATATCAGGTCACGTCAGTTCTACATACCGTATTTTGGTATTTAAGTAACATTTGTTTTTGTTTTAGTGGTGGTGGTTAGACTATTGGATTTCAAATTATTGTTTAGATCTGAGATGTTGTTGCTACAATTTTGCAGATTAGAAAAAAATTACTGGGACCATGAACCGTCTCCCAGTTTAGGCGATTTATCCCAGTGACCTAAGAAGTTATTTCCATGTGCAAATCCACCAAAGCCAAACCCAAAGCCAAATGGTCCTCTTGGGTGTCCGAACGGTCCGGCCCCAATTGAACCAATTGGATGGCCTTGCGAAGTGTATAAAACCTGTCCATTTCCGGCGTCTATAATGGTCTTATATAGAGTTTGATTTCCTACGACAGCAAAAGTGTATACTAAATATCCTTGAATCACCCCTATATGACCCCCAATTACAGTACCGTTGACCTGTTTTTCAGCTGTTTGAGCCGCTTGCGAGAATGATATTTTTGTACTCTCTTTGAGGAAGTTCTTTAAATTATCTACAACATTGACGGAACCATTTATTTTTGGCAGATTGATGGGTCCTCTCATCAAGGTATTATTGGTAACCATGTCTTGTCTCTGAGCCCACGAATTTCCTAGGGGCCAAGCAATAAAAATGGCTGACATTAGTATCCCCACACCCAAAATGGCTAGAACCAACACTTTTTTGCTCACAAATTTTTTTGATTGTGCCATAATGAGAACTAATATGACGAATATATTATTCCTTGTTTACCTATAATACGTAACTTTGTTACGTATCAACTGTAAACAGGGATTTATCCAATACAGTTTCTTAAAGTAACCTTCTCATGAATATATGCAATTGTAGCTAAAATTGTCGTTGAACATAGGGCTTTTTAGTAAAGCTCGACATTATTTTGTTTTACGGTCACATTAAAATCGGTGTTTGAAAAGTTTTCATAGATAAATAGCTATTGAGAAAGTCTACGGTATAAGTGATTTGACCAATCGATGGTATATATTAGACATATCTCGTTGATTTCCGAATCTAAATTTATTAACAAAGTTATTGACAAGCAATGCTTGAAGAACAAGTACAAGAAAGACGTGAAATCTAGAGCTCAATTATCACTATTGGGTGTTGGATCAACCCTTATCATTACTTCGATTTTAATCGGATTTGGGATAGGTTTTGGGGATTCTAGCCCAGTGAGCACTGCTTCTCGAGTTTTTAATAATAAAACTATGGACTTGACAGGTAAGGTAAAGAATTTGATTATCCTAATCCCTAATGAAGCACACGAGTCACCTTTACTGCCAAAGGAACAAAGGCTTATCAATCAACCATACGTGCCACAAAATATTATCGTAAGTCCTGGAACTAATATTGTCTGGTTTAATGGAGATGTCGGACACACGAGAAAGATCACCTTGATGGATGAAAAATCAAATCAGGTATTTGATAGCGGAATATTTGAATTCAATACAGCTAGTAAGTCTGTTAATCTAAACAAAACAGGAATATATAATTACTCGCAAGCTAATGTAAATAAAGATGATCCAAACTTCGTAATGGAAGGTACCATTACGGTTAAAGGCGATGTTTCAACTTTTAATCCAAATGATAATAATGCAACTCTCAATACTGTAGCATCTCTTATGGTTCCCTCAAAAGATTCAATTAAACATGTTTCAGCTCTTAAGCAAAATGGTGTAGATATAATGGATCAATTTACCTTCAAAGATTTACGAGGCGGCCAGAAAGGAACTGGACCAGAACAGACACTACTTTTGATTAGGGGTAATAGTGCAAATGACTTGATTTCATCAATGAAGGGAGTAACATCAACTTTACCATACAGTTAGGTAACCCTATAAATGAATAGCCATAAGATGTTTCATAGTTTAGTAACTTACTAGTAGATTTATTATTAGCTCGATAGGAATTATCTGCTATTTTAGACACCAGTTTAAATTGAATAGAGTTTTTCTCGAAGCGTGTCACTCATTTCATTATAACAAAATCTGGAGGCAAAGTCTAAGATACTAAATTAGGGTCTGATCGGAAGAGCCTCGAACAATGTTGGACAAGTATGTGGAGGTACTTTATTTATTTGAAAACTGATAAAGATTGCTTAAGTTAGTTCGTATTCTCATTTTTCATACTTTTCTGCCAACTCTTCTATTCTCTTTAAAATATCTGCTGTTGGCTTCTCAACGATCTCATTCAACTTCCAGTACTTTCCATTATGGTAAACTAGAGGGATCGCATTCTCATCAGCAGAGATATTGAGAACCTCTCCAATAAACATTAAATGATCGCCAATTTCCTCATGTCTTACGAGTTTACATTCGGCGTTCATTGCACAATCACTAATCATCACTGTCTTTATTTTAACTGCATTATAGAATTTCACGCCCGTCTCTTTCAGAAGTGATATTTTATCTACATCGGTTCCTGAGTAACGGCCAGATATGCTGGAAATGAGATTTTGGTCCTGGCTTGCTAGGTTGACACCAAATTCCTTAGACTCGATTATATTGTGTGCAGTGGCATCATGTCCACGGATATTCACTGCAATTAAACTTGGGGAATATGAAATATGATGCGTCCACTCTGCGGACATAACATTATGACCATAGGAGCCATTTGAAGTAATTAGGCCGACATTTGTTACAAACTGTCTTGTACGTCTGTCATTCCATTGCAAATCCATATTCTTTACAAAACAAGATAGTATTTTAATAATTCATGCCATTAATTATTAGAAAAGTGAACATGAATAGATGCATTCCGACATCTAATCTAATGTCAGTCTATCTAGCCTATACGACAGAAATTTAGTTATCAGTATCGAGGAGCATATTAAATAAAATTGATACTTGACATGGTATTTATTCTTATAACTCTGGATTATTTGGTTTAATTAATGAACAAGACCTCCGCTGAACCGGCCATTCGACCACTTCAATTTTGGGCTGCGCTAGTCTTATTCTTTATTCAACCTTAATTTCTTTACCTTTTGGTTTTGCTTGAGTCTTCTTTTTGAAGGTTATTTCAAGTATTCCATTATTATAACTGGATTTGGCAGTTTCAATGTCTGTCTCTGGGGGGATTTCAATGACTTCATGATATTTTCTCTTAGGATCGGTAGTTGTTACTTCCACTGTCCCGTCGTAGGCATTTATCTTGATATCTTCCTTCGAAACACCAGGCAACTCTATTGCAACTTTTACTTCCTTGTCCGTAGTTGTTATATCTGACATAGGTTCCCTCTCTGAAGATATCATTGGAGTCCTAAAGAAACCGCCAGACCGCATTGGAGATTTAACATTTCCGAATTCTTTCACTCTGGGTTTGCCATCAGGTCCTATCGTCATAGAATAACCATATACAATAGGTCCTACTTCTCTCACCTTGCCTCCTTCCGGTGTTTCATATTCCCTAATCAGATCCTTTGGTGCTTTTGTTTCTATGTCTTTGAAGGACTCTTCAAACCCTCTTTCCATTTCCCGTCTCATTTCATCAAATCCCCGGAACATATCACCGAAATAATCAATGCCAGTGCCACTACCTCTCCGTCTAAACGGCCAACTGCCAGTGCCAAAGAACCTACTAACCCAATCATCAGGTTCAATACTCAATCTAATACTCTCCTGTGTTAAAATTATACTTGATAAACTATTTAAAAATTTACAAATCAATATACGACTCAGGTTGGACTTGAACCTAATCTGATCGTCGATTTAGTCATGTCAGAAGGGTGGCTTTTTCAAATGCCTCTGATCAAGTTTCACAAAGTCAATAATCATGCGACATTATTAAACTAAGAAAATTTTAAGATCATTTTTATGCCCTTAACAGTAGCATGATTTACAATAAAGAAGAGAAAAAGATGTACTTCATACATCGTTATCTAGGATTAGAATTAACTATGATTTTAATATCTGTTTATCAGGTAGAAAACCTTCGGATTTATTATCAATACCATTCCTTTGATCTAATGTGAAAGCAAGCTGGAAGTTTTTACTAAAACGGATATTACTCGCTTATTTTTGAACAACCAATATCATAATTTACACACACGTTCTTGCCATATAAATTTTCCAACCGCCTCCTCCACTTGTACCGTCCGATTGACTGACCTCTCTCTAACCAAGTATACAATAAGGTTATTAGTTTCTTCTAAACACTAGAAGTTAATACCATTATGGTATCAGCAATCGTATTAATTGAATGTAATCATGGCTTCTTGGAAATCGTATTTTCTGAATTGACTAAACTTGGCCCTGAGATGATTTATAAAATTGCAGGTGCTCAGTATGATATCATCATGAAGTTGAATGCAAATAATAATGACGACCTAAAGAAACAAGCTGCAGAAATCAAAGACCTTAAAAATATTAGGTCAACGTTATCTCTTATTGTAATATCATAATCATTAAGAAATTATTAAGAATTATTTACTAAATTGTGGAGTTACCATCGTAAGTATCGCCACCCCCCAACCGAAAGATAGACTTTTAGGGTCTAATTTACAAGTTAAATTCCTAATTAATTAACTATTATTAATGATATTATCTCAAAACAATTTCTAAAGCCGAGATTAATTTATCAATATCTTCTTCATTGTTATAGAAATGTGGAGATACCCTTATCCCTTTTCCCCTTGCAGAAACTATTATCCTGTTTGTTTTCTGCAGTTCCATTACAATTTGCTTAGGCTTTCCTCTCCTTGGTTTAAAGACAATTATTCCGGATCTATATTTTTTTTCTGTCACTGGCGAAAGAATTTCAATATTCGTATTGATAAGCTTATCAATCAGATAATCTGTCAGTCCAAGTATTCTATTTTCAATTTTCTTAATCCCAATTTTTGATAGATACTTTAGTGCGGCATTTAATGCGGCTATGTTTTGGAAATGGGGTGTACCTAGTTCGAATCTTGTCGCAGAATACGAGCTATCCAATATGGTATTGTTATCAAAATTTTCTTTTTCCTTTTGACCTGACTGACTAAAAAAAGTTGGTTTAAAATAGTCTTTATCTCTCAAATATTTTCTTTTTATATAGATAGCCCCGATTCCAAACGATGAAAGCATCCACTTATGTCCGTTTGACACCATAAAATCAATATTAAGATTCTTAACATCAAGGGACATTGCGCCCAGTGATTGTGTGGCATTTACTACAAAATGAAGTCCCTTACGTCGTACTAATTTACCCAGCTCTTCTAAATCTTGCCTAAACCCATTTGAAAATTGTACATGACTGGTAAGTATCGTTTTTACTTGTTTACTTCTATTCTTGTCGAATTTGTCTATCATCTTTGCGATATCTTCGATCAGTATCTTACCATCATTATCGGATTTTAGGAACTTTATATTTCTAGAATCTTTGTTTATCCATGGAAGATTAGTTGAGGGAAATTCTAATTCATTAGATATTACTAACCCCTTATTTGAAAGCATATGTGCAATTATGTTCATTCCTTCGCTAGTCGAATGAGTGAAAGCTATCTCGTCTTTGCTATCTGCTCCAATAAATCTTGAATATAGCTCTCTGGTCTCTTCCATTGTATCTAGCCAATCACTCCATATAGCCCCACCATGATTAACAGCCCCTTGATAAAATTTTAGTATTCCAGTATAAACTGGGAGAGGGATTGGCGTAATTGCTGCATTGGCCAAGTACGTATATGACTTTGTAATTGGAAAATCATCTCTTAGCTTATCCCAGTTCTTTGGCATCTACTGTCCAATAGGATCCAATTTATGTTATAAATATTGTCAAATTATCAAATAAGGCTTGCAATTATTTGCTTGAAGTTTTTCAGTACTACATAATAGAGATGTTTTCAACTTTGCCTTTTTATTGCAACTGATAACCCCTATAACAATAATCCTTAAAACAATAATACAAATATGATCAATTCAATTCTCTAACCTGCCACCGATTGGTTATAGAGCCCTGCAAATTTTTGATATTCTTGAAAGATTGGAGATGTTTGGACATTTGTAGGATTGGATATTTTCAATGTCTTTACCGAGTCTTCAAACTGAGGAAGATATTTATCATATCCTGAAGTAGAATTTCCGAAAAATGATACTGTGATGAGGGAATCATCTTTGGTTGCAAAAACATATCCTCTTATCTTACCAGCAAATAATGGTCCTTTGCAATCATAAGATATCTGTTGACCGGTAACTCCATTAATTACAACAGGCGAATCAACAGTTTTAGTGCATTTAGCGTCTTTTTTGTATTGATCCATCATATTTGTCATTGAGGAGGAATTTGCACTAAACTGCATTGATTGTGTGATGTTTTTCAATGTATCAAATGTTTTTCTGTCCAATCCAATAATGGTCATCATGGCGTGATTCTCACCCAAGCTACTCTGGGGAATTCCACTTTTTGAGAGGCTACCTGAACCATCGGGTCTTGCAATGACCATATTGGTGAGAACATTCATTTCTGTCCCATTCCATCCTGGAGGCAATTCGATTCTAAAACCTAAAGTTGGATTGTCATATGTTCCGGAGACAGGCTTAACCATAGATGAAAGAAGCGAACTCAAATTTAGTGAGGAGTTAGTGCTTAAATTGCCGAATTGGGGGTAAACGGAGTTAAAATGTATGATATTTGAGAAGATTATTACTGCCAGTGTGGCGATTGCGACAATAATAAGTTGCTTAACATCTGACTTTACAAATCCTGTATTATTCATGTAATGCAAGAATTGTATATGTTAGATTTAAGTATTCACCAGCCGTAGGACAATTTCTGCAGTTCCTGCTGTTTCTAGGTGAGCTGACACAATTGTATCATCTTTCTATTTCCTTTAAAATTATTATTAAGTCCATGATTTTTTCATTATCAATTTTCATTTTCATTTTGAAAGACTGGTTATGAATGTGATCATATTTCATTGTTATTTTCTCATATTGCATTTTGACAAAAAATAATAGTTTCCTGCCAAAAACCCAACAGGATCAACGATTACTTTACTATAACAAATGTAGAGTTAGCATTGAAAGATCCACTAGAGACTGAGGAACTGTAATTGCCCGAACTCACTTGTTTACCTTTAGTATTATGTTGATTCCATACGAGTTCAACGGAAGCATGAGGGGGTAATATTTTAGATTTTGATGATAATGAGGGTAAATATCTCTCACCGGTTTGTAGATTCTTTATAGAGACGGACTTGATATTATCGACTCTTAGTGTTCCACTACTATTATTCAATATTGTTATCTTAACAACTTCTCCCTCCTTGTAAATTTGCTTATCTGTCAAGATGGTTATGGTCGCATTCTCATTAGTAACATTACTATCAAGGTTATTTGTCAAAAAGGGGTTGTTGTTTTGAAGTAAGGATGAAACTGTTGGAGGAGCAGATTTACTAGGGTTGTTTTGTTGTGATCTTTGCTCTGTAGAAGATCGAGGAATGCACTGTACTAACCCATTCCCGCTCGGAGACGAGGAGGAAGGACACTGATCACTTGCAGGACACTCAGAAGGACGATTGACGGTAGAACCATTTGTACATCGAAATTCTCCTTCCTGCGAATATGCAGACTTCACAATTCCTTGATCCAAACAGCTTATGTTAAGTGTGAGTATCGTAACTGAAATCAGTAAAAGTAAAAGACGATGGGGCTGATACACTTTATAATTATCTACCTCACTAGATATAAAGATAAGGGGCTTAGTTTTAAAATTATAGACTGAGAGTTAATATATCAATCTTCAGGCAATAAAAATATCTAAAATTCCGATTTGATACTTGAACAGAGGCATTACATAAGTTGATGTTTTAAGGCATTAATGTAGGGTAACTCTAAAAATTATTCAGTCCTTGAAGTAAATAAACAGAAACTACAATGGTTACATACATAGCAAAAAGAATTGAAAGTCGAGCATAACGTCATTACATCCTTGCATCTAGGACATTCAATTTCCATCTCTATATTTTCTTTAGTCCAATTTTCTTGATGTTCTTCCTTCATCTGCTCTTGAACTAACTTTGTCTCATTGTGAGATTTTTTTGTCAATTTTATTAATTATAGGACAACACCGCTTAAAACACTGATCAATATAGATCTGGTGAGATCTATAGTTATATCAGGCAAGGTTAGGATGAGGCTAGTGTCACAGAAATTCTCAGATGAAGTTCATCGAAACTCGAGAAAAAAGCCCAAAGTAATGAATATTTAAGGTAAATAGAGGTACATTAACTAAAAGAAATGACCTTAACCTTTGAAAACCTTCGGAAGCTTATATTGTCTTGAAATTTCATAGAATAGTATGAGGGCAGGAACAAAAATAATCATAGGGATTATAGTCGCAGCAATCATAATACCAGCTTTAATTTATACCATTTCTCCCCTTTTTGTAAATACCACAATCAATGAATCTCTTCCCTCTTCTTCCTCATCCTCATCCTCAAATTTCCAGAAATTCATGAATATGACTGAAAACCAAAGAGTCAACGCAGCGAGTAACATGACTCAGAAAGAAGTAAACATGATAATATCAGAAGCTGCGAATGAGAACAATATCGTAAATGAGAATATGACTGTTCCAACAATAAAGTCTCCACAAAGCAAAATCCTGATTGGCAATTTTGTGGGGGCTGGAGATGGATTTCATAATGCAGAAGGCATATCAAAGGTAATACGACTTGATAATGGAACCGAAATATTGAGGTTAGAAAACTTTAAAGCTACCAATGGACCTGATTTGTATGCTTACTTGTCTACCAACAATACTAATGCTGAAATAGTTAATTTAGGGAGACTGAAAGGTAATATAGGCAATCAAAATTACGTAATTCCTGCCGGTACTGATTTAACAAAGTATAACACAGTTCTGATTTGGTGCCATGCCTTTTCCGTACTTTTTGGTAGTGCTCAGCTTTCAACACAATAGATACCAGTTGGGGGACCCTAGTTCAGTATTCTATGCGGTGCCCATTGAGGAATTGAGCAAGCGTATATGTCATCAAAGAAATAAATAGTGAAGGTGGGTACAAAGTCAACTAACTTCTTTTTGACTAACTCAGTTAAGCAACCATTAAAAACTCAGTTTATTTACTAAACACCAATCCACAGATAACTACAATAAACTAACGGAGGGGGCAAGGAAATTGAAATCCTCTATCCCATTAGTGTTCGCCATAATAGTAACCATGCTCTACGACTTAGTTAATGGTTAGGTTTTCAGTTTTTGGATTACGCACTTTTTGTAGTTCTTTTTGTAGTTTCAGTCCTTGTAGGTGAACTATGTTAATTGTGACTTAAATATTTCTAATCTAACTAATCAGACCATGCTAACGGTATCGTGTAAAGATATAGCATCAGATTGTGATTTTATTGGAAGAGCCTCTACCGAAGACGACTTAATGATGCAATTGGTAGGTCATATAGTAAAGAAACATGAGGTTAGTGTTGAAGATGTAATGACAGCAGAAATGCGAGAAAGGATCAGAATACACATACAATCAGCATGACTAATAATGCCCTGCGACCTCGTGGGGCTGAAATCATTTCGAAAATCAAAATAGAGGCACTACCGGTCTCCACAAGTCAGATATTTTATGCAATTTGTGATTGGAAATCTTTGAGTTTGTTTGATGCATTAGTTTATGAAGATGGAGGAAGTAAAGAGTTAATAGTAAAACTAAGGATGTCACGAAAGGAATATTATTCAAGAATATCTAAACTTGCGGACACCGGTCTGGTTAGGAAGAAAGGTAGGAAATATACCATTACTGTATTTGGGAAAGTAATTTATGAGGCTAGAGTAATACTTGCAAAGACATTAGCTATTCATCATAAACAACGAGCTAGAGAAAACCAACTCACGCTTGTAGATCCCTACGACATGCAGGTATTCTAAAATCACGATAAATCAATCCGTACCAAGCCTTGAAGATAATTGGTTCCTTCTATTTAATTATTAAGAATATTATTAATGCAGTACCAATTCCAAATTTCTCCCTTTCGCATAATTTTATAACCATTAATTTTCATAAATTTGTTATAAAGATTAAGAATGACATACGGTTTCCCGAAATTGCATGGCGTCTCCGTCACATTGAGAGAGATCTCAGATAAGGATATTCAAGAAATTACTCAGCTTATGACACGTAGCGTAGCTAGATTCTTGTGGGAAGTCCCCTATCCTTATAAGAGAAAAAATGCACAAGACTTTGTTAATACTAGTAGGATTGATTTCAAGTTACTCAGAGCCGTAAATTTTGCCATAGATTATCAGGGGAGCTATGGATCTAGTAATCTTTTAATTGGAACCATAAGTCTCAAGGATATTAATTGGCTTACCAAAAATGCAAATATAGGATATTGGATCGGTCAGAAATATTGGGGAAAAGGGATTGGAACAGAATGTGTAAGATTAGTTATCGATTATGCGTTTTCAATATTAGGATTAGAAGAACTTTGTGCATATGTCTATCCTACTAATAAAGGCTCAATTCGAATCTTGGAAAAAAATGGACTGAAAATTAAAGGAAAGGTAAATGAATACAATAAGATACAGGGCAGATATCGGATTTCCCTACGGTATGCAATACAAAAGATCGATCAACTAACTTCAGGAATTTCGAAATAAGTTAAAATCTAGGCCTACCTTGCATGGATTATTAATTTGATTGATCAAGTTTTTATTTTAGCGGTAACCTGAACAGTTATGGCAAAATGTCCGTACTGCAGGAAAGATTTTGAAAGGGATGTAGATATAAGAATATTGTACCCCGATAATGCCGAAGCGCCAGGATTGAGATGTGCGATTTTCATATGTCCAAACAAGGGATGTGAGATGTTTTTAGGCGGTACAAGCATAGGTTATGGTAAGGTGCAGGGAGCGGAGGAATTATGATAGCTCTTTCTTTCAAGCGTTCACTTGGGTGCGGCTAAAGACTATTCAATTCAATTTCAGACCTTATAATGCATTTAAACATCTAACGGCCGTAGCTTTTTGTTTTGTAAGTCAGGATCAAAATTAAATTACTTTAAGATTAAACCTTCTTCAGTTTATGTGTGGAAGGTTAACTGTTCCTTTTTATATCTAAATAGTGAATTAATTAGCCCTTACTAAACCCTTACTTTCCATGATACTGTCCCAAATCCATCTTTCAAATTCAATATCAGATAAGACTTTTCTTTTTTCTAAAACTGCTGTTGCATCTTCCCCTACGACGTACCGGAAGTCTGAGCTCTTCGAGCGAAGAGCTTTCAATATTGCCAATGCTACCTCCGATGGTGCCGAGGAATTACTTTGTGATATGGATTTAAACCGACTCAGTCTCCTCTCTAATAATGCTGTGTATGGAGATTTTGATACTTCATTTGTGGATTTTTGCAAGTTATCGAAAAATCTGGTTTTTACAATTCCTGGTTCAATTAAGATCACATTTATGCCAAATTTTGAAAGCTCATGTCTGATTGATTCCGAAAACCCTTCTAAAGCAAACTTACTTGCGACATATACGGAATTTAGAGGCATTGCTACTCTTCCTACCATAGAACTGATATTTACTATAGTACCACTACGTTGGCTTCTCATAATTGGTAAGACTGATTTAATAACCCTGACCATACCAAAGAAATTTGTTTCGAACTGCTTAATTATTTTGTCCATAGATAGATCTTCTATTGCCCCGAACAGGCCATATCCTGCGTTATTAATCACAACATCTATCCTCTTTGCTACTACCATAACATTCTGTATAGCAGTTTGAATAGATGTATTGTCATTAACGTCCAGGGAAAATACAGTAAGTGGTAACTTTTCCTTTTTTGCAATCTCTCTAATTTTGTGGGATTTGGATAAATTCCTCATTGTTGCAAATGTTCTAAATCCGTTCCTTGCCAAGGTTATTGATGTTTCAAATCCTATTCCGGTCGAAGCCCCAGTTATTAAAACAACTTTGCCCATTTATATTGGAATTAACATTGTCTATAATTAAGATTATCATTTTGTGGATTAGTTATCCTCAAGATAGATTTTATTAAATGGCTTCAACCTCATTGAGAGTTACGATTCCATTATCATCAACCATCCTCTTGATCTGAGGTAACAAAGGTTCAATTTTTGACCGTTCGTCTATTATCTCAATAACCATAGGCATGTTAATTGTTACTCCTTCAAGTTTTATGGTTGACCTCCTTCGCTTGCCAAAGCCATCAACCCCAGTCCACACGGTAGCTCCTGCAACTTTATTCTGCATTAGAAAGTCGATTAGTAATTTATGAACTCTTTTTCCTCTCACCTCATCATTCCTTTTTATTCTTATTGTTAAGCACAACATCTTCATTCGCAATTATGACTGTACCACCCTCATTATTATGGAAGTTAACGTTCTACCCAAAATAACTGTACCAAACGACAATCCTACATTTGCAAATATGTTTAAAGCGAAAATTGAATATTGTTTACTGTCTAATAGATTACTAGATTCAAGTGCAAAAGATGACATTGTGGTGAATGAACCGCAAAATCCGATTGCAATAAGAAGTGAATACTTTGGATCCAAATTCCAAGTAACAGAAACAATTGAAAAGATACCTAATAGGAAGCTACCCAATATGTTGATAGTCAAAACGTTCAACGGTAGAGCTCCTAACCAGAGTGGCATTGATACTATTTTGTATCTAAGAAATGCGCCAGCTAAAGACCCAATCGCCAACAATACAAATTCTATTCCTTTCATTTTTATACCTACCACATTTATTTGATTTTGGTAGGCATTATCAGCCTTCATAAGAATGCGGTTCTGGATTTACTCCAAGGCTAATGCCATAGCCTACTTTTGAGAGCTATTGTTGAATATTTAAATATTTAAAGTTGATGATTATTTACAATGAGACTTCTTTATTGTATTCTTTCTTTAACCATATTGGGGTAATCATAGTTGTAATTGCCACCATTATTATCAAAGTTGTATAGATATTGGAAGTTAAAGCTCCGCTGGTCACTCCTATCCCTGCCACGATAAGTCCTACTTCTCCCCTTGAGATCATTCCAATACCTACTCTCATTGCTTTTGATCTATCCTTCAAGAATATCATTGCAGGCAAGCCACAACCCATAAGTTTGGTAATAATAGCAACAGCTACTACTATTGATGTAAGAAATAAAACATCCCAATTCACACCTGTAAGGTTCACTTGTGCGCCAATAATAGCGAAGAATAATGGTGCAAATATTATCTCTAACTTCTCAACATATTCTTCGACACGTCCGATTAGCTTGGTGCTGGCTACAGCCATTCCTACTGCAAAAGCTCCAACTATTGGAGATAAACCGAGTATGGCAGCTATCCCTGATGCTCCAAAAAATGAGGCAGTAACTATACCTTCAATGCTACCTTTTGACTTCCACAGTCTTTCGGCGTGTAATATTCTTGGTATTATTACTATCGCTCCAACAAGCAATGCTACGAATATTCCAAGTATCTTTATGATGAGAAACGTAATATCACTAATGTTCGGTGTCATATTGCCTGTTTGTACCATAGTCGTAACTACTGACAGAACTGCAATTGCAAGTATGTCATCAACTATCGCAGCTCCTAAAATTAACTTGGCTTCTCTTGTTTGCATTTTTCCCAACTCCGTTAAAACTCTAACTGAAATAGCTACACTTGTTGCGGTAAGTGCGGTAGCGACAAGAACAGATTGTAAACTACCCAGGCCAAAAGTGATAAACACATAATAACCAACGAAGAAAGGAACGATTACTCCACACGCTGCAATGGCAAACGAAGCTGCACCACCTTTTAGGAATTCTCTTGGTGTAATCTCAAGACCAGCTATGAATAAAATGACAATCCCAGATATCTCTCCTATCTGACGAACCGTTTCATTTAAGATAACCAATGGCTTTCCATCGAACAGCGGTATTGCGCCAAGTGTAAATGGTGAAACGATTATTCCAGCTAGAAGTTCACCTAGAACAACAGGTAGTCTGAATTTGTGAAATATTTCGGCAAATATTTTCGCGGCAAAGAGGAGAATCGCAAGCGATATCAATACATGTATGAAGTCTCCTTCCCCAAGCACTGCGTATCTTTACATTATAAAACATATAACTTAGGTGGTAGGAACCGTTATCATAAAATGCTCAGATCGTAATTACAAAGTTCAATCCTACAGGGGGAGCAAGAGAGTATGATATAACAGCTAACATTAATACTATCCATCAGTAGTATCAAATTGAAATTTTATTTTAAGACCAGTTCAGCATTCAATTAATTGTAGATTTCCCGGTAAATAATTTGACTTATATTATCCCTGCCTCGTGATCTATTAAATGGCAAGGTTAGTTAGAAAAGAAGATAGAGGCCCAATGGAGGTAAAAGTAGGAAATGAAAGTAAATGGATATGCATGTGCGGACTGAGTAATAATCAACCTTTTTGTGATGGATCACATAAGAAAACTGCTGATGAAGAGCAAGGTAAAATCTATAGATACGATCCAGACGGTAGCCGGACTGAAATCTCGTAGCTAAGAAATCCCATAACTTTGGGGTAAAATGTATCTTCATTAGTTCTGAATTTTTCTATGGTCTGATTTGATGGCTCTCTTGTTGATAAAATTAGCAAGATATCCCCAAATAAGTTGCGGAATGGCGATTTATACAGTCAGAAATTTGGAGTGACGGATTTAGGAAAGGACGTAGGTAACAGGTAAATGTTAGCAAATAGCAATTGAGACGCATAATATTTCGAATGATTTAACTTAATAATTGTACCAATGCTCATAAATTAGACAGTGAGACATCTTAGAACGGTTGGTGATGAGTGGTTAGCAAGTACGATAAACTAGTCATTGCTACATCTATTTTCATTATAGTGATTTTATTAGTTCAATTAACTTGGCATTTTACTGGTCGAGTATTGGCAAGAGCACGAATTTCTGTCATTCCACCTGTTATTAATGACACCCACCTGACGGCGGAATTGGTTGCAAGCGGTCTCAAATTTCCCAGTGCTATGGCATTTCTTGGTCCAAATGACATATTGGTTACCGAAAAGAACAGTGGAAATGTTCAGAGAATAGTAGACGGAAATATTTCACAACAGCCTTTGATTCATCTCAATGTTGCAAAAAAGGATGAAAGAGGACTATTGGGACTTGCTATCTCAGCAAATGGCACGGGGGGGAACAGGTACGTCTTTTTATATTATACAGAAGCTGAGGTGAACGAGTCAGGAAAACTTTCACCAGATCCTGTAGGCAACCGCGTATATAGATATGAACTAGTGGGGGATAAATTAGTAAATCCGAAATTACTTTTGGATCTTCCCTCTTTACCAGGGCCAAGACATAATGCTGGTAAAATGACTATAGGTCCTGATAACAATCTCTATGTTTCTATCGGCGATGTCGATGGGTCCTTTAAAAATATTAATTCTGAAACGAAGGCTCAAAACTATGAAGACGGTCCAGCACCTGATGGTAGAGCAGGTATACTTAGGATTACCCAGGATGGTAAGCCTATAGGTGACGGTATATTAGGAAGTATTCCTATGGTGAATCTGTATTATGCGTACGGAATAAAAAATAGTTTTGGATTTGATTTTGATCCTGTCACAAAAAAGATGTGGGAATCTGAAAATGGTCCTACATTTGGTGACGAGATAAACCTAGTAGAGCCAGGATTTAATAGTGGATGGGTGAAGGTTCAAGGAATATGGAGGACAGATATCGATCTTGGAGAAGAACCTGAAAAAGGAGCGGTTGCTACAGAAGGATCCTTAGATCTTGTTGACTTTGGAGGGAAAGGAAAGTACAGTGCACCGGAATTCACTTGGAGTAACACGGTAGCACCGACAGCATTAATATTTTTGACCACGGACAAATTAGGCCAAGAATACAAAAACGACATCTTTGTCTCAGATATAAAATATGGAAATATTTATCATTTCAAATTAAATAAAGACAGGACCGGTTTTATTCTGAACGAATCCCTTGCGGACAAAGTAGCCACTGGAGAAGACAACACGGAACAAATAGAGTTTGCTTCCGGTTTCGGAGGAATCACGGATATGCGAGTGGGACCAGATGGATACTTGTACGTCCTTGTCTTTGACAGGGAAGATGGAAGAATATTTAAAATAGTTCCTAGAAGTTAGTCACGCATAATGAGAGATATAATAGCATTGTATTACTGTTGAATGCTTTTATTATCCCACTTGATTTCCAATTATCATTGCTCAGATTGCTCAGTTGTCAATAAAATCAACTTGAATTTACATAAATAAATAGTACTATCCCTGTCATTAAAATATGGACAAGTCTATCACAATTCTCATAGGGATTTCGCTTTTCAGTATGTTCATGTTCATGCCAACTCTCCTGTTTGATGCAACTTTTGCAGAGACCCAAAAGTTGCGGGCCAAAGGCTTCCTTCACCGTATTCAAGAAGATGAAATTAAAAATAATCTCATTTTAGTGCATAATGATACCATTCCTAATTATTCGAAACTTACAGAAAGCCAAATTAAAGAAGCATTAATTCATCTTCCTCAATGGACTATCTTAAACGGAAAGCTTCACAAATCTTTTACATTTGTAGACTTTCCTACTCTATTCGACTTCATGTTCAAGGTAGCGAACACATCTCAAATACTAAATCATCATCCCAACATGAGTTCCACATTTAATACTTTAACATTGGATTATTATACATGGAGCTTGGGGCATGCTATTTCAAATATGGATATTAAAGCAGCACGTATTGTAGAGAACCTATTCGATAGTAGTAACCATATAAAAGGAAAAATGTGAGCTAAAACTTAGTTCTTTTAAATCCTCTCTCAACAAATGCGACGCGATACCTGCTCATTGGCTATGCTTTTACAGCTAGCATATAGGCTCAACTTTTGTTAATCTAGACCTTTTTGAATTTTCTATAGCTTCAATAGTTTTGATCAATCTATTACTGGAATTTTGCGAATACCAACGTCTTGAACCATATAATAAACATTAGCTACCTGAATTATATCTCCAGCACTTATTTTTGTGTGACTTCTTTTCTTTCTAAGTGCTATTCCAAATGGGCTTTTCTCCTCTTCAATAAATTTAAGCCAGATTTTGCCTGCATTGAGAATATTCTTAAATTCACATTCCCATACTAAGTTGTAGATGGTATCAAGCGCCTGCCTACTGATTTTATTGGCCCTTAAAATAAGGGTTTGTATATCTGGTTCTTTAGAAAAATAAACTTTTACTAACATAGACACCTGCTTTGATGTAATTTAAGTCTATTAGGGTTAGGCGATATGTGAGGGTGACATTTTGCCAAAATCAAAACTAGAAATAACTAAAATTATGTTCCAACTTTAATAGTTTGGTTCTCAAATAGGAATCAATGTTTCTTAAAACTCTAGGGTTACCTTCAACATGTTTTGTTAGTTCAGGATCACTATAATGCACATTAATATAATTTATGGAGCAACTACTAGAAGAATACTCTAATTCGACAGTGATTGTTCCCGTCTTTGATTCCCCTTCCAAAGCATATCGCAGAAAGATCATGTCTGTTAGCCTAATTAAAGGATTATCTTTTCGTGGTGTAGCAGAATTTAAATTTGCGTTCTTATTATTCCGACGAACCAATACATTTGAACTTCGATCAATGGTATCGAGCATGATCTTGCTATACCTCTGCTATAATCATTTGTGTAATATGATATATAAGATGTTCTGAGGATTGCGAGGTAAAGTGAAATTATTTTATATTTAAGACCTAGGTTCAAATTGATGTTGATATTGTATCTTAAACTTGACTGAATTTGTGCGTAGCAGATCCGCAACTCAGTCAGTTGGTTTTGAACATCCTTATAATTCAATTATCAGGATCGGCCGCTAATACAATTAGTAACAATCAATCGTATTGTTAGATTCGATAAAATGTATGAAAAATCAATGATATATCTATATCCAGTGGGTTCTTCTATGAGTTAGGAGCTCCTCCTCTGTAGTGACCCTCCAACCGCAAATTTCACACATTAGAAAGTTTGAGATATCGTCAATATTCTTTGGAATACCAACTACCAATACATTATTGAATTCAGTGATTCTGTATCTAATTAAATTATTAGATTGCAAGTAGTCGTGCATAACTTGTTGAAGTAGTTTCTTAAATTCTTTCATTTCAGCATTTTTATTCAATGTTATTCTTATTTCATCTTCAATAATTTCTGTACTGATATAGCTTGAGAAACCAAAACGAGATAAAATATATCTGTATACATCTTGAGCTAGAATTTCGTCGCCTGCAAAGCTGATCGTGAAATCAGTTTCCCTCTCCATAAGATTATTTTCTGCATATTCGTATTAAATAGATTTATAGAATAATTGAAAAAAAATCGATTAATGCTGTAAATTACTCTCTCTTCGCTGATATATTCAGCGTGATGGAGTCTTTAATGCATGGATAAATTGTTCCCTGACTGGGTCTTTCACCCTTTCGAACAGAACTCTCCTATTCTAACTCTTATCCATGAATTAGTTGATACAGGCACTATCAGACGCAATATTAGAAGGACCTAATAATCCTCTCATAACACAAAAATTGTTATCAGTCCGTATATGTTATTATATATATTGGATATACGATATATATAAATACGTCCAATGACCCAATATCGTATATCCGATATGGTGAAAATAGTAGGAGGTGAATGAATGATATGGGGTATGGTTGCTGTGGAACTGGCTTCCAAAGAGCTAGGAGTTTTCTTACTAAAGAGGAACGCGTTGCGTTGTTAAAGGAATACAAAGCCGATCTCGAGAAGGAAACTCAGGGAATAGTAGAAAGGATCAAGGAACTAGAAGCAAATTAGTTCCTTAACTTGATCTCTTTTTATTTATTTGACAGCCAATTTTTCTTGGTTTACTGGAGGCAGATAAAAGATAAACATAGATTCGGGCTTTATAATCACGGTATGAAGCTTTTTTAAAGCAGGGAGGCATTCATGTAATTTGTTTATAAGTTAACTAAATGAGCTTAATGCGAATGAAAAGAAATCAAAAAGTATTAGGGGTTCTCAGATCCCTTGAAAAGATGGGCCAAAGACATTTCGTCCCTTCAATAGGTCCTGTCAAGGGCAAAATATTAACGAGAATTATAGATAATTATAAACCTACACAAATTCTGGAAATAGGAACGTTGTATGGTTATTCAGCTATACTCATGGCTAATTCACTAAATGAGGAGGATAATAACAGTAAACCTGAACCTTTCGTAACAACCATCGAAATTGATAAAGAGAATGCAATTATTGCGAAGAAAAACGTTCAGGATGCAGACCTTTCTCAAAATATAGAAGTTATAAACGGCAATGCGTTAGAAGTAATCCCTACACTTGAAAAGCAATTTGATCTTTTGTTTTTAGATGCAACAAAAGTTGAGTACCTAGCTTACCTAAAGGTTGCTGAAGGGTTTTTACATTCGGGAGCAGTTGTTGTAGCAGATAACGTTGGCGTATCTCAAAACGAAATGTTAGATTACTTAGAATATGTTAGAAATTCGGGATCTTATGATAGTAAGACTATTCAAACCAGATTAGAATTTGCAGAAAATGTTAAGGATGCGATGGAAGTGAGTATTAAGATCGAATAAACCAGAAAGCATCAAATGATTAACTATTTAATTAATTTTGATCGAAATAAGCCGATAGTAGAATTTTATTTTATTTCTTGTTCCTCATTGTGTCTATTATTTTTTGTTTTTCTCGGTTTAGATCATCATTACTCATACCGATGGCTGAAATTATAGTAGCATTATTGTTATCAATATCATTTTCAGTAAAAACAGCTGCATGAGAAGAATTCTTCAATATTTCAAGGATAGAATCATCACTTGTTGGTAGCTTTAGTTCTAATTCATTTACCGGTATTATAGAACCATAGTCATCAATGTCAAGTTTAGTAACATGGACTTTGTTCTTACTTTCATCGATTGAATTTATTTTGACTAGCAATTGCTTATAATAGTTATAATGTCGCTGCTAATTAATATTATTTAACTAGGGTCAGCACTGCTTCATTCATGTAACTACGTAATTAGGGAGATATGTGTGGGGGGTTATGTATTATTCTCTTAAGGAGATGGTAGAGGTTCCCGATGATTACTTGGAAATGGCGATAGGCTTACATAATTGTGTGATATGGCCAAAAATCTCTGCTGATTTTTAAGGAGCATTATACAACTAATTAATTAAGTAACCCTTACTTGCAAAATTTTAGGAACTCTTCATATTTTATTCTTCTTTCGTCCATTTCGGTGTCTATTATTTCCTGGATCTCTTTGGATAGATTTTCTACTGATTTTAAATACTGTATTGTAAAATCATAGTCATGAATAGCACCAAGAATATCTTGGATCTTTTGAAGAGTTTTTCTCATTTGTCCCATGGCACTCTTGTTATCCTCTGGTAGTAACTCTAACATGTATCTTAGCTTTTTACAGAACTTCCTTAGATCATGTAATTCTTCTATGCTTGAGGGATCAGTAATCACAATTGGAAAATTAGATTCTAACCTTGATATCAATCTTGAAAGTATTTTGTTATACCTTTTTTGGAGATTTTTTTCTGTTACGTCGATCTTGTCTAGAATTTTGCTTATGTCTGTATTCTTCAGAGTGCGACCTCTTTTGCATGTTCTTATTTCGTTGCCCTTGTTTCTTTCAATATCTCAATTATTCTATCTCTAGGATCATTTACAGGATATTTTTGTAATTTTTGAGAGATAATATCCATATCTCTAATTTCGCTATTAACCTTAAAGAGGTTCTTACACATAAGTACATATTCAGATAGAGGTGTAGTTTTTCTACAGTTTTTGGGTAACGTTGAAAAGGCAGCTTCAAGTTGCCTAATAGCAGTTCTAATATCGTGAATTTGCTTTTCATTTGGATCCCTCAGGTACTTGTTAACTCTATTATTTACCCTTCGAAGATTCTCATGTAATCTTGTCAAGAAGGGTAAGAGATTTAGCAAATTCGTTTAGAATAAGTACACGTTAGTTATTTAGTGTTCTTAATCTGGTAGGTTTGAGTCGCACTATTTTTCTTCTCTTTAATGGGACGTCTTAATATCCATTCAGCGCAGGCAAAGAGTTCATAACTCGAGTCTTGGCCCATCAAAAATTTTGGCCACATACTCCGACTATAAGTTCTCATGCTTTAAATAAATTGAGGCGACTACGATATCCAATTCTGGAAATTATGCATAAATTTTTTCCAAGATCTTAAGAATTCATCCTTGTTGGGCAGACACTTGTTATAAAAACGATCAGTCCGAAGTGTAATGCAATGCGGCGACAAACAAAATATTACGATAACAACGCTAATCGTATTGATTCTAGATTATATTACATTGATTTAGTTTTTAGTCGTTTCAAAACTAAGTATCAAGTTCATGATAATTCCCACTATGTTCTTTCACTATTTCACCCATCTTTGTCTAGTTCATATACTTGAATACGGAAACAATAAGGAAGAGAAATGAATGATACAAATACTCACACTAAGATTAGGGCGTTGTGAAAGAATATTTTGTTTCTAATACATATGATAACTCTTCCCTCGTTCAGTATTAGTGAATCAATATTATGCTCTGATTCAGAACAGCACTCACAATAAGCATCCTCACAGTCCGTGACGTATTCGTGATTACAAGACGAACATGAGCTCCCATGTTATACTATTTTCTCTATATTGTTTTGAATTTTTCTGAAAGAGTGTAAAACATTTATATAACTAATGACGAGGTCATTGAATTTCTTTTATAATTTGTTGAACATACTGTTATTGATCCGCAAATAAAGGGATCCTCTAACACAGCTGGTGGACCGCCGTCTCAATTGCGTTGTCCACCAGTCTTAAATTTGTGATCGTTTTTCTCTAAGGATAGTATGTTACCACCCGGTACCAAAAAGATCAGGATTATCTTCACAATTCTGCCACTATTCGTACTCCATGTTATGATTTAGAATATCTTAACTTTCATATTCACTATATTTGGATCGTCTACCATCTATGTGAACTGGACATCAAAGCGTACAAGGCATATTTAAACTACTTTTTGATTTGCTTGTCGTATTTTCCTCAAAGCAGGACACTTCCTGCTCGAGACGGGTATTGCATAAACATTATAGGTAGAATCACATAAACATTTAGGTAGAATCAGCTAATTGTGAAGGGATTGATTTTCTACTATTTATTTACTTTTATTTACAGAAGATTCAACTTTAGGTTCTTGAGATTTTAAATACATTAACAATTTCTCATTATCTTCGATTCCATAGTATTTCATTAGCGTTTCTATTCTATAGTGAAGCTGATTTCTGTTTTCCGCCATGGTTTCCTTTTGAACTTCATTACTTATTAAAGCTCTACTTGTTAATTCTTAGTGTCCTTTCCATTTTCTTCAGAAATTCATGACTATATCTAGCTCAATGATTAATTCATTTACTAATTGGACTAAATATGTTTGAAACTCATTCAAATCATCTTTATTATTGAATAGTATAAGACTTGGTATTTAAAGATAATTTCAGATAGGAAATATTCTGATCGTCATGCGATAAAAATCCCTTTCTTTTCACGAATGTTGTACCGCCAAGCTATCAGAAAAAAATTAATCCATATCTCTAATTAGTATTAGTTTAAGGGTTTTTTATTTAGGAGATTTTTTAATTAGTAACTGCAACAACACAGTTATCTATCCACCTATGGTAACAAATCTAATGTCATCCTTAACTCAGCCATTTCTGTTTCAATCACATTCATCTCATCCTCATCTTTTGTATAATTCTTCAATCTTTCACACGCCTGTATTTCAGATATTATTATGTCCTTTTTATCTTTGGAAAGAGCATGATATGTGTCAACAAGGGAGTATGTTACCTTCCTGCTATTCTCCTGCCATCCACAAGTCTTGGCTACGATTTCATACGGTGCTTCAGAATCAGTAATATTCATTTAGGTTTCCTCCTAATAGTTGTTTAAATTTCTATTTTGTTAGCTTGTAGGTTGAATAATACGCTGCAAATATGAAAATGAATACGGTTTATAACCATTATTAGGTAAACATCTACGATGGGTTATAATAAGATATATTTAAAGAAATCTTTAGTCTCTCTCTACGTCCCTTTTAAGATCATTATACATATCATTAAAGCGACTAAGAAATATCAAATAAAACTTCCCTGTATTCAGATATTTTGAGTTTTGCTATGACAGATTTTTGTCGACAAGATAAGTAAGCATTCTAGACTATCGACGCGTTACAGCTCGTAATCTGAGTTTATTTCATCGTATCGTATATTTAGGGACAGTTCTCTGCCATCATATTTGTCAACTTTATCTTTAGGTATTATATATTCATGTGAAACTAATTTTCCCTCTATAACTAATAGATTATCTTTGTATTCACCTGCTACATAGCCAAAGCTAGTGCTATCTTTAGTTCGAACCGGTGTTCTATTAGATGTAATCTCGTTCCAATTCATTTTAAATTACGATTAACTTATCTATGAACAGAATAAGTAATAAATGCTCAGATCAATAATTACTAAAGATTGTTGTTATTAGCATCTAATAGTTAATCCATAAATAATATATTGTCTATACAGGTAGATATGACCTTTGTATCTAGTCGATATGAGGTTGGCGTAGATGATATTATGGATATGTCGATTGCTGACGGACTCAAGGAAGCGTTAGTTAACTCGGGCTTCACGCGCAAACAGATACTTAGCTATACGACAGAGGAATTAGCTTTAATATTGGCTATTGACCAATACGTGGCAAATTTAATTCGAAACGCAGCTAAGGAGTAGCCCACTATTTGTTTTTTAAAAAATAATGTGTCACCTATTATGAAATCATTATTTTGTTATGATTGTACTAAGAAACCGAGGGGAGTTTGAATGTCACATTCATTTTCTGGAAAAATATGCCCTCAATGCTCCAATTCTACCCTAGTTATAGATAATCGTAAACTAAGTTACACAAGTTTGGGGACATCAATCCAATGCGACACTTTTATATGTCCACACTGCGAGTTGAAGATAAAACACCGGCGAGCTAAACAATTTTCTGATATAAGAAAAATGCGAGGAGGAACGTTAGCTAGGAACCCTTTAAGTAATCTTTCCGTGGAGCGAAAAATTAATCCTTTAAAAATTCTATCTCCTACAAATTAGGTACAGAATTGGCAAAAAATTAATGCCCATTTAGTTAGAGGAATACCAAAAAGTAGATTAGAATTTGAATCTGAATTTTAGATTGGACGTATGATGCAATATTGGTTAAACCCTTGAATCTCGGTCAGCCTTGGGTTACAGGATTGCATAAAAATCGCGAAATTGTGATGTAAAATTGTCTCTACCTCAATCTTCAATTTTCCTGCAAATAGAATTAGTAATACTGGGTGGAGCAGACAAGCCGCTTCAATACCAGTGAAAAAATGAATCTTTAGAAAATGATTTTAAATCTTCGATATGTTTTAGGCGACCTTTGGTTATTTGAGCTAGCTTACGTTTAGTATGTAGATAGTCGTGTTGACAGCTTGAATTCAAATGACTTAATATTTTTGAAGTAAGAACCTTGCCTTTCCTATCCATATCTAATAGCAATATTACCTTCTTATTTCGGGTAGCTAACTGGTGTACGAAATCACCTATTCCTCTAAAGTTATTATATACAATAAGGTCACCTTTAAATCCAATTGAACGCAAAGCCTCTAGATCTCTTTTCCCTTCTACAACAACTAGGGAACCTATTTCTGATTCAGAATTTAAAAATTCAATAAACTGACTCAATTCAGCAAGATCACAAGCGAGCTTACTATGATTCAATTTCTCAATTAATGGTATCTATACATCAGTTATGAACTTTAGCATCTGGACATACAATAGGATAATCTCATAAGTATTAAGAGCTAATACTATCAATCACCAAAAAATTTACGTTTTGCTCGAATCAAGCACAAAAAGAGCGATTTTGTGCTTAGAATGTCTTGAAAAAATAAAATTATAGTGAGGCGCTTGCCTTGGTCTTATACAGTGGATTCAATGTACGAAGGTGAGAAACATGATAACTGCGGATACAGCCATGATTACAACTGTAATTACCCCCATAATATTAGATAGTCGTCCGTTCACCTTATCCCCTAAAATCTTTCTATCGTTCGCAATCTTTAATATTGTAAGTAGGATCGGTACAGCAGTAAGCCCGTTTATAACAGCAGCGTAAACTAAAGCTTTGATGGGATCAATATTAGCAAAGTTTATCCACAGTCCTACTGTAGTTGATGCTGCTATAATCAAATAGAAAGCTCTTGCTTGTTTGAACTTTTTAGAGAGTCCTTGTTTCCATCCAAACGCATCAGATAGTGCATACGCAGAGGATCCAGCTAAGACAGGTACAGCCAACAGTCCAGTACCAACTATCCCTAAAGCAAAAATAATCTTGGAGATTTGACCAGAATAAGGAAATGACTCAACAGCAGGTTCTAATGCCTTGGCTACTTGTTCAGATGTCTGAACATCAGTAATCCCGTGATTATGAAGGCTCCCCGCGGTTGTTACTATTATTGACCACATTATAAGTTGTGAAAAAAACATCCCAATGGCAACATCCGCTCTCATTAGCTTAATTTCCTTTTTTGTGGGATGTGGTGTCCCTACGTTGATTTCCTTAATACGTTTCTTATCAACCTCTTCCTCAACCTCTTCTGATGCTTGCCAGAAAAACAAGTATGGGGAGATGGTAGTACCTAACATTGCCACAAATAACATTGCGAACTCCGAGGTAAATTCAATGTGCGGAATGATACTAGCAATCGCTATTTCAGTAAAGTTTCCCCCTACAATGAATGCTGTTACGACATACGCAAATAATGAAATTGTCAAATACTTTAGGATTTTTACATATCTTTTGTAAGGAACGTATATCTGTACAACTAGAACAAAGGTGGTAAAAAGTAAAGTAGTAAGAACGAAAGGTAGGTCTGGAAATATCAACCTCGCAGCAGCTCCCATAGCGCCTATGTCTGCTCCAATGTTTATTGTATTGGCAATAAGAAGGAGACTTGCAAGCGGTAATACAACCTTGTTGGAATATTTTTTCTTTATGACTGACGCCAATCCTTTACCAGTAACGAGCCCTATTCTAGCACACATTTCTTGGATAGCAGTCATCAGTGGATATTGAAAAATAGCCATCCATAATAGACCTAGACCAAATCTAGCACCAGCTTGAGAGTACGTGGCAATGCCTGAAGGGTCGTCATCTGCCGCACCTGTCACGAGTCCGGGACCTAAGTTTTTCAAGATACTAAAAAATGATAATTTATATGATTTCTTATCAACACGATCACCAAGTTCATCATTGGTGTCGTCTGAAATCTTGTCCACGCAATTTATTAGCTAATATCCATTAAATATAGGTCTCTATATTGCCAATGTTTTTCCAAATCTGGATATGGTTTTAGCCGTGGAATAAAAACCCAAAGCGCTCCTTGTCCCGAATTTTGATGCCGCCTTCTTGGCAATCTCATATTTAGGTATCTTTTCAATTGTTTCCTACCTGAATCGTTATCCGAAATATTCAGTGATACTAAATGGTGAAATTATATTGAATGTTGTTTACTAACGATTCTAATTTAAAGATCAGCAATCAGTCAGACAAATTATAGAAGGGGTTTTTAATATGGGATTCCCGTAAAGTTATAAATCCAAGGATGTAATCCATGGTCAATTGAATCAATACGTTGTTATTCCAAGGTCTGAAGAAAATACTACCGAAATAAGATATTTTGAGCCTAGAGTTGTTAAAATCTTGAAGGGACAATCAATTACTTGGATAAACCGGGACACGAAGGTTCATGAGCTAACATCTGGAGACGCCGATTCTTCATTAGCTACGGAATTTTTTCAAACTGGGAGCATGCTTCCTGGAGAATCAACAACTGTTAAGATTGACAGCAATCTGGGATCTATTCCTTACTATTGTACTAAACATCCAGCTGAAAGAGGATTAATTGCAATTTTTCAAACTGATGAAAATCAGTTGGTTAATACTCGAGGGCTTGAATCGAATGGAGTTAGTTCATTTTTATTTGCAGCTGAGAATCAAAAAATATTAACCCGACTTCAGAGACAAGTCGATCCAGCTATTGTGGAATATCTTAGTGACGCAAATGCTACGCTCATTCAAAATAAGATCATGAGTATCGTTTTTTGGGACATAAGTAATTTTTCAGATTTATCTGAAAAGCTTAAAGATCATCCTGAATTGATTGCTGTATTTCTAAACGAATATTTTGCAATTGCAATTCCTATAATACATGAATATCATGGCATAGTAGATAAGTTCATTGGAGATGGGATTTTGGCGTATTTTGGCTTCACGGAAGCTGGTGATGACGGATCTAATGGTGCACCTAATGCAGTTCTTGCTGCACTAAAGCTAAAAAGCTCCTTTAAAGCTCTTGAGGAGAATTGGACCGATACTATTAGAATGATTACTAGTTCAGATATTCATATTGATATAAAATGCGGGATTAACACTGGATCTGTATTAGTTGGACTCTTAGGAAGTGGAGTAAGGGACCAATTTACAGTCATAGGTACTAATGTAAATTTGGCTAGTAGGTTAGAAGGGAAAGCAGAAGGTGGCCAAATTGTAATATCTCCGTCTACTATGGAAAAGGTTAAAGGAAAATTTAATCTGCAAACCATACAAATACAAGGCGAAAAAATTAAAGCATTTGAAAATATTACCATGTATTATATTATACGATAGCCAACTATTCGCCTTTATTAAACACTAAATCGAAGAATGTGGATCTTCTAATTTTATTAGGTTTTTAATAAAAAAGTTCAAAGTGATTACCTCACCTTAAGTTCTTCGGGCGACTTCCATCTTAAGCACCACCGATTGAGGTCTTTCAATACCGTCTCAAGCTCTTTAGCTCTGGCTGTCAGACGATATTCTACCCTAGGCGGTATTTCTGGATAGATTTGCTTGGAAATGAGGCCTTCTCGGTCAAGGTCAAGTAGCCTTTCAGCCAGTACCGTGCTACTAATCCCAGGTAATAATCTTTTTAGCTCGTTAAACCGTATTACTTCTTTAGTACTAAGGTTCTTCAATATTAATAGTGCCCACCTCTTTCCCAATACTTGCCATATGTTGGCTATCTCGCATTTTTCCATTTGTTCAGGTTGACGATCACGTATTCCCTTAGCCGAAGATTTCGTTGACATTAGTTTTGTATTAGAACTGAGTTATATTTAATGACTGTTGTTGGTTCTAAAAAGAACTCTAAAGATAATTGATAACGCAAAAGGGCTGTCTTGGTTTAATTCTTAATTACTGCGGAAACTGTCATATAGATCTCCCCTTTGGACTTTTTATAAAACCTAATAAAATGCTTAAATAGATGCCGAATCGACCTACAATATGAATTACAAATTCAACATAATGCTCCTTGTTGGAGTTGTTGCAGTCCTGAGTGGGTCAGTTTGGAGTATCTCGATGTCAACTGCAAATGCGCAATCGAATTATTCCATTAAAGTTGCAAAGAGTGGGGAGAGTGATTTTACCGTTACAAACGGAGCAAGCTATATAGGTTCATCCTTTGAGACCACCTATAAAGTAACTGGTACTCAAGCTGATTTTATCAAAGCAAGAGATACACTGATTTCGTCCGTAATTGATGACTTTGATAAATGAGCGGAAATACGACTGGAAATACGACTGGACTTGCTAATCCATTTGTAAGTCAAGACCAAGTCAATGCAAAAATAAAATCGGTACTTAATTATGCCGTAGACAAGATAGAGAATCCAACAGGAATACAAATCCAGATTGGTGATTCAAAAGAAATCAAGTGTCAATTTGGAAGTGTGTTGAACGACTTTTGGTGTGATATTCCAACATTCTCGACCCAGTAGTTGCCAAGAGTCACCGCCTCACTTTTATTTTTGACATAAACCTCTTTCAGATTTCGGTAATTCAGTCCAAATCTGTCTACCCCACATATCGCATCCAATTTATTCTGCAATAAATTTCACACTCACTAAGACCGATCTTATTTCTAGGAAGAATTTCCTTTGTATTTCTAAATAAGCGGTACTTTCTCAAATTAATATTGTGATTAAAGATTGATAGAAAAATAATGGATTATCAAATGGTAATGTAATTGGATAGAGTTGACAATAATTATCTAGCGACTTTTTCCTTATTATTTTGTACTCTGTTTTTCGCAACTATGATACTGAATAGAATGATAAAGAGAATTTGAAAGAATATTATTCCTGCATCCAAAGGTTGTATTGGATGCCCACTTCCGGGTACTGCAATTATATACATAATAATTAGGATAACTGTTCCACCGATACCGACATAGGCCCAAGGTTTACCCCATTTCTTAACGACAGGTATTATCCAAAATATTTGAGCTAGACCCGTGACCAAAAAGAATATTGTAACATTTATGTCCATTAACTTGTAAAACATTGGAATTAGGGCAAGGTGTAATACACCAGCTATAAACGTAGATGCTGCGGCTGTGAACAATAATATCTTATTTATCAAGAGTCAATCTTGGACTAACTATACCGTATATAATAACATAACACTCACGCCAACTTAAGGGTGTGATACGAGCGATACTGATTTATCCAATGTTTATCCTAACCAGTCCTCCTAGTATAGCACTTTTCTCGCTCTGACCATTTTAACCCGGAATAGACTAGATTTC
>WNGA01001700.1_pt1 | contig 49806 bp, 43 predicted proteins | sample 5400061 | NCBI WGS metagenome assembly WNGA01 (sample SAMN13153366, study PRJNA577476) | soil metagenome | isolation source: 100 cm soil or saprolite under grassland replicate 2 | place: USA:California | collected 2016-06-15
GAATACCCTTCGGCGCGAGCTCGCGTGCCATGCTTTGGGCCAAGCCGCGCAACGCGAACTTCCCCATCGCAAACGGCGCGGACTCCGCATAGCCCTTGACGCTGGCGGAAGCACCGGTGAAAAGGATCGCCCCGGAGCCCTTGGCCAGCATTCTGGTCGCTGCGCGTTGCGCGACGAGGAAGGCGCCAAAAGCGCTCACCATCAGCGTACTGCGGACCTCGTCCGGTTCAAGCGTCGCGAGCGGACCTCGGGCGCGAGCACTGGCATTATAGATAACGACATCGGGTGGCCCCAACTGCTTGTCCAGCGATTCGAACAGGCGTGCCACCTGCGCTTCGTCTTGCGCATCGCAGCCGAAAGCTGTCGCGCCCGTTTCCTCGCACAGCGCCTTCAATTTGCTGGGATCGCGCGCGGCGAGCGCGACGGTCAGCCCCTCGCGCGAGAGAAGCCGTGCGAGCGACGCGCTGAGTCCGAGCCCGGCTCCGACGATCAGCGCTGTCTTGTAAGGTGCGTATGTCAAAGCTCACCTCGAGTCGTCGGCCTGAGCACTCAGCCGCACGTAGCGCGTGCTTTCCGTGACCTTCGACAGTGCGTCCATGGAGCGGCGTTGGTCAATTCAACGGGGGCCCAGGTGCGCAGGATTCTAGTATAGTCCGCTCGGGTGCGGCCTCAGCCGAAGGGTGAGGCGGAAGCGAATCGCAACGCTCATCGACCCCGACGTAGCCCGTGACTTGATCGACGAGATTGGACCGCCGATGAGCCCCCTCCTCCTCAAGAACGCTCGCATCTTCGACGGCACGAACGCGGAGTACGCCCAGGGCATGTATCTGCGCGTTTCCGATGGGTTGATTCAGGAGGTTTCGCCGAAGCCCATTACCGACAAAGACGCGCGAGTCGTCGACGTCGACGGGCGCACCCTGATGCCGGGCCTCATCGACGCGCACATGCACGCTTACTGCAGCGACGTCTCGATGCAGAAGGTCGAGGCGATGGGAGAGCCGTATCGCACCGCGCATGCGGTCCGGATGCTCGGACACGCGCTCGACTGCGGCTTCACGACGGTGCGCGATATCGGCGGGGGCGACTATTCGCTCGCCAGGGCGATCGCCGACGGACTGGTGCGCGCGCCGCGCTTCTTCTACGCCGGCAAGGTGCTGTCGATGACCGGCGGGCACGGCGACTTTCGCCCGCTGGAGCAGAAATCGCATGACCACGAGCTGTGTTCGTGCGGCATCGTCAACTGGGCGTGCCGCGTGGCCGACGGCGTCGATGCGTGCATCCAGGCGGCGCGCGATGAGCTGCGGCAGGGCGCGCACTGCATCAAGATCATGGGCTCGGGCGGCGTCGCGTCGCCCACCGACCCGATCTGGATGAATCAGTACCGCGAGGACGAGATCCGGGCGATCGTCAACGAATGCGCCGAGCGGCGGACCTACGCCGCTGCGCACTGCCATCCGGCGAGCGCGGTCCGGCGCTGCGTCGAATTCGGCGTGCGCTCGATCGAGCACGGCACGCTAATCGACGACGACACCGCCCAGTTCGTCGCCGAACGCGGCGCGTATATTGTGCCGACGATGGTGGTTCTCTTCGGGCTGGTCGAGATGGGACCCAAGCTCGGCTTTCCGGCCGTGAGCCAGGAAAAGGCCGAGTACGCGGCCAAGCAGGCGCTGTCGGGCATGGACAAGATGCGAAAGGCGGGCGTCAAGGTCGGCTTCGGCACCGATCTCCTCGGCGCGATGTACGTGCAGGAGTGCCGCGAGTTCACGATCCGCAGCGAAGTGTTCACGCCGCTCGAGCTCCTGCGTCAGGCTACGTCGGTCAACGCCGAGCTGATGATGCAGCAGGGCAAGCTCGGCTGCATCGCGCCGGGCGCGCACGCCGACCTGCTGGTGGTCGACGGCGATCCGCTCAAGGACATCTCGCTGCTCGCGGCGGACGGGAAGAACTTGCGGTTGATCGTACGAGACGGCGAGATCGTGAAAGACGAATTGCGGTAACGGTGCTCGCGCTAAAAAGGGGGCGGAAATGATGGAACGCACTGCGGAAGCATCCCCGCGTTTGAAGGCCAGGATTGCCGGCGTCTTTTATCTGGGCACCTTCGTGACCGGAGGACTCGCCCTCTTCGCGGGTGGCAGGCTCATCGTATCTGGCGACGCCGCGGCTACAGCGGCCAACATCCTGGCGCACGAGTCGTTACTTCAGTTGAGTTTTGCAGCGAACCTGCTCGCGACCGCCTGCTATATCGCTGTGACGGCGCTCTTCTATGAGATTTTCAAGACCGTGAACAGGAGCCTCTCTTTGATCGCAGCATTCTTCAGCCTCGTGGGATGTGCCATTGGGGCTGCTAGCTTCGTTTTTCAACTCGCTCCCCTGGTCGTCCTGGGAGGCAAGCAGTACTTGAGCGTTTTCAAGATGGAAGAGTTGCAGGCGCTGGCGCTCGTGCTCGTCAATTTGCATGCTCAGGCTTACAACATCAGCCTGGTATTTTTCGGATTCTATTGCCTCCTGATCGGCTACCTCATCTTCAAGTCGACCTTCCTGCCTCGATCTCTGGGCGTACTGATGGGGTTTGCCGGTTTGGGTTGGCTGACCTTTCTGTCACCGCCGCTCGCAAAATCTCTGTACCCCTATGTCTTGGCCCCCGGCATTCTCGGGGAAGGAGCGCTTACCCTGTGGCTCCTCGTGATGGGCGTGAACGCTGAACGATGGCAGGAGCAGGCCAGCGCGGCGGCGGCGAGATCGTGAAGGACGAGTTACGGTAACGAGTGATCGCATGGATGACAGCGTTGCAGCACCGCGCACCGCCATGGTCGCCGGCGCCACTGGCCTCATCGGTCGCGCGCTTCTGACCTTACTCCTCGCGAGCAAGCATTACCGTAGTGTGCACGTCCTGCTTCGTCGCACGCCGCCGGGCATCGAGGCCTGTGCAAAGCTGAAGGTCCACCAAGTCGACTTCGCACGGCTGCCCGCAACGTTTCCGGCGGTGGATGACGTGTTCATCGCGCTCGGCACGACGATCAAAATCGCCGGGTCGGAAGCCGCCTTTCGCCAAGTGGACTTCGACTTCGTGGTGAATGTCGCGCGGGCCGCCAAGGCTGCGGGGGCGAAGCGGTTGGCCGTCGTGTCGGCGTTGGGCGCCGACCCGACGTCGCGCATCTTCTACAACCGCGTGAAAGGCGAGATGGAGATCGCGGTCATGCAAATCGGCTACGAATTGGTTGTGATCGCGCAGCCTTCGATGCTGCTAGGTGACCGGGCCGCCTTGGGACAACCGCCACGTAGCAGCGAAATATGGGCGGCAAGGCTGCTCGCGCCGCTCGGTTGGATCATGCCCAAGGGAGTGCGGCCGATCGCGGCTCGCGCCGTGGCGTCCGCGCTGCTGGCGGCCATTCTCGACGCGAAGCCCGGGGTTCGCGTCCTGAAATCGGGAGCGATGCAAGCGCGCGACCAGCCATAGCGCGTTGCATCAGTGCAAAGGCGCATCGCATGTCCCGGCGCCTTCTGTTGAAACGGACCGGGACGAGACCGAGATAACGTCCTTTACGGGCACTGCGAGTTTCGGCGACACCCTACTGTAAGCGCGGCGACGATCGCGGGCCGGCGCCTCACGGCCCAGCAGATTTCAACCCTGCCCCGGAGCGCCTGTTGCGCGCCTTCTCAGTCGAACTGCAGCCTGGCGGCCAGCGCCGCGTGGTCGGACGGCCATAGGCCGCCGTATCCAGGGGGGAGCGTCTTGTCGCCCATCGAATCGCCGATCACTTTCATGTCGAGAACGCGCAACGGCCGCGGCAGCGTGAAGATCATATCGATGCGCTCGTCCAAGGAGCTGGTCCGGTTCGCAAGGTCCTCCGCCTGGCAGCAGGTGAATCCTGCGTCGGCTTGCGGCCGCAGCGTCCAGGCATCCGTGAAGCCGGTCGCAACGAACACCGCATACGGCGGGATCGATGGAAGCGTCGTTCCCGGCAGCGTGGCCGGATACGGCGGCACCGGGATCGTGTCTTCCGGCGCGGAATTGAAGTCGCCGACGACGACCATTTTCCTTATCCCATCCCAGGTGCCCAGCGCCGTGCCTGCGAGCTCCCACGCCTGGCCGACCTGCAACAGGCGCGTCTCGGGCAGGCTCGGTGCCAGCAGTCGTTGCTCGAGATGCGTGTTGAAGACACGGTACGCCTGCCCCTTCACCGTGACGTCGACGGCAAGGAAGCCGCGCTCCAGTGCAATCGATCCCACGGGCGTCAACAAGGGTGGCGGCGCGGTCAGATAGTTGCATCCCTGGTCCGAGGGTTTCAGGCACGCGCCGAGCGCGCCGAAGTCCACCCATGATGCAGCAAGCCCCGCGCGAACGAGAATCGCGTCGCGGTCGGCCAATGAGACAAATGCCGGAATGCCATTGATCACGAACGGGACGGCGGCGACATCGGTGTCGGTCACCTTGCCCGCGATGACGTATTTGCCCTCCAACGCGGCGTACGTATCGGCGAGGTGATCGATGAAGGCGGCTCTGATCTCAGGATCATCGCAGCCGATGCCCGGGGCCGGCGGCACACCCGGGAACGGCAGGCAGACGAGCGTGTACATCTCCTGCAACCCGACCACGTCCGGGTTGCGCTGCGCGATCTCGGCCACCAGCGCGCGCACGCGATCGGCCGGCCGGGTGGCGGCAATCGCCTTCAGCGTGGAGACGATCGCATCGTTGAACGCGTCAGGGTCGAACGGCACCGCGATCGCGGCGTCGAACACCGGCGTGAGATCGGCACCGATATACTGATTCTGCGTCATCACGTCGATTTGCGCCGCAGCGCCGAACGAGGCGGCCCCGAGCAGCACGGCCCCGAAGATCATTGAAGCAAGCCGTCTCATGAACGTCTCCCGAGCGTGAACAATGCGCGAACATGCCAGTTGTCGAGACGGCTGTAAAGACCGCAGGCCCGGTCCGGAACGTCGCTGCGGGTTTGCGCGTTCTCGCGAGCGGACTGATGAGCGCCGATCGGCTGAACGAGGCCGATCCGGTTCACCGCATTCGTATTTAGGGTCAGAGACAACTTTCGGATGATGCTGCTGACCGGCATACAGGTCGTCTTCCCATTGGCCGCCGAACCGACTGCGCGTCGAGAAGTCGTCTCTGACCCTACATTTTGCCGGATCGTATTCTACGGATTCTCGTCAACCTCTTGCGGCGCGATTCAACCAGCGTTCGATTTTTCCGTGGTTCCCTCGAGTCTGACGATCGACCTTTGCCTTCCCAGCGACACATGCCCGGTGCCGGATCCCTTTACCGCTGTCGAGCCCACCGCGGTTTCGTATCACGTCAAGGGTCTCGCCGTGCCGCGCGGGCCGCGTGGCCGGCAGAACAACCCCTTCTCGAACTGGAGTCCGCCGCTACCGGATCTGACGACCGTCTGCGAATAACCTATCCGACTCGGCGCATCAATCGCAGAGAAAGCCCGGGGCAATTGACGGGCTTTTTTCTTTCCTGCATCCGCGCTAATCGGTTCGCGGCCCGACGGACGGAGAGCTTATGAAAGTAGGTTGGAATGGCTGGAGCAGCAAATTGCAAAGCACGTCACGCAAGGGCCAGTTGCTCAGTTCCACGACAGCGACACGCGCCCGGCGAAATGGATAGAGGTGGAGGGGCCAACACTTTCACGACGGCCGCGCGGATCGTCGGCGGAAATAACGCCCTCCGTCGGAATGGCGCGCACTGATTGACATGCGACTCGCGTTAATATAGCGTGATTTTTTGCGTGCGGAGGAAGGAACCATGAAGAGAGCTAGATTGGCTGCATGCGTAGCGTGCGCGTCGATCGTCGCCGCTGCGTTCACCGGTTCGGCGCTCGCCGTCGACACCAACATATACACGTTCTACGACTGTGACGGGCCGCCGGGAACGCCTTCCACTTTCACGGCCGTGAAGACAAGGTTACCGAGTGCGGCGCCGTACCCGGTCTCGGCCGCCGCGGCATTCCGGCTGACAGACGGCAGCGCGATCTTCGTCGTGCTCAGCTTCGGCGAAGGCAACTTCAGCCCACCTGGCATCAGCCACAGCGGCAACGCCGTCGTTACGTGCAGCGTCGACACGGCCGTCGGCACCTTCGAGTTCAGCGGGCTTCTCGCTCCGGCACCATAGGGTTTGACCGGCTCCGTCGCAGCGCGCAGGGGCGTTGACAGGCTATCGAAAGCCGCCGGACGCGGTAACCTCTCATCCGTCAGCCATCGGGCATTGTCGGAGGCCAGGAACACAGCAACTCTCGCGATGCCGGCATAGTGGCCGTCTTCCAATTCGCCGCCTAACCGACCGCGCGTCGAGAAGTCGTCTCTGACCCTACATTTTGCCGCTGGCGACCACGCGTACGCTTTCGGTCCCGTTCGAGTCGCGACAACGACCATCGAGAGGCGCCACCTGACGTGTCAGCGCGTCCGCGTCTTTCACCCGTCCTTCCTTCTGCGCGATCGACGCTACTCCGCATAGTGCCTGCACGTCCTCGGGGCTCACCGCCAATGCTTTGGCGAACGCGATCCTTGCGTCCGGAAGGCGTCCGAGCTGTATGTTCAATTTCCCTTCCTGTACCAGGCTGACCACATCCCGCTCATTTAGGGTCGCTGCCCGTTGAAAGGCAAGGAGCGCCTCTGCGGGTCGCTGCAAGGCGAGGTTGACCTGTCCAAGGCTTTGCCACACGAGGAAATTCTCGGGTGAGAGCTGAACTGCTTTCGTCGCGGCGTCCAAGGCATCACGGAATTGACGCAACTTGACGTAGCCCAGGCTTAGCTCTTTCCAGGCCTCTGCATTTCCTGGCTGCTTTCGTGTCCATTCCGCGGCGTAGATGACGAGGAGGTTCCAATTGCCCGCCTTCTGCAGCGCCTGAACCCGGCCGACAAAATCCTCGCCGGAGACGTCCTCGGGTGCCGGCTTGCTTGTATTCGTTGCGACCGATGCCGTCTGGCCCGACGCCATCGACCGTCCGGAAACATTGGCAGGAGACACCGGCTTGGCAACGTTGTGTTGTTGAGCCGCATCGCTGTCCGACAGCAGGGCAACCAATCCGCCGACGATGACAATGGATCCGAGCACACCGGCAACCAGGATCACGCGCCTGCGGTTCGGTCTTGTACTACCGCGGCGAGGCTGGCTCGTTTCCTTCGACTTCGTCAAATCGCGCGCTTCTGGTGCTACCGGATCGAAGCCAGGGTCGGGCGCATTGCTGAGTTCCTCCACTACCCGCGCATGCCGGGCCGCCTTCAGCTGACGTTTTTCGACGCGAAGTGCGGTGGCGCGGCTACCCAGATAGAGGCGCGTCGCCAGCGCTTCGTCACCGCTGGCTTGAGCAGCCGCCCGCGCCCACAACGCCGGATCGACGTTACCGCTTGCGTGCTCCTTCGTAGCCTTCGCAAGAAACCGGTCTGCACTCGCCGCGACAGGAGCGCTTACAGGCTTAGCGCCGGCTGATGATGCGATATCTGCGACGGCCGCCACGGCGCCAGAGGTTGCCGGCGCGTCGCGAGAGTTTGCCGGCGCCTCGCCAGAAGTTGCCGGCGCGTCGACCAGGCTGAGTTCAGAGCATTGGATACCCGCCGCATATTCTTTCATGCAGCGCGGTGCTGCAAGGTTCATGCCGACGCGGCAGATCGCGGACATGCCGTGATCTACAACAAAGGGATTCCGGATCGGCAACGCGACGTGAGGGAAGCGGCGCGAGAGTTGTCCTAGTCGATCGGCCACGGCATTGCCTTCGGCAACGTAGTCGCCGCAGACGTGTCGGGCTCTGGTTCGCGCGCGGTCGCGTCGACGACGCGCCACCACGGCTTCACGCCTTCCGCGTGCGCCGGCTCGACCGGCTCGCCGAGGAGCGCCAGCGCTTCGAGCGCGTGCTCCGGTCCGAGGTGGATATCGCCCCAGGCAGGATGGAATCCGCCCACCTCCAGCATCACGAGGTCGAACGGACCGAGTCGTTCGCGGATCGTCTGGTATTCCGTCGTGAGACCGGTATCGCCGCTGAAGAACACTGCGTGCCGTTGCGAACGGACGACGAGCGAGGACCACAAGGTCGCGTTGCGGTCGTGCAGCCCTCGTCCGGAAAAGTGCTGCGACGGCGCGGCGGTCACCATGAGCCCGGTGTTCGGCAACGTATGCGATTCCCACCACTCGAGCTCGACGATGCGCTCGGGTTGCACGCCCCAGGCTTCGAGATGCGCTCCGACCCCGAGTGAGGTCACGAAGGGAACGTCGCGCTTGGCGAGCTCGCGGATGGTCGGGTAGTCGAGATGGTCGTAGTGGTCGTGCGATACCAGCACGAGGTCTACCGGCGGCATCGCGCGAAGGGGAACGGGCACGGGCTGAAAGCGCTTGGGGCCGGCGAGCCGCGATGGCGACGCGCGCGGTCCCCAGACCGGATCGGTGAGCACGCGAAGGCCGTCGATCTCGATCAGCACCGTGGAATGCCCGAGCCAGGTGGCGCGTAGGCCGGTGGCAGGCGGCTTGGCCCAGGCTTCGAGCAGGCTCATCGATGGCAGCGGTTCCCGCGGCACACGCCGTTCGCCGCCGCAGAGAAAATCACCGATCGTCGGCATCGATGCGTTCGGGTCGCGCAAGCCCGGCATGATCGGGTGCACGTTGCGGAAACGCTCGCCAGCCCAAAGCGGCGAAGCCTTGATGCGTTCGAGCCGCGCGCCTTCCGGTTTTCCGCCCAGCGATTCATGTTGCGATTGTGCCGCAGAAATGAGGCCGCGCGCTATGTAGGGTCAGAGACGACTTTCCGGGAAACGTTGGCTCCGTGGATTCGCGAAAGCACGCAAACGTGAAACTTGTCTCTGACCCTACTTATCCTTATCCCTCTACCGAAAGCCGCCGGACGCGGCAATCCTCTCGCCCGTCAGCCAGCGGGCATTGTCGGACGCGAGGAACACGGCGACTCTCGCGATGTCCTCCGGCTGCCCCAAACGTCCCAGCGGGGTTCCCGCGACGATCTGCTTTTCGAAGTCGCTGCCGATGACCCCAATGCTATGGGTCCCCTCGGTCTCCACGCCGCCCGGGGCGATCGTGTTGACACGGATGTTCCGCGCCCCGAGTTCCTTGCCCAGCACGCGCGCAATCGAGTCGACGGCGCCCTTGGTCGCCGAATAGACCACCGAGTTGGGCGGCGCGCTGGTGCTGGCGACGGAGCTGATGTTGATCACGCTGCCGCCATCGGGCCCGAAGTGCTTCAACGCTTCCTGGATCGTCAGGATCGGACCGAGGACGTTGGTGTTGAACTCGCGGTGGAATTCGTCTTCCGTGACAGCCTCGAGCGGGTCGAACGCATAGATGCCCGCGTTGTTCACCAGCACGTCCGGCGCGCCGAAGGCTTTCTTCGTCTCCGCGAAGAGACGCTTCACGTCGGCCGCCTTCGAGACATCGCCCTTGACCGCGATCGCCTTGCCGCCTTTGCTGGTAATCTCCGCGACCACGCGGTCCGCTCCCTCCTTGCTGGAGGCATAGTTCACCGCCACCGCGGCGCCTGCCGCGCCCAGGCCTTTCGCGATCGCCGCGCCGATACCCTTCGATGCGCCTGTCACGATAGCCACCTTGCCAGTCAGTTCGCTCATTTCGTTACTCCCGTCATTACGTCACGATTTGACGCTTAGACAAGTATCTAAGTGACAGGCTGGAAACTCAAGCGCTGGCCAGCTATAACCTTAGATTTTGGAGAGACGGTCCAGGTAAGCGCGCAGGACGTCGCGACGGAGGCCAATGTTCATGAACTTGCCCTCGCGGACGATCTCCACCAGGCCGGCCGTTTCCAGCTCCTTGATGTGATGGGAGATCGTCGCAGCGCTCACGTCATGGGCTCCTTGCAGCTTGCTGCAGGGAAGCGGGCAGTCGCCCGCGCCGATCTGCTTGAGAATCTGGTAGCGGCGCGGTTCGGCCAATGCGCGGGCGATCCGCGCAAACTGTCGATCGGTCAGGCGACTGTTCTTGGAAGTAGCCATCGTGGGGTCAGAGACGACTTAAGCCTACGGAGCAATGGCAGACCGATAGCGGTCAGGTTAAGTTCCTAATGGATGCGCCAGAAATTCGAGGCCCGTCGTCATTTCGCGCCAAACAGCCTCTCTGTACCAACGGTGAGCCGAGAAGTCGTCTCTGACCCTATAAATACACGGTCCGCCCCGACTCGGACGACTCGTGCACCGCATCGAGAACCTGCTGGCAGCGCAGACCGTCCGTGAAGTTCGGTGCGGGTGACGTGCCCTGCTCGACTCCTGTCGTGAAATCTCGGACAAGCAGCCGGAATGCCATCAGGCGGTGGTCGCGTGCGTCCGTGAACGGCGTGTATTGCGCCGGCGTCTTGAGCTCCTGCAGGGGCGCTCCGTTGCGGCTGGCGACGACGACGCCGTTCTCCATGGGGTTGGGTCCAGGCTGCTCGGCGATCAGCGTACCGTTGTCGCCCATGACTACGATCTTCGCGCCTCGCGTCGGCGTGACGGCGAATGACGCGATCATCGTCGCCATGCCGCCGTTCTTGAAGGTGAGGGTCAGCAAGAAGCTATCGTCGGTTTCCGCTTCGACCTTCTTGCTGGTCGCGGTGTCGACCAGGTCCGGGCGAAGCGTGGCCAGCCAGCCGCTGACGGAAGCAACCTCACCGAACCAGTATCGCAGGCCATCGATGTAATGCGAGCCGAGCGCGCCGAGCAAGCCACCGCCGTCGGCTTTGTGCGCCATCCAGGTGAGCGGCCGCGGCTGCGCAGTTACGTAGCGGTCCAGGAACAGTTCTATTGTGCAAAGCTGGAATTTGCCGATGTAGCCTTCGTCCAGGAGTTGCCTGATGTAGGCGCGCTGCGGCGTGTGGCGAAACTCGTGCGCGACCATGGCCGTCCGCCGGGATTTTTCGGCGACGTCCCGCATCTCCTTGGCTTGCCTTGCATCGAGGGCGAAGGGCTTCTCGCACAGGACGTGCTTGCCCGCCTTGAGCGCGGCGATCGCGAGTTCGTGGTGGGCGCCGGGGGGCGTAATGATCGATACGGCGGCGAGATCATCGCGCCGAATAAGCTCCATGGGATCGGTGTAGACCGCGTCGATCCCGGCTTCGGCACCGGCTTTCTGCGCCTTTTCGCGATTGCGGCTGCAAATCGCTGCGACTTCCCAGCCTTCGGAGCGAAAGCCCGGCACATGGACTTGCGCACCGAAGCCGACCCCGATGATGCCGATCTTGCGTGTGGATGAGGGCACGAATTGCTCCATAAGTTGGCAACGACCGAAGGCCCCGAATATTGGAAGAGCGCTGGTTCGCAGTGCGCAAGAATCGTCGACAAGCACGCAGCCAAGCGCAGCGAGCGGGAGACCCGCCTCGCGGCAGCGAACATCCGCTATTATCTCAGCGCGACGACCTGCCGTGGAAGCCCGAGTTCGTTGAACCTCCGGAGACTTGGGTGTTGCATCGCATGCCTGGAGGAACCCAATAGCAGCGAAGGTAAATGATGACTCGCGACATTCTCGACGAAGCGCACATTCACCCTGCGATCAGAGAGACGATCGCCAGCAACCACGCGGAGATCGTCCGCGAGGTGCAAGCCGCCGTTGCCAACAACGATGTGGTCGTGGTCGGCATGAAGCAGAACCCTGCTCCGAAGAAGGCGCGCAAGGCGCTCGATGCCGCGGCAATTCCTTACAAGTACCTGGAGTACGGGAGCTACTTCGGCCCTTGGCGGCGGCGCAACGCCCTCAAGATGTGGACCGGATGGCCGACCTTTCCGATGGTGTTCGTGAAGGGTGTATTCGTGGGCGGCGCGGCCGACGTGAGCCGGCTGATCGCGAGCGGCGAGATCAAGGCGATGCTGCGCGGGAAGCGGCCGAAGAACGCCCGCCAGCGGTGAATATGTAGGGTCAGAGACGACTTTCGGATGAGTCGGGCGATGGCCGATTGGGGCACGCTTACGGCATGCCCCGCCAACCACGCTTCTACTACGCCGGTGCCGTCCTGCACATCGTGCAGCGCGGCAACAATCGCGCGCCGGTGTTTGCCTCCGCACAGGACAGACGATTCTATCTCGATTGCCTGCGCGATGCCTCGCGCACGCATGACGTCGCCATTCATGGCTACGTGTTGATGAGCAATCATGTCCACTTGCTGGCCTCGCCCGGACATGCCGAAGCGCTCCCGCGGATGATGCAGACGGTCGGGCGGCGATACGTGGGAAGGTTCAACTTCCGACATCGGCGCACGGGTACGTTATGGGAGGGTCGGTACAAAGCGACGCTCGTGGAAACGGAGGCCTACCTGTTCACGTGTCTCCGTTACGTCGAGCTCAATCCGGTGCGGGCCAGAATGGTCGCGACGCCCGGCGAGTACCGATGGTCGAGCTATCGGGGCAACGCTTTCGGCGAGGACGACCCGGTGTTAACACCACACCCGTCGTTCCTCGCGCTCGCCGCCATTCCGGAGGAACGGCGCGACGCGTATCGCGCCTTTTCGGCGAGCCGTTGGCGGAAGATGCCGTCCGGGCCATCCGCGATGCGACGCAATTCGAGTGGGCACTCGGCAGCGCGTCTTTTTGCCAGCATGTCGCAGCCCGGACCGGCCGGCGCGCAGGTCGCCTTCCAATGGGCCGCCGCCGAACCGACAGCGAGCCGAAAAGTCGTCTCTGACCCTACTTCAGCCACCCGACGAGATCGCGCTTCAACTTCATCATATCGGCCTCCCGCGTGTACATCATGTGGCCAGCGTCGAAGTAGTGGTGCTGCACGCGGGAGAGCACGTCGGGCGGCACGTCGAGTTGCGCCAGCGACCAGTCGCTCGCGCTGTACGGCGTCCCCAGATCGTAGTGACCGCTGGCAACCAGCACCTTGAGGTGCGGATTCCGCCGCAGCGCGCGCGACAGATCGGGGCTCGTGCAGGCGAAAGCGTTGCCCTTGTCCTCGCCGCGGTTCCAGTTCCACTGCTTGTGCACGTCCATCGAGAAGACCTCGTAGCGTGCTGCCTGCATATCGACGCCGAGGGTCTCGCCCATGTAGGCGTGCGCCGCCATGGTGTACGGCGCGACGAGCGCCTCGATGCCGGGGTCGAACTCCCAATCCCTGGTTCGGCTCGCCGCCATCGGCCCCGTGACCCGCGCGTCGAGACGGCCGACGATCAGGCCACGGTCCCGCAGCAGGTCGAAGAATAGCGTGTGATCGTTGATGCGGAGATTCTTCTCCTCGACCAGCGATGGAGCGAGTCCGGTCAGCTCCGCGATGCGCTTGACGATGCGCCGCCGTGCCGTACCCGCCAGCCGGGCCCCTGCGTGCAGCGCGCCCAGATAATCGTCGATCACGAAGCGTTCCGCCGCGGCACGGGCCGCGGCCGGCGATTCGGCCAACGGCCCCGCGAGCTTACCGTGATACTGGGCGACGCACGCGAACGCGGGCAGAAAGAGGGCGTACGGCAGGTCGTTGCGCGGAGCGAAGACAACGCTCTGCAGATCCATCGCGCACGATACGAGAATCAGGCCCGACAGTGCCACACCGAGGCTCTGCAGCTTATCGGCCAGCGCAGCGCCGCGCGTGGTGCCGTAGCTTTCGCCCGCCAGATAGACCGGCGAGCTCCAGCGGCGGTGGCGCCCGAGCCATGCGCGGATGCAGTCGGCGAGCGCATCCACGTCGCCGTCGACGCTCAGCATCTTCTTGCGCGCCTCCTCGCTCGCGGTGATCGAGTAGCCCGTATGCGGAGGATCGATGAACACGAGGTCGAAGTGCTCGAACCACGATTCCTGGTTGTCGGTCACCGTGTACGGAGGCGGCGGCATCGTACCGTCCTCGCGAATGGCAACACGCTTCGGGCCGAGCGCGCCGAGGTGCAGCCAGATCGAGGACGAGCCGGGTCCGCCGTTAAAGACGAAGCACACCGGTCGCGTGCTCGCATCCGCGTCGGCAAGAAAATAGGACGTGGCGAACACGGCCGCTTCGGGCTCGCCGCGCTTCTCGTCCAAGCCGCCGGCCGTCACCGGCACAAACGCTGCGACCGCGCTGTATTTCATCGTGCGGCTATTCAACACGATGCTCGCTTCGCTCTTGTACGGGTCCTGGGCGAGCAGCTTGTCGACCCTTTCGCGCAGTCGCTTCTTTGCTTCCTTTGCCTCTTCAGTGGGATGTGGCGTGGTCGTCGGTTCGCTCATGAGCAGTAGGTATCTGGATCGCGTTGTGCAGTTGAACGGATGTCGGCGCCACAGCGGCTTGAATCGTCCCGGACCGGCGTGGCCATCACGAGGGGTCGAAGTATTCCGGGATTGACTGCCCTGGTCAACCGTCCTTTATGGGAAGCGGAAGAGCCCGCTTGACTCAAAGCGGACAGGTTCACGCGCTGAAGCGTCGCCGCCGGCATGAGGCAGCGTCATGTAACAAGCAGGCTTGACTAAACATTTGTGTAGACCGATGCTTTGGCGCTGACAGTTGAGAGGTGCACTCGCCCGAGAAGCGCCGCCACGCAGGCTGTAGCGGAGTACCTTGCCGGCGATACGGCCCGTCTGCCCATGAAGGTCGCTACCTGGAACGTCAACGGAATCCGCGCGCGGGAGGCGCAACTGTGCGACTGGCTCGAGCGCGACCAGCCGGACGTAGTATGCCTGCAAGAGATCAAGGCGCGACCGGACCAAGTGCCGGAGCGGTGCAAGCTCGCCGATTACCACGTGTTCTGGCACGGCGGCGGCGGTTATTCCGGCGTCTCGCTGCACCTCCGTCGGGAGCTGCTCGAGGTGCCCGAATTCAGCCATCCCGAATTCGACATCGAGACACGCATCGTGCAGGTGGCGCTGGGGAATCTGGTGCTCGCATCCGTCTATGTGCCCAACGGCGGCAAGGACTATCCGGCAAAGCTCGGCTTCATGGGCCGTCTTGTCGCGTGGGCGAAGCAGTTGCACGACGAGGGCCGCGAGCTGATCCTCTGCGGCGATATCAACATCGCGCGCGCCGACATCGACGTTCACCCCAAGGAGCGCAAGCCGGGCGTCATCGGGCAGCGACTGGAGGAGCGCGACCTTTTCGAGGTGCTGCTCGACGGCCACCTGGTCGACGTCACACGCGCACTCGACCCCGACAATCCGGGCTTGTTTACCTGGTGGCCGCCGTGGCGAAACATGCGCCAGCGCAACATCGGCTGGCGCATCGACTACATCCTCGCGTCACGCACGATTGCCGAGCGCGCAACCCGCTGCGCCGTCCTCGCCGACGTCGGCACCAGCGACCACGCGCCCATTATGATGACTACGGCTTGAGCACTACGCCAGCGCGGAGCATTCTCCTGGTCCGGCCGGCACGAGCTCCGGATTACGCGCTCGCCTGCTCCAGCGCCGCCATCGCGGCCGTATCTAGCTTGACCGCTGTCGCGCGCAATAGCTCCTGCAACTGATCCACGTTCGTCGCGCTGGCGATGGGTGCAGTGACGCCGGGACGCGCCATGAGCCACGCGAGCGAGACCTGCGCCGGCGTCGCGTCGTAGCGCCGCGCGACTGCGGCGAGGGCGTCGAGGATCTTCATCCCGCGCGGATTGATGTACTTCTTCATGCCGGGTCCGCGCGCGCTCTTGACGAAGTCCGCTTCGGAGCGGTACTTGCCGGTGAGGAAGCCGGCCGCGAGCGAGAAATACGTGATGACGCCCAGGTTCTCGCGCATGCACAGCGTCTGCAGCTCGCCTTCGAAGCTGTCGCGATCGTACAGATTGTACAGGGGCTGCAGCGTCTGATAACGCGGCAGATCGTGCGTCGTGCTGACCTCGAACGCTTGCGCAAGGCGCGCGGCCGAATAGTTCGAAGCGCCGATCGCCTTGACCTTGCCCTGCCGGATGAGCTGCTCGTAGGCACCGAGCGTTTCCTCGAAGGGCGTGTTCTCGTCGTCCCAGTGCGACTGGTAGAGGTCGATGCAGTCGACCTGCAGACGGCGCAGCGACGCTTCGGCCGCCTGCAGGATGTAATCCTTGCGGAGCAGCTTGTGCCCCTGCCCCATGTCCGAGCCCACCTTGGTCGCGATGATCACATCGTCGTGCCGACCGCGTCGCCCGATCCAGCGCCCGATGATCGTCTCAGATTCTCCGCCCTGATGGCCTGACACCCAGCGCGAATACGAGTCCGCGGTGTCGATGAGGTTGAACCCGGCGCCGGCGAACGCGTCGAGCAGCTTGAACGATGTTGCCTCGTTCGCTGTCCAGCCGAACACGTTGCCGCCGAACGCAAGCGGTGCGACCTCGAATCCGGTATTGCCGGGCTTGCGCTTGTTCATGAACTGCTCGCCTTTCGTAACGCCGTGCAAACCGCGAGCGATCCCCGTATCGCTCTGGCCGAAAGGGCTTGATTGCGAAAAAAGTCTTGCCTCTCGCTCAGCTATTTAGGCAGCGCCGCAAGCGCATCCTTGAGACCGGGCACATTGCTCGCCCCGTCCGGCACTGCCAAAGCGGCGCCCTTCGCATCGTATGCGATTTTCGGGCCGGGCAAAGCCGTGTCCCTCGTCGGTGTAGATCGCATAGGTAACCGGGATCTTGCGCGCGTTCATCGCGGCGACGATCTGGTCGGATTCCTTTCGAGTCACCCGCGGATCGTTCGCGCCCTGCCCTATCAGCAGCGGACGCTTGATCTGATCGACCCTGGTGATCGGTGAGCGCGTCAGCAGGAACTTCTTGCCCTCCTCGGTGCGCGGGTCGCCGACGTGCTTGTACCAGCTCACCTCCATGAAGGGTTGCCAATACGGCGGGAAACTCTCGATGAGCGTCACGAGGTTCGACGGGCCGACGATGTCGACGCCGCACGCGAACGTGTCGGGCGTAAACGTCATGCCGACGAGAGTCGCATAACCGCCGTAGGAGCCGCCCATGATCGCGATCTTGTCCTTCTCCGCGATGCCCTTGTCGATCGCCCACTTCACCGCATCGATGAGATCGTCGTGCATCGTGCCGGCAAACTGCATGTCGGCGATATTGACGAACTTCTTCCCGAAGCCGGTCGAGCCGCGGTAGTTGACCGAGAGCACGGCATAGCCGCGATTGGCCAGCCATTGATGCGTCGGGTTGTAGCCGAACGAGTCGCGATACCAGGGCCCTCCATGGACGTAGAGCACCATCGGCAATGCCTTGGAAGGTTTGCCGCTTCCGCCGGGATCCGTGCCGCGCGGCAACGTCAGATACGACACCAGCGTCAGGCCGTCGCGCACCTTGATTTCGACGGGATACATCGGGGATAGCGGCGCGCCTTCGAGGTTCGGCCGCGCCGTGAACAGCTTGGTGAATTGCTTCGCCCCGCGATCGTACATCCAGAACGCGACCGGCTCGGTGACGCGATCGACCTGCACCGTCCACCGCATGTCGTCGTGCGACCGGCTCGTTACTTTCCACTGGCCGCGCGCGTTCGCATTGAGGAACTCGATGTCGCCCTTGATCGCCGGATCGATCGCCTGCCATTCGTCGCGCAGGTAGTCGATCTGGGCGGCCTGGACTTTGCCGGTGGCCGGATGCGCCAGCGTGCCGCTGACGTCGGCCTTGTCCGATTCGGCGAGTACCTTCGGCGCGCCGGTGTCGACGTCGATCGTCACGAGCGCTGCTTTGTCGCGGCCGCGGCTGTCGAGAGCGTAAAGCGTCGTGCCAGCAACATCGAAGCCGACGAACTGGGTCGTCAGCGCGTCCTCCGGCGAAATCCTGGTGAACGACGTCATCTTGCCTGCGGAATCGCGCTTGAATACTTCAAGCCCGCCCCCCGGTGTCTGCTTCGCGGCCATGCGCAATGCCAGGCTGTCGTCGGCCACGAAGGTGTTGTATCCGTCCTCGTTCGTGAACAGAAGTTTCTGCTCGCCGGTTTTCAGATTGTGGCGGTATACGTCGTGATTCTGCGGATCGCGGTCGTTGATGCCGATAAGAATTTCGTCGGGCTTGGTGACGCTCGTAGCGAGCACCTGCCCCTGGACCTTGCCTGCCGGCGAGATGACGCTGTCCTGGGCCGTTGCGATGCCGACGACGTGAATGCGCCAGTTTTCGTCGCCACCCTCGTCCTGCGTGTAGATGAGCTGTTTGCTGTTCTGGGCCCAGAAAAATCCGCGGATCCCTCGCTTTTTGTCGGCGGTGATCGGCTTCGCCGCGGCGATGTCGTCGCGCGGCGCGACGAAAACATTGAGCACGCTGTCGCGCGGGGCGATGTAGGCGATGTTCTTGCCGTCGGGGCTGATAGCGGGGAGCGTGCGCGTCGGGTTGCCGAAGATGTCCTTACGCGGGATAAGTCTGTCTTGCTCCGCCGCGTGCACGGGCAGCGCGAGCGGCAGCAGAGTGGCCGCAATGAGCGCGGCGATGCAGGCAAGCATCGGTCTTCTGGCGTTCATGGGAAATCTCGGGGACAAAAACGCGGCAATTTTACACGCCCCATAAGGAGCCGGCCATCGGGAGCTGCGATTGCCGCGAATGGCAAACAGTCGCACACTGCTCTGGCCATCGATCACATGACAAAGATGATCACCATCTACCACCTCGAAACGTCGCGCTCCGAGCGCATCGTGTGGCTCATGGAAGAGCTCGGTCTCCAATACAAGCTCGAGGTACATCCGCGCGAGCCTACCGGCGCCGCCCCACCTCCGCTGAAAGCGATCCACCCGCTGGGCAAGGCGCCGGCGATCCGCGACGGCGACACCGTGCTCGCCGAATCGGGCGCGATCGTGGACTATATCGTGCACCGCCACGGTGGCGGCCGGCTGGCCGTGCAACCCAATGCGTCGGAATATGCGCGCTACCTTTACTGGCTGCATTTTGCCGAAGGCAGCCTTATGTCGCTCATGCTGATCGCACTCGTGTTGTCGCGTGTGCCGGAAGCGGGCGCGAGCCCGGTGACTGCGAGAATCCGCGACCGGATGAAAAACATGCTTTCCTTTGTCGACAAAGAGTTCGGTAGCGGCCCCTGGTTCGTCGGCGCGCAGTTCACCGCGGCCGACATCATGATGGTGTTTCCATTCACGACGCTGCGCAACTTCCTCGACTACGACCTCGAGCCGTATGCGAACATCGCCGCATACCTCGAGCGGATCCAGGCGCGTTCGGCTTATCGAAAGGCAATGTCGCTGGCCGGACCAACAAAGACGTACCTGTGAGCGGTCGAGTGCGAATGAATTCGCACCTACTGTGAGCAGACTTACTCTGCTCGACTGCGATGACGTCTATCCGGATTGGGAACGCTGGTCGTGCGGAATACTGGCAACTCCTGCCAAGTCCATCTGCCTGACAAATTAGGCTATATGCATCATAACGCCCAAAATAATAGGCAAAGCGACCAAGGCGGATCTGCGTCGAGCCGAGGCCGTGCTGGATAGAAGACGCTTACATTTGGAAGATCGTGTCCTCCCCCACCTCATTCGCCGATCTCGTCGACACCTCGCAGCGTGTCAGCGAGCACGCCGCGCGACGGACGAAAATCGCCCGCATTGCGGAATTCCTGCGCGGGCTTGCACCGGCTGAAATCAACATCGGTGTCTCGTATCTCGCCGGGGCCACTCGGCAGGGGAAGAGCGGCATCGGTTACGCGATGATTGCCGCCGCGCGATCCACTGCGAATGTCGAAGCGCCCGAGCTGACCTTGACCGAGGTCGACGCGACGCTCGAAGAGATCGCTCGCGCCGGCGGTCGTGGCTCGATCGCCGAACGCACCCGTCTTCTGGCCGCGCTTTTCGCAAGGGGCACGGCGCGCGAACAGGAATTTCTCGCACGACTGCTGCTGGGCGAGCTGCGCCAAGGCGCGCTCGAGGGACTCATGATCGAAGCCGTCGCGGCGGCCGCCGGCGTGCCCGCGGAAACGGTGCGCCGGGCCGCAATGGTCGGCGGCGGGATTGCGGTGGTGGCAGCAAGCGCGCTGACCGACGGCGCGGCCGGTTTGAGCCGCTACGCAATCGCGCTCTTTCAACCGCTCGCGCCGATGCTGGCGCAGCCCGCGGACGACCTCGCCGACGCGATGGCGCGCATTCCGATGGCGGCGCTCGAGTGGAAGCTCGACGGCGCGCGCGTGCAAGTGCACAAGAACGGCGATGATGTGCGCATCTACACGCGCACCGGCAATGACGTCACGGCCGTCGCACCCGAGATCGTGTCCGCCGTCCGGCGTGCCGGCGCGCAGGCGCTGATCCTCGACGGCGAGGCCATCGCCCTCAAGCCCACAGGGGCGCCCTACCCGTTTCAGGACACGATGCGCCGGTTCGGCCGCGTGCTCGACATCGAAGCGATGCGCGCGACGATGCCGCTGTCGGTATTCTTTTTCGACTGCCTGCGGCGCGACGATCAGGATCTCGTGCCGATGCCCGCTGCCGCGCGCTTCGAAGCCATGAGCACAGCATTGCCCGTCGAGTTATTGATCGCTCGCCTGGTCACAGGCCAAGTCTCCGCTGCCCAGGCCTTCTACGACGACGCGCTCGAGCGCGGACACGAAGGGGTGATGGTGAAGGCGCTGGATGCGCCGTACGATCCCGGCGCTCGCAGCGCGCTTTGGCTCAAGGTCAAGCGCATCCACACGCTCGACCTCGTGGTGCTGGCCGCGGAATGGGGACACGGCCGTCGCCGCGGCTGGCTTTCGAACCTGCACCTCGGTGCGATCGACCCGGCCAGTGGAGAATTCGTCATGCTCGGCAAGACCTTCAAGGGCATGACCGACGCGATGCTGGCGTGGCAAACCGAGGGGCTCCTGAAGCGCGAGGTCGCGCGCGACGACTGGATCGTGCGCGTGCGCCCGGAGCTTGTCGTCGAGGTCACTTTCAACAATCTGCAGGCGAGCCCGCGCTATCCCGGAGGCCTTGCGCTTCGCTTTGCGCGCGTCAAAGGATATCGTCCGGACAAGAAACCGCAGGACGCGGACACCATCGATACGGTGCGTGCGATTTACGCCAAACAGGAGAAATAGGCTCGTTTCCTTGATCGATTGGTTGCAGAAGACTGCGGCAGCGGTTCGCTAGCAAAGAAGAACCCGCCACGCGGGCGGGTTCTACCTAAAGCGTATTGGCTAGCCAGGCTTGCAGCGGCGGGAGAAACCGAGACCGGCGAGGCCGATGCCAAGAAGCGCGAGCGTGGCGGGCTCGGGAACAGAGACGGGCCCCGTAAGATAAAAAGCAAGCTGTCCCGAGCCTGACGTCATCGAGGCAGTGGTCTCCGTCCAGGGCAGTACCAGCGTACGCGTGTAAGCAGTGCCGACACCGTCTGCGGTGCCCAAAGACCAGCCCCAGAAGAAGCTGGCACCCGCGGGAAGGTCTTGAACGATCGAGAGCAGATATGGGATCCCGGGAGTGAGAGTAATCGACGCCAGATCGAGGTCATAGCTAAACAGTTCCAAGTTCGATTGCTGCATCCCGGTGTCGGTTCGGGTTGCCGAGTTGCCGACATGGTTTGAATAGAACGGAATGGCATCCGGGACTCCGTTCGTGAAGGTAAAGATATTTATCGTGAAGTTATCTTCGAAAGTCTGTGGAAAATAGACGCCCCACCAATGAATGTCAGTGATGACGTTTGCCCCCGGCTCTAGTACAAAATTATCGCCGGCTTGCTGACAATCTGGTCCACAATTAGTGTTGCTTGCAGCACCAAAATTGTTCAGGTCGGGTACTGCATTGTTAAAAATTATCGCGGCTTGGAGCGTAGGAATACATGCCAAGACCGCCAGGATAACCGCTATCACAAATCGCGACATTTTCTTGCCCGCCTTTGTGCGGCATGCCAATCGTGGTCGATGGTGGTCGTCGAGTCCACGAATTACAGCCGACCAATCCACGACCCTCTCCAAGCAACACACGTACCATAACCGGCAAAGTTCTGTTTTTGTGCCCTACACGCTGACCGCTGATCGACCGTTCTGGCGACAATGTAAATTTCCTCGACAGTCGGAGGCTCCGAACGCGCGGCAGCTGCCCCACCCGCGTCACACGACACGCCTACGCGATTTCGCGCCGGTTTCGGACGTCGGAATCGTTCGAAAAGCCCGAGCTCAGTCGCCCACGGCGCGCAGCGGCGTCTGTCCGATCAATCCGCCTGCAGGATCGCGGCGAGCCGCGCAAGGGTTTCCGGCGGGAAATCCGGTCCCAATGCGACCGGGAACTGGAAGGCGGGGAAGCCCAACGCCGCGGAGCCGAAGCCGCTTCATGGTCTCAGCCATTCGCCCGCACTTGTACTGCCCGCAAACAGCGCGCTGATCTTTGCCCCGTGAGACCGCGACGATTGCGCAGCGCATTTGATCGAGGCAGGTATCCATCGGCTATTTTGCGAACGTGCCGAGCCGCTGCGGACGGGGGCTCGCATCTTGCGATAACAGGGAGCGCCGGATCGAAGCGGGTAACGCCGCAGCGGTCCTGGAAAGCTGGATCACCTGTTTGTCAACGTCGGTCGAACTCTGACCCAGCCGTACGGCTTAAGAACAAGCACCGACGCCGCTCGAAGAGCAAGTCGGTTTGCATGCACGCGGCAGGCACTGCGCGCTGCTGTCGCATAGCGCGAATTCGCAACCGAATGAGCGTACGGGTACGAGTGGGATGACTTTTCGGCGGAACCCAATGGCCGCGACCGGCCCATGAGCGGTCATCAATGGCCACGCATCGGCGTCGCCTCCGGCTCCGGCGACTGTCGGCAGATTTTACAGTTTGGCCCCGAATGGCAATTTTCTGGTCACGCGAACCCGCACCAGCAGTCGTGTTAAGCAATTTGGCATGCGATTTGCTCTCGTTTGCCTGGCGGACGAGGAGGTGCTCGAGGGCTGGGTCTTCTGGGGTGAAATCCATTTGAGCGGTTCGGCCGCGATGGTTCACGCGGCTTCACCGCGTGCATAACGGAGGGGTATGTCCGGAAAAGTGAAAACGGACTATCGCGGGTCCATCTCGGTGTGCGTCGGAAGCGGGTGGATCAAGACGCTGATCAAGTCGAGGCGACGCGTCCTTTGGTTCGGGTTCGCCGCTTTTGGCCTGACAGTCTTCGGACTTGCGGGGGGCGCTCACGCTGCCCCGATAACAACGCCTGTGGGTCTGGATCCCGGAGATCAATATCGGTTGGTCTTCGTAACGAGCATGACCCGGGACGCAACATCCACCGATATCGCCGACTACAACGCGTTTGTCACCGCGGCCGCGAATACACAACAAGCGCTTGTAAACCTCGGCACGACCTGGATGGCCATCGCCTCGACCGATGATGTCGATGCCCGTGACAACACCGGAACGAACCCCTTCGTTTCTACGGGAGTCCCGATTTACCTCCTGGATGGCGTGAGTCTGGTCGCTAACGACAACGCCGACCTCTGGGACGCTGCGATTGCCAATCCCATCATGATCACTGAGGGCGGAGCAGCTTTGAGCACGCTGGTCTGGACCGGCACGACCCGGTTCGGGATCGCCGGGCCCGGCTTTCCGCAAGGCTCCCCTTTGGGGAGCGTGACGAACGACGTCATACGGGGGATTTCGTCACTCGCATCGGTGAGCTGGATCGAGGCTACAGGTTCCCCTGCGGGGGCCTTATCATCCTTTTATGGACTGTCGGGCGTGTTGATCGTCCCGACCGTCGTTCCCGAACCGGGGACCCTCATCCTATTTGCCTTGGGTCTTGCTGGTCTCGGTTTGGCACACCGTAAGAGGCCCCGGCCCCTCATCTCGTAATTCGTGCCTGCGAGGGCGATGAGACTGTTTTCGCCTTGATTAACCCGCCCGTTGTCCAACCGAATTTTCGGATCGTGGTGGCCGCCACGCTCAGCCCGTTCGCTCCGAAAGGGCAATCGAGAAAATTGAAGCCCTAGCGCCCTATTCGATTCGCCCGATGAAGTTCTTGTCCGCGTGCTTTTCCAGCCGCACTGGCCCAGCACCGCTCAATTCCGCCGCTCGTGGTTCACCGGGCTCATGGGGCACACGTGCAGGCCGTTCGCCTGGCGGCGGACTGCGCCGCGGCGTGCCGCCGGCGCGCCGAGCTCAGTCGCCCACGGCGCGCAGCGGCGTCTGTCCGATCAATCCGGCGGCTTGCGCGAGGCGTGCGATTTCCGCTCGTTCGGCGTCGTCCACGCCCAGTTGCGGCGGGCGCACTGTCGCGTGCGGAAACAGCCCCTGCAGCTTGAGAACTTCCTTCATCCGCGGCCGGTAATCACGGATCGGCGCCCGCCAGCAATAGCGCGCGAGCGGACCCAAGCGTTCCCAGAGCGCGAACGCGCGGTCGAAATCCTTCGCCACGACGGCCCGATGCATGTCGATCAGCTCGGCGGTCGCCGTGCCGGCAAAGCCGATCAACGCACCGTCGCAGCCCATCAGCATCGCTTCGAGGATGAACGTGTCGCTGCCGGTCAGGATGCCGATCTTGCGCGGCAGCGCTTTCGCGGTCGCGATCGTCTCGATCGTCTTGGTCGTGTCGAACGAGGCTTCCTTCAAGCCAACGATCTGCGGGATCGCGACGAGCCGCGCCAGCGTTTCCGGCGGGAAATCCGGTCCCCACGCAACCGGGAACTGGAAGGCGACCAGCGGCAGCCCGACGCCGTCGGCGATGGCCTTGTGGTACTCGTAGATCATCTCGGAAGGCACCGGCTTGCCAAGAAACGTCGGGAACGGCGGGAAGACGGCAAGCGCCTGCGCGCCGGCGGCCTCGAGCTCGTTCCCCCAACGCACCGCATCGCGGGTCGAGCCGGCGATGAGTCCCGAGATCAGCGGGCACGCACTCTGGATGGCATCGCGGCTTGCGCGCAGCACTTCAAGCTGCTCGTCCCGATCGAGCGCCGGGCCTTCGCTCGCATCCATGTTCATCGCGATCGCCGTGGGGCGCTGGCTCGCGATCCAGCGCAGGTAAGTGCGCAAGGTCGACCAGTCGATCGCGTGATCGGGAAGCATCGGCAGCGCCGGGGCTGACACGATGCCTTGCAGGGAAGTCATGTTCATGCTGATCTGCCTCCTTCGATCGGTGTCGCGCCCGCTCCGTGCAGCACGCCCCGGGCAAGAAAGATCTCGGTGATCCGTTCGGTCGCCTCGACGAAGGCCGGGGCGCGCCGCGCCTCGAGCCCGCGTGGGCGCGAGAGCGCGATGTCCATCACGCACTCGATCTTTCCGGGCCGCGGCGACATGACGACGACGCGATCGGCGAGCAGCACCGCCTCGTCGATCGAGTGGGTGATGAACAGCACGGTCTTGCGGGTCGCCAGCCACAGCGCCTCCAGATCGAGGCGCATCTGTTCGCGCGTCAGGGCATCGAGCGCACCGAAAGGCTCGTCCATCAGCAGCAGGGGCGCGTCGTGGATCAGCGCCCGAGCAATCGCCACCCGCTGCCGCATCCCGCCGGACAGCTCGAACGGGTAACGGTCGGCGAAATCCTTGAGGCCGACCTGTTCCAGCATCCGGAGCGCACGATCCCTGTATTCCCGCGGATCGAGGCCCCGCAGCTCGACCTGCACGAGCACGTTTTGGAGCGCCGTGCGCCAGTCGAGCAGCACCGGGCTCTGGAAGACGATGCCGAGATTCGTCTGCGGGCGATCGACGACGCGGCCATCGACGCGCACGTCGCCGGCGCTCGCCAGATGGAGCCCCGCGACGATGCGCAAAAGTGTGCTCTTGCCGCATCCCGACGGCCCGACGATCGTGAGGAATTCGCCTTCGTTGATCGCAAGATCGAAGCGCTCGATGGCGTGGGTTTCGCGTTCGCCTCGCCGATACGTCTTGGCGACATCTGCAAGCTCGACATACGGCCGCCCGGGCGCGGCGGGCGCTCGCTTGCCAGCAACCGGGCGCGGGCTTGCACCGTCGCCGGCGACGCCGAGGGTCATCGCGCTCGCGCCCGCTATCGGGGCAGGAACTCGTTGGTGTGAAACGCCGTCCACGTCTTGTCCGTCTGCAGGTCGCGATAGTTCTTGAGGATGGCGAGCGTCTGGTCCCAGTCCCCCTGCGCGCCCCAGCCGACGCGGCCCTTCGAGTTCTTCGAATCCAGGAGATCGATGTCGACCATGAGCTGGTCGAGCGTCGATTGGCGATTCAAGTCGGGCTTGGCCTTGAGCGCGGCATCGACCGCCGCACCCGGATTCTTTTTTGTTTCTTCCCACGACTTGACGCTGGCGCGTACGAAGCGCCGAACGAGATCGGGATTCTTCTTGATCGTGTCACCCGAGGTGAGAATGGTCATGCCGACGATGTTCGCGCCCCAGTCGGCATAACGCATGGCGGCCGGGTTCGCGCCCTTGTACTTGATCAGAAAGTACTGATCGTCCGCGCCACCCAGGAGTGCATCGGCCTTCTTCTCCAGGACGGTGACTACCTTGGCCGCGGGATCCACCTGGACCATGCTGATTTTGGCGCAATCGACGTTGTTGGCCTTGCAGACCGCCTGCAGCAATTGACCGAGCGGATCGCCGGGCGTGACGGCGACCGTCCGGCCTTCGAGGTCCTTGGGCGTCTTGATGCCGGACTCCGCGAGCGAGACCACCGAGAAGCCCGTCGTGTTGAGCAGCGACATCACGCTCTTGACGTCTGCACCCTTCGATGCGGTCAGGATCACGGACGATGAATCGGCGAGCCCGAACGTGTCCGAGCCCGCGGCGACCACCTGCACCGTATTCGCCGAGCCGCGGCCCTCGTTGATGGTGAGGTCGATGCCCTCGGCAGCGTAGTAGCCCTTGTCCTTGCCATAGTAGAACGGCACGTGCAACCCGCCGAGATACCAGTTGAGGCGCAAGGACACCTTGTCCTCGGCGTGAGCGAACGACGCGGCGATGACTGCGATTGCGGCGGCCAGGATTACCGCGAGGCGGGAAAATTTCATCGTCTCCTCCTTAGTCTGCGCCCGTCGCGCGAGTTGCGCGCGGACTCTCGATCACAGCGTCGCATCCTTCGCCGACGCCTGTTGCGAAACGTGCCACGGTATCGCCATCCGCTCGACGACCTCGACCGTGTAATACACGATAAGCCCGATCAGCGACAGCAGCACGATGGTCGCGAACACCATCGGCGTGTCGAGCTGGCCATTGTATTGCAGGAGCAGATAGCCGAGCCCCTTGTCGGAGGCGACGAACTCGGCGACCACCGCCGCGGTCGCGGCCAGCGCAGCGCCGACCTTCAATCCGGTGAAGATGTGCGGCAGCGCCTGCGGCAGCCGTATCTTGAGGAACATGCGCAGGCCGCCGGCGCCGGTGGTGCGCGCGAAGTCCATCACGTCGCGGTCGGCGCTCTTGAATCCCGCGATGCTCGAAACCACGATCGGAAAGAACGACAGCAGGAATACCAGCAAGAGCTTGGGCATGAAGCCGAAACCGAACCAGATAATGAACAACGGCGCGATCGCGATCTTCGGAATGATTTGCAGGAATACGATCACCGGGTAGACGGCCTGCTCCATGAAGCGCGAATAGGCGACCGCCAGCGCCAGCGGAATGCTTACGACCACGGCAAGCGCATAGCCGGCCAGAATTTCCTTGGTCGTGACCCACGCGCCGGCGGTGACCAGCTCGTGGCGCCGCCAGAATTCGGTCCATACTTTCGACGGCGGCGGCAGCAGATATTCCTTGACGTCGGTCAAGCGTACCGCGAACTCCCAAAGGAGAAACAGCAGCACGAAGATCGCCAGCGCACCGCCGCGATTGCGCAGCCATGCGAGAAGAGCGGCGCTGCGGCGAGCGGCCACGGTTACCGCCATGGCGGTGGCGGTTCGGGCAGATCCCAGGTCCCGTATTTCGCCGGCTCGTTGATCTCCAGGACCTCGAGATCGTCCGCGCGCGCGATCACGTTATGCGGCACGCCGGCGGGTTGCGACAGCCCGTCTCCAGCGCGCAGCGTCACATCGCCCTCCACGCCGGCGAAGCGGAAGGTGAGCCAGCCCCGCAGCACGTAGACGTAGTGCGCCGTCAGATCGTGCCAGTGCCAACCGGTGGGTGCGGGCAGCGGTTTCAGCGCGCGTATGTGCTTGACGCCGATGCGGCCGTTGGTGGCGGCTGCGAGGCCCAGATCGCGATACTCGGCGTCGTCGCGCAGGCCTTCGCGATCCCAGCGAGCACCTGACGCGCTCGCCTGCGCGAATGCCGAAAGCGATTCGGCCAGCGCGCGCGGACCGGTGTAACGGGGCGGTGTGGACGAATCGACCATATTTGAGCGCGAAGGGAGCATGAATCCGCACACTATCATGCCACAAGCGGTCACCAGCCGGCGGGGGTCAAGGCAGCGGGCGAATGTGGTACGGTTGAGTTCTATTCACCACGAAATGATTCGGTGATGGATCGACGGACGTTCATCGGCGCTGTGGCGGCAGGGATCATTGCTGCGCCGCTTGCCGCGGGCGCGCAAACGGCGACGACCGTCCGACACATCGGCATCTTATCGCCCGGTGCGCCGCCAACTCCGGCCAACCTCGAGTTGGAATACGCGCCCTTGCGCGCACTCGGCTGGGTGGTGGGCCGGAATCTGCGCATCGAACGACGCGACACCGACGGCAGAGCCGAGCGTCTCCGCCCCTTCGCGGAGGAGCTCGTTCGGCTCACGGTAGAAGTCATCGTGACGAATGGCACGGCCGCCACGCTGGCGGCCAAGAACGCCACGACCACAATACCGATCGTATTTGTCGCAGGCGACCCGGTCCTTACCGGTCTCGTCGCGACCCTCGCCCGCCCTGGCGGCAATATCACCGGCTTTTCCCTTGTTGGCCCTGAGACTAACGCCAAGCGTCTCGCCCTGCTGCGCGAGTTATTGCCGGGCTTGCAACACGTCGGCGTGCTGGAGAATTCGACCAATTCGTACTTTCGCGCCGCGCGCAAAGAGCTCGAGCAGGCGTGCCAGTCAATTGGCTTGCAGCTGATCATTATCGAAGTCGCCGCGGCAGACGAGCTGGAGAGTGCGATCGCGGAGCTGGCTCGCCGGCGAGCGCAAGCGCTATTTGTACAAGCCGATAGCCTGTTCTCCGCGAATCTGGTCCCGATTACGAGCGCTGCATTGCGGTACGCGTTGCCGACCCTCGGCGCCGTGGGAAAAGAGGAGATACTGGAGGCTGGAGCGTTAGTCTCTTATTCTCACAGCGAAGCGGAGGCAGCGCAACGCTACGCCGCATTTGTCGACAGAATTCTCCGCGGTGCAAAGCCCGCCGATCTCCCGATCGAGCAGCCGACCAAATTCGAGCTTGGGATCAACCTGAAGACCGCGAAGGCACTTGGGATCACCGTTCCGCTAGCGATGCTGCTGCGCGCGGATAAGGTGATCCAGTGATGGTATGGCAAGTCTCTCTCGATGCGCCAGATAAACGGCGCTCTGTCCGCTGGCACCACCCGACGGCGGTAGCAAAGCCTTTGGCAAGATTGCGTAATTCTCATCGGAACGTAAATAAGGACCCGGCACTGTCTGAGCTCTGTTAGAATGTTGGTCTTTTTCGAGGGTGTGGCCGTGGTTGAAATCCTGCAGTGCTTGAAGAAATACGGTCAGCGGCTCGATTTGGAAATTGCCAAAGAGATGGACATGCCGCTTGCAACGGTGCGCCAGCAGCTTACCGGCCTGGCAGCTACAGGGGCCGTCATCACGTGCAATCTGACCCGCTTCGAAAACGGCAAAAAGATTGAAGCGTGGCAGTGCCGCGTGTCAGGCTATGTCCCGCCTCTAGCGCCCGGTCGAAAGGCAAAGCCGACGACGTAGCTCGCGATCAGGACGCATGATTTGCGCCCTGCGGGTCGCCTGCTCTGCGCCAGACCGTAGCCAGCCACGGCTGCTGTGCGCGAGGCAATCCCGGCGGCCGATAGTAGTGCTCGACTTCGGCAAATCCCGCTGCGGTCAAGTAGCGTCGCCAGGTTTCGAGACGGTAATACACGCCGAAGCGACCGCCGCTCCAACCTTCCTCGTCATTGCCGCGCGGATTGGAGCTGAACAGCACGCCCTCGGGCTTGAGCGCGGCGCGCAATTCCCGCAGTACGCGCGGGAGCTCCTGTGCGGGAACATGAAACAGCCCGGCGTTCGCGAAGATGCCGTCGAAATAATTGTCGGGGAGGTCGAGCTTCAGGAAGTCCTGTTGCCACACCTCGCACCCGGTCGCGGCGCGCGCCATGGCCACGAACGGCGCCGCACCCTCCAGCCCGATCGCGCGGTGGCCAAGCTGCGTGAACGCCGCCAGATCGCGTCCGGGGCCGCAGCCGAAGTCGAGGATCGTGAAAGGCGGCGGCCCGGCAATGTGCTTCAGCAGCGCGGCGATGTTCTGACTGACGTCATGATCGCGCGTGCCCTCCCGGAAATCCTCCGCGTGCTCGCGATAGTGCTCGAGCGTGCGATCGGCGATCTGCTCCAGTTCCTGAAGCGTGAAAGACCTCACTGGATTGGTCATACGACGATTCTGCCGCGCACTCGTGTATAGTGCACGTTGCGGCCCTTGTTCCAGTCCCCTTGCCGCTGTCGATTCCCGACCCCGTAGTTTCTCCCGTTTAGCTGTGACTGGCCGTCCCCTTGGGGGACGTATGGCTGGACAAACACGAAAGCTTTCATGCCATTTACCAAACTAGGGCTGTCCGGCGCGCTGCTGCGCGCGGTCGCCGACCAGGGCTACACCGTCCCTACTCCCATTCAGATGCAGGCGATCCCGGCCGTGCTCGCCGGCGGCGATTTGCTGGCCGGCGCGCAAACGGGCACCGGCAAGACCGCCGGCTTCGTCCTGCCCATTCTCCAACAGTTATCGACCAAGCCGTCGCCTCACGCGAACGGCGCGCGCAAGCCGTTACGCGTGCTGATCGTCACGCCCACGCGCGAGCTTTGCGCACAGGTCGAAGCTTCGGTCCGCACCTACGGCAAACATCTCAAGCTCACGTCGACGGCCGTCTTCGGCGGTGTCGGGCTCGGGCCGCAGGCCTCGCAACTCCGACGCGGCGTCGACATTCTGGTCGCGACGCCTGGGCGGCTGCTCGATCACCAACTCCAGCGCAACGCGGATCTGTCGCGGGTCGAAATCCTGGTGCTTGACGAGGCCGACCGAATGCTCGACATGGGTTTCCTCCCGGACATCAAGCGCATCCTCGCACTGTTGCCGAGGCACCGCCAGAACCTACTGTTCTCCGCGACATTTTCCGACGAGATCAAGGCCCTCGCCGACAAGCTGCTGGACCGGCCGCAAACAATCGAAGTCGCGCCGCGCAACTCCACGGTCGACGCGATCGCGCAACGCGTGCATCCGGTGAATCGCGACCAGAAAAGCCGGCTGCTGGCGTGGCTCATCGGTCATCACGACTGGCGCCAGGTGCTCGTCTTCACACGGACCAAGCACGGCGCCGACAAAGTTGTCCGGTCGCTGCAAGGCGATGGCATCGGCGCGGTGGCCCTCCACGGCAACAAGAGCCAGGGTCAGCGCACGAAGGCGCTCGCCGACTTCAAGCGCGGCTCGGTGGAAGTGCTGGTGGCCACCGACATTGCGGCGCGCGGCATCGACATCGACCAGTTGCCGCATGTCGTCAACTACGACCTGCCCAACGTCCCTCACGACTACGTGCATCGTATCGGCCGCACCGGACGCGCGGGCGCGGACGGCGAGGCGATCTCATTGATGTGCGTCGACGAGCACGCCTTTCTGCGCGATATCGAGCGCCTGATCAGGCGCACGATTCGGCGCGAAGTCGTCCCCGGCTTCGAGCCGGACCCGAACGAAATTCCGCAGAAGATATTCGCGCAACGCGGTCGTGGCCAAGGTCAGCGCCAAGGTACAGGTCGCGGGAACGGCAGCGAGCAATCGAGGAGTGGCCGAGGCAAGAATACGTCGGCCAAGCGCTCTTCGCCCAAGCACGTACAGAAGCGTGGGAACGGTCACGGCCGGTCGAATGACCGGTTCGCGTCCCGAGCGTTCGAACGGTGAGCCTTCGCTTGGTCTTCTGCCTCGACGATAAAAAGAGGCCCGCCAGGATCTCTCACAAGGGCTGCGATACTGGATAGAATCCGACGGGATGCTGAACCCGGTCGCAAGTCTCGCGATCTGCTGGGCATGGATGCTGGCGCTCGGGTCCATTGCGCTTTCCGGCTGCGCCGCCGAAGGGCGCAAGGCGCCCGAGCCGTCCATTGCCATCGTCGGCGCGACCCTCGTACATCCCGAGCGAGACGGCGCGAACGCGTTGGCGCCGGATAGCACGATCGTCATATCCGGCAATCGCATCGACATAGTTGGGCCACGCGGCACGATCGCTATTCCCGCCGGGGCGACGACCATCGACGCTCGCGGCAAGTGGGTCGTGCCCGGCCTCGTCGACGCGCACGTGCACTTCTTTCAGTCGGGCAATCTCTACACCCGGCCTGACGCGGCGGACTTCAATGCGTGGGTGCCCTACGCCAAGGAAGTCGAGCGCAATAAGGCGCGGCTGCCGGCGACGTTCAAGGTGTGGCTCGCGAGCGGCGTCACGACCGTGGTCGATGTTGGCGGTCCGTTCTGGAACTTCGACATGCGCGACAGCGCGGAAAGAACCAAGGCGGCGCCGCGCGTTGTCGTCGCGGGTCCGTTGATCTCGACCGTCGACGATCCGCCGCTCGATCTTGGCGACCCGCCGATCATCAAGATCACGTCCGCTGACGAAGCGAGAGCGCTCGTCAGGCGCGAGCTCGCGCGCAGGCCCGATTACATCAAGGTCTGGTTCATCTATCGCTTCGCGGGCGATCTTGGGGCGCAGGAAAGCATCGTGAAGGCGACGGCGGATGAAGCGCACGCCGCCGGCGTGCCGCTGGCAGTGCACGCCACGCAGCTCGCCACCGCGAAGGTGGCGCTTCGGGCGGGGGCCGACTACCTGGTTCACTCCGTCGACGATGCGCCGGTCGACGAGGAATTCCTGCAGCTCGCCAAAGCGCGTCGCATCGTGTATTGCCCGACGCTGTTCGTCCACGAGGGCTACCAGTACGCGCTCTCGAACAGGTGGAAGCCGACGGCCGCTGAGTTGCGGCTCGCCGATCCACAGATCCTTGCAGTAATGGACGACTTGAATCGCATGCCGCGCGAAGTCATTCCGGCCCGCGTGGCGCGCGCGATGGCCGATCCCCCGCCGGTCAGGGTTCCGGAAGCCGCGATGCGCAACCTTCGCGTGGTGTGGGACGCGGGCATTCCGGTTGCAATGGGAACCGATGCCGGCAACATCGGGACCTTGCACGGTCCGTCCGTGTTCCGCGAAATGGCGCTCATGCAGGAAGCTGGATTGACGCCCCTCGAAGTGCTGCGCTCGGCGACCGTGAACGGCGCCAAGGCCGCGCGCCGCGAGATGGATCTCGGCGTGATCGCGCCCGGCCGGCTCGCCGACCTTGTGATACTCGACGACGATCCCCTGCGCGACGCGGGAAACCTGAGCCACATCCACCGCGTGATCAAGGACGGCATCGTGTTCGACCCCGGTGGGCTCATGCGTTCGATCCAGTGAGCATGGACCCGGAGTAGCGCGACTGGATTTTGACGCGAGTGCAAGCCAACCACGCAGGAGGCAACGATGATTCGGGTCCGGGACGCGCGTATCTTGTCGATAACCGTTTTGGCAGCCGGAGCGCTGATGATGACTACACCCTCGATATCGCACGCCTCGTCACAGGACGACGCAAAGGCCGTGGCAGCCCTCGATACCGAATATCAGGCCGCCGTGAAGAAGAACGACGCGGCAACGATGGACCGCATCCTGGCGGACGATTTCATCCTGGTCACGGGCCGCGGCAAGGTCTACTCCAAGACGGATCTGCTCAAGAGCGCACGCGACAAGGACGCCGTCTACGAGCATCAGGAGGACACCGAGCAGACCGTGCGCGTCTGGGGCGATACCGCCGTCATCACCGCCCTGCTATGGGTCAGCGGGAAGAGCGCGCAGGACGGCAAGGCCTTCGACTACAAGCTCTGGTTCAGCGATACCTACGTGCGCACCTCCGGGGGCTGGCGCTATGTATTCGGCCAGGCTTCGCTGCCGCTTTCTAAAGAGCCTTGATTCTCGCGCTAGAGTGTGGGACCTCCACAAGAACGTAATTGCGGCATGTCTTTTGCTTCTCCAAGCTCGGAACCCATGTCGATGGAGGCCTTATGGTTTCGGTTTGGTGGCTTTTACTGGCGTTTCTCGTCGGCTCATACGCAGGAATACTGGTCATGGCAGTCATGGCTGTGGCGAAAGACCTGCCTAAGGAAGCGGTGCCGGCACGGGTAGTTCGCGCGCGTCACAGGGCACTTCGTGCCATTCATTCGTAGGACCGCGGCCGACGCCGAGTAGCCTTTGGAATCCCGAGCGGGATCAAGTCCGGGATCGACCGGGGCTACCCGGTCGTCGCAACGCGGGAGGAGCGTCTCCTCCCCGCTTGTCCTGATATTCGGACGCGCCGCGAGGGCATGGCGGGCCCGGCATCCCTCTTATGTATCGGCTGGCACGCGCCCAATCCCCGGCAGCTTGAGCGCCGGATGGCGCAGTTCGAGGCCGAACACCATTCCGAACAGGTTCAGCTCGATCCCTTCATAACCACCCGCGCTAGCGCCCAGAAGACCGGACAAGGACAGTTGGTAGCCCGTCCCGCTGGGAGTGCGCGCAAAGACCTCGCCGATCGGTAGATAGTCCTTGCCGACCGCTGTCGAAGGCAAGTTCAATCGCAACTCGGGAATCTCGCGACCGAGGTGGGCGACGAAGGTGTTGCTGTTCGGGCCGGGCCACACGTGGTACGTCCGCTCGTGCGGATAGGATGCGACGGCTTCAGGCAGCTTGGCGATGACTGCTTCGGCGTCAGCTCCGCGAAGGTCATCAATCAGTCTCGGCGCGGCGCCATACCACTCGGCATCCGCGGCGCGCGTATTTGAGACGGAAACCACCGACTGACCCGCCCCGGCATACCAGCCAATTACCTCGTATCGCGTGTAGCGGTCGGCATCTTTCAGCTTGGCGGCGAGCCAGGTGTGAACGGCGAATGCGCCGCGCCAGCCGAAAGCGCGACTGGCATATACCTGCACGACGGCATCGCGATAGGTCGCGGGGTCGGGTGCCAGACCGACCGAGCGATGGCTCGCGGTGCGCCAATCGCCGTGGAGCGGAGCTCGGCCGGAAGCCAGCGTCCACAGCGGCCCGGCGGTGAGCAGCCCCAGGAAAAGAAATGGCCAGAGAACCATGCGTGAAATTTTCGTTGCGATCAGCGACATAATGAGGGTGATGTTACTCGATTCCAATAGATCGTCGTGAATCTGGTCTCCGTATTCCTCGCGTTTGCCCTGCTGGCAGCCGTCGCACCGGTCGCTCAGGCCGAAGAAGTCGGCTGCACTTCGACGACGTTCCGCGTCTTCGGCGCAAATGACAAGATCTGCGTCTATGCGTTCGACGATCCGCGGGTGCCCGGCGTGGCGTGCCACATCAGCCAGGCGCGCACCGGCAGCATCAGCGGATCGCTCGGGCTCGCCGAGGATCCCTCGCGCTTTTCCATCGCCTGCCGTCAGGTGGGGCCGATTACGCTGCCCGACAAGCTGCCGAAAGAGGAAAGCGTGTTCAGCGAGAGCACGTCGATGTTCTTCAAGAACACGGAGGTGGTCCGCCTCTATGACCGCAAGCGAAACACGCTGGTCTATGTCGCGGTCAGCCACAAGGTGATCGAGGGCTCTCCGATGAATGCAATCTCGACCGTGCCGATCCAGCGCTGGGAGATTCGCTGAACTGGCGAATAAGAGCCGCCGGCTGACGCTCACCCAAAGCAAAGCGACCCCGAGGGGCCGCTTTGCTCTAAACCGATACAGTATGAATTACCCGCGCGGTTCACCGTTTTCGTTGACGGTGATCGTTGGACCCGGAGGTGCGCTGAACTGCGCCCGATGCTCGATGCCCCGGAAGTTATACGTGACATCCCAGTATTCAGGCCGAGCACTGCTTGAGACATTCTCGCATCGCTGAACGTCGCGATCGTATACCGCCTGCCCACCACGATTCACGTTCGCGCCGACCGCGGCTCCGGCGACAGCGCCGCCGGCGGTGGCAACGTCCCTCCCGCGTCCGCTACCGATCTGGTGACCGAGAACGCCGCCGATGATTCCACCGATAATCGCGCCCGGAACGTTGGCGCCGCCGCGATCTTCGACGACCTGTTGCCGCTCCATCCAGCAACGCTGCTCGGGCGGGCCGACGACCGCGCGCACCGAAGTGACGGGCACCTCATAAAGCGGTTCGTCGGGACGTTGCCGATACTCGTACGTCGGCGCGGAAAGCGGTGCGGGCGCTACATTCTCGTAGCGCGCGTTGCCGTCCAGTGGCCGCACCGAGGAAACGCGGTTGTTCATGCCCATTCCCGCAAGCGAGTCGTAACTCCCCGGCTGCAGTATCACGCAACGACCTTCGAAGCGCGCATGCTCGCACACTTGCCAGCGCCCGCCGTCAACGACCGCGGACGAAGCGCGATCATTAAACCCGAATCGCTCAAAATCCCAGATCGTTTTGTCCGTAGCAAAAGTGCGACCACGGAATCCTTCGCCTTCATAAAAAGTGATTTGCGCTGCGGCTTGTGTGGCGAACACAATCGCGGCCACACCCAGCAGTGTCTTCAACGTCGTTTGCATGATCGCCTCCGAATTTTTGTCCCGCTGCAATACGAGACCGAGTTTGAGCATTTCCATATTAGCGCGCAAAGGCCTTCGTGGCTGTCAGCAATTTGCGACGACTTGTGTAGGACTGAGGCCGACACAATAATTAAACTATTACTTAAATATTATCGCGAGCTCGGATGGATCGAGCGGCGAGCAAACAGATCTGCAAGCGAAGCGCCACGGCTGGCAGCACAAGGTCTTCTCGAGCAAGTGGCGGATCGAAGCGCGTAAAAATTTCCGCTCACAGGTAAAAAACTTATGCGCCTGCGCGTATTTCAACTCTCCCAGATTCGCGGCTTCAGCATCGCGGTCCGGACTTTTCGAATTTCGATGCCTACCGCTCAGCAGTCATGCCCTCATGTCGAGCAGATTGCGCGTTTGACGCGGCTTTCCCAAAATCCGCTATAGCGCGCGGTCCTGTCGTCCACGGCGCGTAACCCGACCGGTTAGAGCCGGTAGAGCCTTTGGCCCCTTGAGCGTGGCCCGTCACCAACCCGGCCTCCCGCACCCGGAGTGTGGCGAAACCGCGGCCTGGGCGATGTCGGAATTAACGGCGGGTTGCTGGACGGGCTTTGATGAAATAACGCCTTGAAACGGCGATAGAACCTTCTATAGTAAATACAGAAATTCAGGGCCTTGCTCAGGAAATGAGGGGGTATGTTTTCTTGAAAGATTATCGCTGCGGATCACCGGGTCTTTCGCTCAACCCCGAGTTTTCTCCAAGTGCTTAATCCATTTGGTTCTAAGCGCAGGAGAACTTGCTTCCCTTTGACCTACTCGAGATATCAGGGGGAGAGGTTATCCCTTTCGGGCGGTTTTGCCGAAGCAATTGAGGGCCTTCCGGCAAAGGTGCCGGATTTTTTTCGAGCGCTTGATAGCTGTAGATGATGAAGATGTCGGGAAAAGATTAGTCAATGGTGTGGCCGGGGCGCTGGGTTAGCCCGGCAATCCACGAGACCAGGGGAAACGGGGGCGACAAATGGTTTCGTTATGGTGGGTTTTAGCAGCGTTTGTCGGAGGCGGATTCGCAGGCGTCCTGCTCATGGCGTTAATGCACATGGCGGGCGATCTGCCGAAGGCATCCACGAAGGCACCGGACCTCACCGGCATGCCGTGGTGAAGTAGCCGGCTTTGGAAGGTCAATTCCGTTTTGCGCCAACCACCCGGTCGGGCGCTGTGGGTGATTCGCCCGCCTTTGGCCGGCGACCGCCCGCACAACAGCCACGGTCGCAGGCGCGACTCCAGTCCAAAATTAGCGTCACCTCGGCGTAGCAGCGCGATTATTCGCGACTGGCGGGCCGACTTTTCCCGATTGGCAGCAGTCACCCGTAGCGGTAGAGTGCGGGTCGAATAATGGCCGGCCATGGAGGGTTTGGCGTGCAGGCATCGTCCGGGGTCACCACCCTTTTGTTCACCGACATCGAGGGCAGCACCCGCCTCTGGGAGCAGGACGGAGAGCGGATGTCACGCGCGCTGGCGGAACACGATGCGCTATCACGGAAGGCGGTCGAGGTAAACCGTGGCGTTATCGTAAAGATGACCGGCGACGGGATGTATGCCGCTTTCGGCGACCCTTTGGATGCCCTTAACGCCACCGCGATGCTGCAGCGGTCGCTAGGTGACCTGGCCGCAAAGGACGAGGTACCGCTGCGCGTGCGCGCCGGGCTGCATCTGGGGATCGTGGAGCGACGCGACGACGACCTTTTCGGCAGCCCCGTCAACCGGGCAGCGCGGATTATGAAGGCAGCTCACGGGGGGCAGATATTGCTGTCCCAGGCCGTGGTCGATCAACTCCACGGGCGCCTGCCGCCGTCGGTATCCCTGCGCGATCTTGGCGGTGTGCGGCTGCGCGATCTGGCGACGAGCGAGCACGTCTACCAGCTCGTGCACCCCAGCCTCCGCCAGGATTTCCCAGCTCTGCGCTCGCTCGAAGCGACGCCCAACAATCTGCCGCAGCAGGTTACCTCGTTCATCGGGCGCGAGCGCGAGCTTGCCGATGCCAAGCGCCTGCTCGATGGCACGCGCCTGCTGACGCTGCTGGGTATGGGCGGCCTCGGCAAGACCCGCCTGTCCCTGCAGATTGGGGCCGATGTGCTGGAGAAGTATCCGGATGGCGTGTGGTTCGTCGACCTCGCTCCGATCAGGGATCCGTCGCTGGTTCCGAACGCCGTCGCACAAGTCCTAGGGATACACGAAGAGCCCGGCAAACCGCTCACGCAAACCCTCGGTGCGCACATCCGGGAACACAAACTGCTCGTCGTTCTCGACAACTGCGAGCACCTGGTGAGCGCTTGCGCGAACCTCGCCGACGCATTGCTGCAGGCTGCGCCCCAGGTTCGGATCCTTGCGACGAGCCGCGAAGCGCTGCATATCCCGGGAGAGCAAACGTATCCCGTCCTTCCGCTGGCGGTGCCCGATCGCAAGGCCGGCGTCGAAGCTCTGCTGCGCTCGGAAGCGGTGCAGTTGTTCGTGGAGCGGGCGCGCCTGCAGAAGCCGGGGTTTTCGCTGACCGAGCGCGAGGCTCCGGCAATCGCCGAGCTTTGCGCGCGACTCGACGGAATTCCGCTTGCATTGGAATTGGCTGCCGCGCGGTTGCGATCGTTGTCGGTGAGCGACATCAACGCCCGTCTGAACGATCGCTTCAAACTCCTCATCGGCGGCAGCCGTGTCGCCTTGGAGCGCCAGCAGACGCTGCGCGCGCTGGTGAGCTGGTCCTACGACCTGCTGCAGGAGAACGAGCAGATCGTCCTCGACCGGCTGAGCGTCTTTGCCGGCGGCTTCGATCTGCAGGCGGCGGAGGCGGTCTGCGGCGCGGATCCGATCGCGCCGGAGGACGTGCTCGATCTAGTCACTTCGCTGGTCGAGAAGTCGCTGGTCATGCTCGAGCAGGAGAGTGACGGGTCGCGTTACGGGCTGCTGGAAACGATCAAGGAATTTGCCCATGAGCACTTGAGCCAGCGCTTTGGGCTGCTCGGGACGATCCATGAGTTTGCCCAAGAACGCTTGAAAGACCGCGACGACGTTGCCGCGACTGCCGCACGGCATTGCGACTATTTCCTCGGTGTTGCCAAGACTGCGCGGACGAAGCTGGAAGGGCCCGAGCAGGCGGAATGGATGCGGCGCGTCGAAGTCGATCTCGACAACCTTCGTGCCGCAATTGCGCTGGCGCTGGCGGGCGGAGTCGATCCGGTGATCGCGGTGGAGTTCGAGGCCTGGTTGATGCGTTTCCGGATTCTGCGCGGTTATTCGACCGAGGGTCGCACCAATATCCGCGCCGCGCTCGCCCTTCCTGTGTTGCAGGAGCGGACCAAAGCCCGCGCGAACGCGCTCTATGTGGGTGGCGCGCTGGCAATAAACCAGAGCGATTACGCGGAAGCGACGAAGATGCTGACGGAGTCCCTCGCCATCCGCCGCGAACTGGGAAATGCACGCGGAACCGCCGCGGCCTTGTCCACCCTGTCAACCCTCCACCTGCAGCGGGGTGATTTGACGAAGGCGCGCGAGTTCGAAGAGGAAGCCATCTCCATCTTTCGCGAGCTTGTAGACGGCATTGGAGAGGCGATCGGGCTACTCAACCTGGGTGAAATTTCCCTGCGACAAGGCGATCACGGCGGCGCGCAGAGTCTGTTCGAGCAATGCCTGGCGATCGCGCGAGACATCAAGCATCAGGAGCTGCAAAGCGACTGCGAGCGCAACCTGGGCGAGCTCGCGCTCGGCGCCGGCAACCTGGAAGCCGCGCAAGCACGGTTCGCGCGCTCCTTCAAGATATGCCGGGAGGCGGAGGACAAGCGCGGCGAAGCGATTGCTCTGTGGGGCATGGGAAGAACCGATGCCGCCAGCGGCGATCTTTCATCGGCCCGCACGAAGCTGGCCGACGCGATGCGTGCTTTGCAGGCCTTCGAAATGAATTTGGAGCTATTGGATTGCCTGGAGGACCACGCCGGGCTTCTGCAACAGGTCGGCCAGGTCGCAAATGCCGTTCGCGCCTATGCGGCTGTTGCCACCTTCCGCGAGGCATTCGGCCTTCCGCGATTGCCGCACCGAGACGCCGAAAAACAGGCGAACCTCCAAGCGGCGCGTACCGCCCTCGGGGAGCCCGCGTTCGAAATGGCATGGTCGACCGGCATTTCGTGGGCGCTCGACGAGGCCGTCGACCAAACCCTGGCGTCCGATGCCGTGTCCCCTGTGGCGGGGTGACCGTTCGTTGCCCGTTTAGTGTTGGCCGATTGATCCAAAAACGCAGCCGGGGAAATATCCTGCGGCAGTTGCGGAGTCGGTCGCCACCTGAAGGTGAAAATGCAAGGCGACCACACCGGAAGGACGCTACGCGTCGACCGTAGCGAGTGTTAAAGACGACCGACCAAAGCGCGCCCTTAGAAAAACAAAGCCCGCCATCGCGACCGACGGCGGGCTGATTTGGCTAAAGCATTCAGCTTCGGGTTTTGCGCCTTCTTAGCCACGCGGCGCCGATTCCGCCGAGAACTAAGGCGAGTGTGCCCGGCTCGGGGATTGCCGCGGCTACGTAAATAGCATTGTTATTCTCGGCGTTAAAGAGATTCGCAATCCAACCAGGGCCGTGTCCTTCGAAGTCTGTGTCGAACACCTCCGTGAACTGCACACATGGACTGCAGTTCACCTGGTCCAATGTGGCCAATCCAAAGAGTGCCACGTCCGAGAAATTACCGGTCAGCGGTATTTCAACGGATGTGAAATGAAGCCCGCCGTCAAGGCTTGCGCTCGACGCTATGTTCCCTTGAAATCCGGAAAACCAGCCAGAGCCGAAGGTATCGGAGCTTGTAATCGTCAAGCTGATCAAGTCGAACTGGCATGGACCCTCTGAGAAGCAGCCATCGCTAATGTCAAGGAGGAAATCGCCCGTGAAATGACCCGTGGCGGTGGGAGGATCAAAACCGCCACCATACAAGGTCGCCTGCGTCGCAGTGCCAAACGTCCCGAGAGCAGCCGCAGCCGCTGCACAAATGAACATCCGTAAAGTTTTGTCTGGCACGGTCATCTCCTCGCCGTGGCGCCAACATAAGTGCAAAAAAGAGGTATCGGCAAACCACACCCCTAACGTTCACTCAGTCAACCCGAGAGACAGCAAGAATCGAACCAGGAACTTCACATGGAGCCAACACTTTGACCTTGTTTACATATTTCGCTAGGTTAGATATTCAGTTTGGAAAAACTGTAAAAGTTTCCGACAGATTGCCTGGCGAGCCATCTTTTGAACGCTAAGTGCCATGAGAGTCCGCAATGCCAGCCTGTCCTGATGCCCGGTGGAGAGCATGGTGGTCTTGCCTGCGCGCTCGGCCTCGCGATCAAGGGCTTCAAGGGCGATCCACGTTGGCAACCCTTTCTCGAAAAAATGGGGCCTTGCGGACTGATGCGATCCTGCTTACCTGCTAACGCTTTCCCGGTGAATTGCGCAGCCGTCCCCGCGTTGTCAGGAGCTGGACGACTTCTTCTTGCGGGCGGAGGATTTTCTCTTCGAAGAAGTTTTCTTTCCGGACGAGGCTTTTTTCCTGGAAGAGGTTTTCTTTTTGGGCACCTTTGCGCCCGCGCGACGGGCCTCGGAAAGCCCGATAGCGATCGCCTGTTTCCGGCTCGTAACCTTCTTCTTTGACTTTCCGCTCTTCAAGGTTCCTTTCTTCCGTTCCTCCATTGCCCTCTTGACCTTCTCCTGTGCCTTCTTTCCATATTTAGCCATCGTCTTCTCCTGGATCGGCCAACCGCCGATATAGGGACACTACCTGACCATCCGCTTAGAGCGGCATCGTTTGCGGATGTTCCAGCATAGGCCAGGACCCATGGCGCCAAAACCCGCGTTCGGTCGCCACTAAACGTCGGAGCCTTCCTGCGGCTTGCTACAATCGGTGCGCCCCTTATGCGGCGTGCCGCTCGACGGGCCCACGACAACATTCCGACTCTTGCGATGAATCCCTCGGCTCTGCTCTCCGCCGTCTCCAAGCAATGGGACGCCGAAATCGTTCCACAGCTCACCGACTACGTGCGCATTCCGGCGAAATCGCCGCATTTCGACGCGCAATGGGAAAGCAACGGTTACATCGAGCGCGTGGTTCGCCTAGCGGAAGCCTGGGTCAAGAAGCAGCCGGTGCGCGGTCTCGCAGTCGAGATCGTGCGCCTGCCCGGCCGCACCCCTTTGCTTTATTTCGACGTTCCGGGCAGCAATAGGAGTGATCGCACCGTGCTCTTGTACGGCCATCTCGACAAGCAGCCTGAGATGATCGGCTGGCGCGAAGGCTACGGCCCCTGGGAGCCTTTTTTCGAAGACGGCAAGCTCTACGGGCGCGGCAGCGCGGATGATGGCTACGCCGTGTTCGCGGCGCTTTCCGTCATCGGGGCGCTGCAGGCGCAGGGCGTCGCGCATTCGCGCTGCGTCGGCATGATCGAGACTTGCGAGGAGTCCGGCAGCTTCGATCTTCCGGCGTATCTCGAGGCGTTCGCGCCGCGCTTGGGGCGCGTCGATTTCGTGATCGGGCTTGATTCCGGATGCGGCGACTACGAGCGGATGTGGGACACGACCTCGCTGCGCGGATTGGCGGGCGGACGCTTGACCGTCGACGTGCTGACCGAGGGCGTTCATTCGGGCGACGCCAGCGGCGTCGTGCCCTCGTCATTCCGCATCGCGCGCAAGTTGCTGGACCGCGTCGAGGACGCGACGACCGGCCGTATATTGCCAGCCGAGTTTCACGCCGCGATTCCGGCCGAGCGTGCAGAGCAAGCCCGGCGCGCCGCGATAATCCTTGGCGACGCCGTCATCCGCAAATTTCCGTTCGCGGGTTCGACACAGCCTATGGTCGCAGATCCGGTTGAGGCCGTGCTCAACCGTACCTGGCGCCCCGCATTGTCGGTCACGGGTGCGGACGGCCTCACGCCGATTGCCAGCGCCGGCAACGTTCTGCGCCCGCAGACCTCGCTCAAGCTCTCGCTGCGCCTGCCGCCGACGATCGATGGCGAACAAGCAACGCATACGCTAAAGCGCTTGCTCGAGGCCGATCCGCCCCACGGCGCGACCGTCTGCTTCGACGTCGAGCAGGGCGCGACGGGTTGGAATGCGCCGCCCACGGCAGCATGGTTGAAGCAAGCGGTGAACGACGCGTCATTGCGGTTCTATGGCAAGCCCTCGGCCGCGATGGGCGAAGGCGGAACGATCCCGTTCATGGCCATGCTCGGCAAGCATTTCCCCGATGCGCAGTTCCTGATCACCGGCGTGCTGGGCCCGCATTCCAACGCGCATGGACCCAACGAATTCCTGCACGTGCCGTACGCCAAAAAGCTGACCGCCTGCGTGGCGTATGTGATCGCTGCGCACGGAGCGACCGCATAACGCGGAGCTCCGCGCACTGCTTGTCAGCCCATCGCGTCGCTCTCGGCGCGTATCGCTCCCGGTTACAAGCATGTGCCGTATCGGTCTTTCTCTTACGCACGACATCTGGGTAGTGTCGGGATTTTATTCGGGCTGCGCTGTCCAATTCGTGACAGGCGCTATCCGATAAAGATCACGATGCCGAAAATCTACGTCATCCACGAGAACGACGCCTGGGTCGAGCCTCTGCGCGCCGCTTTCACCGGACTCCATCTGCCGTTCGAGGAGTGGTTCCTGAGCGAAGGCCTGCTGGACTTGGCCGCCGTGCCGCCGGAAGGCGTGTTCTACAATCGCATGAGCGCGTCCTCGCACACGCGCGGTCATCGCTTTGCCGCCGAATACACCGGCGGCGTGCTGGCCTGGCTGGAATCGCATCGGCGGCGGGTGATCAACAACGGTCGCGCGTTGCAACTCGAGCTCAGCAAGATGGCGCAGTATGCGGCGCTGGCGAACTATGGCATTCGCACGCCGCACAGCCTGGCGGCGGTCGGGCGTGGCAATCTCATCGCCGCGGCGCGGCAGATGGCCGGCCCGTTCATCACCAAACACAATCGCGCTGGCAAGGGGCTCGGCGTGCGGCTGTTCAATAGCGTGGAAGCGCTGGAGAGACATGTCGACAGCGAAGCATTCGAGGACTCGATCGACGGCGTCACTCTGATTCAGGAATACATTCAGGCGCCCGAGCCTTACATCACCCGGGTCGAATTCGTCGGCGGCAGGTTCTTGTACGCCGTGCGCGTCGATACGACGCTTGGTTTCGAGCTGTGCCCGGCGGACGTGTGCACAATCGGCGATGCGTTCTGCCCGGCAGGCGAGACAGCTGAACTGAATACGCCGCCGGCTGCACCGGTCGCGGCGGTGCCGCGATTCCGGATCGTCCATGATTTCCGGCACCCGATCGTCGAGCGCTATCAACGCTTCATCGCCGACAACGGCATCGGCATCGCCGGCATAGAGTTCATCACCGACCGTGCCGGTGCGATCTACACCTACGATGTCAACACCAACACGAATTACAACAGCGACGCCGAGGCCGCCGCCGGGATCTTCGGCATGCGTGCGATCGCTGCCTATCTGGGTAACGAGTTGCACCAGCTCGAAGGAGCCGGGCTGAGCGCGCTGGTCGCAGCCTGATACAAAAGCAGAGCGGCCCCTGAGGGCCGCTCTTTCCCAGCAACCTTATGAATTAACCGCGCGGCTCTCCGTTGCCGTTGACGGTAATCGTCCGGCCCGGAGGCGCGCTCAACTGGGCGCGATGCTCGTTCCCCCGGAAATTGTAGGTGACGTCCCAGTAATCGGGCCGTGCTCCGCTCGAGACATTCTCGCAACGCCGAACGTCCCGGTCGTATGTAGCCTGGCCGCCACGACCCACGTTCGCGCCGACCGCAGCTCCGGCAACAGCGCCGCCGGCAGTGGCGACGTCCCTGCCGCGCCCGCTGCCGATCTGGTGGCCGAGAACCCCGCCGATGATCCCACCGACGATTGCGCCCGGAACATTGGCGCCGCCGCGATCTTCGACGACTTGCTGGCGCTCGATCCAGCAGCGTTGCTCAGGCGGTCCGACCACCGCGCGCACCGAAGTCACGGGCGCTTCGTAAAGCCGCTCGCCGGCGCGCCGACGATACTCGTAGGTCGGCGCGGCAAGCGGTGCGGGCGCTTCGTTCTCATAGCGCGCACTGCGGCTGACCGGCCGCACCGAGGAAATGCGGTTATTCATGCCCATGCCTGAAAGCGACTCGTAGCTGCCCGGGCGCAGCACCACACAACGCCCTTGGAATCGGGCGTCGTCGCAAACTTCCCAGCGCCCGCGGTTGACGACCGCCGATGAGGCGCGGTCGTTGAATCCGTATCGCTCAAAGTTCCAGACCTGCTTGTCCGTGGTAAAAGCCCGCCCACGGAAACCCTCGCGCTCGTAAAAGGTCACTTGTGCCGCGGCCTGCGTCGCAAAACCGACGACAGCCACTGCCAGTAGTGCCTTCACCGTCATCTGCATGGATACCTCCGCTGTTATCCCGCTGCATCGCGAGATTGGATGCGACAAGGGATACTAACGCGCGACGGCCCGGCAAAGCTGTCAGCGATTTGTGACAAGATATGTAGGACAGCGGACGACAACGCAAGCATCCGATGCTGCATACTGGCGGCAAAAGGCCAATTGAGGTGCCAAGGAGCGACGAATCGTGAGCGACCTGGCCATATCATCGATTACATTCGCGTGCGTTTCTGGAGCTACCCTCGTTGGCTTCTTTCTCCACGATGTGTTGCCCCGCGACCATCTCAGCGAAGGTTCAAAGGATACTGTTAAATTAGGGATGGGAATGGTCGCAACGCTCGCAGCGCTGGTACTCGGTCTGCTCATTGGCTTCGCAAACAATTCCTTCAACAACATGGAAAGCGAAGTCCAGCACACCGCCGCAAAGCTCATTTTGCTCGATCGCGTTATGGCCCACTACGGACCTGAAGCAAAGGAGATTCGCGATCTGCTTCGCCGTTCCACCGCCGCCCGCATCGAGGCGATCTGGTCCGAGGGCGGTTTCAGGCCCTCCGGTTTGGCTCGTGGCGACTCGCTGACCGAGTCCGAGGCTGTTCAAGACAAGCTCCGGCAACTGTCACCGCGAACCGATGCACAGCGCTGGCTTCAGTCGCAGGCCCTGACGCTCAGCGGCGAGCTGGCACAAACGCGCTGGCTCTTGATCGCGGAGGCTGAAAGCCCGGTCCCGACGTTGCTACTTGCGGTGTTGGTTTTCTGGATCGCTATCATCTTCTTGAGCTTTGCATTGTTTGCACCCCGTAATGCGACGGTCCTTGTAACCTTGCTCATTTGCGCGCTATCGGTTTCGGGTTCGATCTACCTCGTTTTGGAATTGAACAGGCCGTTCGATGGCGCAATCAAGATTTCCAGTGCACCCATGCGCGATGCACTTGCCCACCTTGGTCAATAACCCCCATTGCCAATAGGGAACAGAATCCACGACGCAGCCGAAATGGGCATGGTCTATCGCCCTGATGTCTGCTAAGGTTGCCTGGCCACGCAGCCTTGCATCCGGCGTATTCGCCGCCATCTAGGCCGGGCCAGTAACGGAGGTACCCATGAAACGCATACCGATCCTGCTCCTCGCCGCATTCGCGACCCTGACACTTGCCCTGAGCGACCTCGCCGATGCCGGGCGAATGGGTGGGGGCCGCAGCTTCGGAGCACAACGCCAGAGCGTTACACCGTCGAAAACTGCACCGCCTGCGGCGACTCCTGCCAACAACGCCTCTGCACAGCCGACGACGCCCACGTCACCGGCGACGACCCCTGCGGCGGGCACGGCGCCCCCCGCGGCCTCACCGTCCGGGGCCTCGCGCTGGCTAGGGCCGATCGCCGGTATCGCTGCGGGTCTTGGGCTCGCCGCGCTGCTGTCGCACTTCGGATTCTCGGAAGGCTTCGGCAGTCTGCTGCTCATCGGGCTCGTTATTTTCGCCGGCGTGTTTCTGGTGCGGATGTTGATGCGCCGCCGCGAAACCGCCAAGCCTCTCCAATACGCCGGCGTCGGCGGCGACAGCGTCGCAGGCTACGAAAACCGGCCCCGGCCGGTGTGGAGCGACGCACCGAAGATAGAACCGCGCGTGGCGCCCGCCGCGGACGCGCCGGGATTCGGCGTAACGCGCAAGCCGCTGCCTCAGGGATTCGACGCCAGAGGCTTCGCGACCGAGGCGAAGCGGCAATTCATCCAGCTACAGGGGTCGTACGACGCCGCCGACCGCGCGGCGCTATCGGCGGTGATGACCTCCGAGATGTATGCCGAAATCGGGCATGAGCTCGACGCGCGCGGCCCCCATCATCCGACGGAAATCGTCACTCTCGATGCCGATGTCCTCGACGTATCGACAGAGGGCGACAAGCATTGGGCCAGCGTCCGCTTCACCGGCCTCGTCCGCGAGGACGGGGAGCCTTCGCCGAAGCCGATCGACGAAGTCTGGAATCTGGCGAAGCCGGTTCGCGGCACGTCGGGGTGGCTGTTGGCCGGGATTACGCAACTGGCATAGTTATTCGTAGGGCCGAATTCATTCACTCGAGCTTGATGCCAGCCTTTTTCATCAGCGTGGCGTAGCGGGCGAGCTGCTCGCGCGTCGCCTGGCGCAGCTCCTCTGGACTCGAGCCGCGCGGCGTGAGGCCCTGCGCGATCAGCTTGTCGCGCACGTCGGGCGCGGAGAGCGCCTTGATAATCTCTGCATTGAGCCGCGTGACGATTTCCTTGGGAGTTCCCGCGGGCGCAACGATGGTCGCCCAGGAATTGAACTCGAAGCCCGTCAACCCGGACTCCGAAACCGTCGGCGCCTCGGCAAACTGCGGCAGCCGCCGCGGCGTAGTCACCGCGATGAGCCGCAACTTTCCGCCGTTGACGAGGCCTACCACGGTGGCCAAGCCCTGGAACGCGACCGGCACCTCGCCTGCGGCGACGCCGACGGCTGCCTGCGTCGCGCCCTTGTAGGGAACGTGCGTGAGCGAAATACCGGCGGTGGATGCGAAGAGCTCCATCGCCACATGCTGCGGGCTGCCGTTGCCGCCCGAGCCGTAATTGATCTTGCCAGGATTCGCCTTCGCGGCTGCGATGAGATCGGCGACGCTGCGGTACGGTGAATCGTTCGAAGTCACCAATCCCCATTCGACGGTCGCAACCAGCGACACCGGCTCGAAGTCCTTGAGAATATCCCACGCGAGCTTCGCATGCAGATTGGGCAGCATGGTCATGATGCTGTCGTTGAAGCCGCCGATGAGGTAGCCGTCGGGAGCCGCTTTCGCCACGCGCTCCGCTCCGATCAGCCCGGCCGCGCCCGGCTGATTGTCGACCACGATGCCCTGGCCCATGTTCTCCGACATGCGCTGGGTGAGAATGCGCATGGCGTTGTCCACTGCACTTCCGGCCGCCAGCGGCACCACCATGTGAATGGGCTTCGTCGGATAAGCCGATTGCGCTGCAAGGACCGGCGCCCAGCACATCAACGCCAGCGCGATCGCAACTCTGTGCAGAGAAACCATCTCGCCTCCTTCAAGGCCTTGAAGCCTGCTCTGGTCTGCGACGACGAATCACGCAGCGCTCAATGCTTCCAGAACTCATGTGAGGCGATGCGCGCGCCCTCGGCCATCGCCGCCATCTTCGCCCACACGACGTCCGGATCGACTGCGGCCTGTCCCACCCAGGTGCCGTAACCGCAGTCGCTGCCGGCCATGACATTTTCGCGGCCGACAAGCTTCGCATAGCGACCGATCCGCTGCGCGACCAGCTCCGGATGCTCGATGAAATTCGATTTCGATTCGATGACGCCCGGAATAAGCACCTTGCCTTCGGGCAGCTTGATTTTCTCGAACAGCGCCCACTCGTGCGCATGGCGCGGGTTGGACGCCTCGATGGCGATGGCGCTCGGTCGCGCACGGAACACGATATCGATGACATCGGAGAGCGCGACATCGCAATGATGCGGGCCTTCGTAGTTGCCCCAGCACAGGTGCATGCGCAGCTGCTCCGGCGGAATGTCAGCCAGTGCGTGGTTGAGCGCCTCCACGTGCAGCTGCGCTTTCTTGCGCCAGTCGGCGAGACTGAGCTCGGCGTACTGGATGTGCCGTCCCATCCCGAGATCGGGACAGTCGATCTGCACGATGATGCCGGCCTTGGCGATCGTCTCGTACTCGTGGCGCATGGCCTCCGCGATCGCGAACAGGTAGGCTTCCTCGCTCGGGTAGTGTTCGTTGCGAAAGAACAGCGACACCACACCCGGCGACGCCGCCGTCATGAACGCCTCCTCGGCCTTGACCCTGGCGAATGCCGCCTGCAGATGATCGACGTCGGCCTGCGCTGCCTGGCCGTCGCGGACGCCGATAGCCGCATTGCAGGCGGGCGTCTTGCGGCGCGCGCGCCCCGGGTCGCCGAACACGCGCTTTGCGAGATTGGGGAAGTCGACCAGATCCTGGTATACGAACGTGTTGCCCGCGCCGCC